>Ga0209208_10001721_pt1 | contig 31161 bp, 17 predicted proteins | sample S1TSphfallax_3_FD_187694 | JGI IMG/M metagenome (GOLD analysis project Ga0209208, IMG submission 187694) | Host-associated microbial communities from peat moss isolated from Minnesota, USA - S1T2_Fd - Sphagnum fallax MG (SPAdes) (version 2) | ecosystem: Host-associated > Plants > Peat moss >...
TATTTGATTTATTTCCCTTTGACATCCAGACTGATAGGTGACTTAATTAGCTTATGTTTCCATGATCTCCCACACAAACTATTATTTGTACTACTGTACTACCTGGGCTGGTTTGGGAACAAGGTGCTTAATATTTATTATTTTATTGTTAGTTATATTTGGTCATAAGAATAATAACAATTTACAATTTGACAATTATACTAAATAAAGAAGCTATTGGGCTTGTGAGCTTCATTCAGATTTTTGGCATAGCATGCACTTTTTTTTTGAATTTTTTACAACTTTTTAATATAATTAATGTGTGCCCAGCCAGGCTAGGTGTCATGGCATCTCCCACTCAAATAGTTGGGGTTTTTATGTAAGACACTGGCCAACTATTCTAGTGGGTGCCCCTTTCCCCTCCCCCCTTCCTTCCCCACCGCCCCCTTCCCCCCAAGACACATATCTATCACCTACCAGACTGCCAACAAATGTGAGTCACCTTACCTCAGAAACCACTTGTACAAGTGTAAAATATCCTGATTCTGTCCTCACATCAACTCTCTACTCCTACAACTGCCAGGTGTGAGAGTTCTTTCTTTCAAAGTGGATTGAGAAATAGCCAGGTAAATGTAGAAACCCTTTTGCCATAATTTGATCAAATTAATTGGGTTTTGGATAGTGTGTGAGAGGAAGACATGGAAACCTACCCTTATTCAACTTGAGGATAATTTTGATGTGATTTTTTTCTTATATTTGTCAAACCACCAAGCAACTTACAAATATAGAACTAAGATTCTTGTAGAACTGTAGTAATTATGGAGCTTGTGTGACAACAAGTGAGGTGGTCGTGACGATTAAGGTAGCAATGTAAAAGGAGAGCATACCTGATATTTGAATAATGTGAATGCAAAAGAGGGTCTAAAGCTTTAGTGTATCATTGTTCACTTTCTGCTTTGAGATGATTAGATGTTGTCTATCATTGTCTTCCTTCTTGAATTGTTCATTGTTGAAAAGGAATTCATGAAAGCAAGTAGAAAGTTAGAAAATGTGTTTTGTTGTTTGTGTGTAATGTAGATCTTATCATTGATCTTAGATGAGTTGTTAATGATGGAGGATGGTGCCACCTTTATGATGGAGTTGAAAAAGTTTCATAATGAGATGCTTGGGAGATGTGCAACGAAGGATAAAAGGATGGTAGAAGGGATGAAATGAAAAGGGAGAAAATGGATTATGTGATAAGCTAAATTTTCAGATTAGACATGTGTGAGGTTTTGGATTGGAAGTGTATTAGTGATTATTAGTGGTTTTTCTATTGGGGATGAAAATGATGAGAAAAAATGGACTATGTGATAAGCTAAGTTTTCAAATTAGATGTGTGTGAGGTTTCAAATAAGAAATGGAGTAATGGTTATTAGTGGTTTTTTTATTGTTATTTATTTCTCTTTCATTTCTCTTTCATTGTACTAATAACAAAGCAATTGGAAGAAGTCATGTACTTTGAATATTCATATGAGAAGGTAATGTTGAGATATGAAAATAAATGAAGTGGTTAGAGCTATAATTGAATGGGCATCTATGGTTTCAAAACTATGTGTGCATTTTTTTAAAATAAAACATTCAAGTCTATTTGGGTGGTTAGTATTGGAGTAGGAAACATGAAAAACCTTGTTTTCGAATATCCTTGGGTGGGGTGAAACTACAAAAAAAAGTCAAAATCCAATATGAATGTTTAGAGATGGAAATAACAAAATTGATTCTATGAAAATGTATCTACCCATACCTTGAGTGGTTTTGCATAAGCTCATGTTGATTATACAAACTATGAGTTAGATCTTGGTGAAATAGAAAATAAACACCATGTTAGGGTTTTGAAAAACTACATTGAAGAGCTTTAATTGTTGCATTGCATGATAGAAATTAGGGTTAACAATTCATATGACCCTTAGAACATTGAGAGTGTTCATCTATAGCCAAACTCCAACAAATCAAAATAAAAATATGGTTAAAATTAGGATAGCAAATAACAATATGATAAATAATACACAACACAACCAGTTAATAAAATGACTATTGTCTTTTTTAACCACAAGTTCATGTTAATGATTGCGTCATTATAAAGGACATTGTGGTGCCACATGAAATTATGATTTTATGATTGTAGTCAATATCATGACTTGATGGTTTTACACAATTTTCAAATTTTCAAATATTTATTTTTAATCATCCAAAGTTAGGTAATAACAAGATTCAATTTATTCTTACAACTTTTGGTGAATAATAACAATTTATGGTTGTGTGATGCTAACATGGCATGTCACATGGCAACGAGGTTGACTGGTAGTCGCAACACCTCATGACTTGTAACGCTAACTTCACATCATGATTCATGTCAGTGATTTGATTAATTAATCTGATTTATAAGTTAATTGAATGTATTTTTGTCATTTGTGATTAAAATGACTTGGTCTTCCTTGTGATGATGACATGGCATGCCATTTGGCAATAAGGCGTCACAAATTTTCATGGCAATCCAAGATTTTTTGTGACACCATAAGTTTTTGTGTGTCTTGAATTTATGGCACCAATATTTGTCATATTGGCATGCCATAATTTTTTGTGTGCCATGAGGTTTTTGAAGTCATGAATTCACATGCATGTGTATGTGTATTAAACAATTTGTTGTTAACTTGTAATTATGACAAAAATATTAATATTCATTTTGAAAAATGTGACACATAACTCTTTGACTTTTTAACCACTTAACACACTAGCTTAAATTAACCTATGTATGTAGGCTATTTAGTAAAAAACCTACTTCGTAATATAAGCTACCTTGTAAGTTACTTAATTAGACATAAGAAATTTATTACATCTAGTATGTTTAAATATACTTAGAATAAATTACCTTATTAATAAATTAACCTAGGTTAGCTTGTTTAGGTTCCTAGCTTTGGTTTTTTTACCAAATCAACCTAAATAACCTCATTACAAAACATTTTATCAAGTTTATAAACACATCAAGTTTATGCAATTAAATGTGACTATGATGTGATTAGATGTTACCATGTTATCCTCCCCCTTCAACATGGACATGGGTTTACCATGCATCCATGGACATTTGGGTTTATTTCATTTTCGTTCATACCATCATTTTCCATATTTTCTTCAAGTTGATGATCAATGGGATTTACATATCCCTTTATTTCAATTAACATTTGATCTTTCCAATATTGCAACTTGGCATTTTTTTTATTATTCATTTATTGGTGTTTGTCATTTCCCCCACATGGTGTTGAAAAAGGCCACCAAAATACTTGCACTTGCTTATGTTGATACATGGGTGGGAATTGGGAAACATTACAAGAAGAGCACACGATTAAAGCATTTGCTTTAATTTCTTGCAAATCTTTGGAATTGATTCCAAATCCTACCCCATCTTCATCAGCACAATTAAGCCACACATAGACCCTTGTTCATGTAAGGAAGTATGTTCGAACAATACATGCATTAGTTCTGAACACACCCACAACCCATCTAACAAAACCACAAAAGTCCTTCACCTTCTCCATCCACTTGTTGAAGTTGATCTCCCCCTTTCATTGATGATTTCCATCTTGAAACGAAAGGTACTTTAGATTAAGAGACATTTATCTTTGCCTTGGTTCTTTCACCACATCTTTCTTCCAGTGCCCTTCGGGTATCATGTATGAATTTTTACGAAACTATTTTGTCCCAGATGATTTTGCAAATAGTTTTGACCTCTTGTTCAAGGTATGTGGGCACATTGCTCAAGGTCATGTTCCACTTTTAGTATCACATTTGCTTTTTGTAATTCAACTTTTAACATTGGAGAAATAAATTAAAGGCATACATTTCATCATGATCAGTGAGGTGACCTATCACCTAATTGCATGCACATTGGCTATTTAGTTTAGGGATACTCTCATGGAGCATTTTAGTCCTCATCAATTTGGTGTAACGATTCATGACGAGTCTGAAATAATGGTTCATGGTGTTTGAGCGATGTCACATTTACATTTAGATTGGGTGGTGCTACAAGTGGATGTCCATAACGCCTTCAATTTGATGTCATGGTCAGCCATTTGTCAAAAGTTACAATCTTCACCCAATTCTTTGGATCAAATTTTCCCATTTGTTTGACAATTTTATGCATGTTCATCCCCATTGTATTTTTTTCAAGCTTTCCAACATGGGGATCTTATCATTTTGTTGAAATCATGTACACAACAAAATGACCCATTGGGAGGAACATTGTTTGCTTTAGTTCACCTTCATAGTCTTTGCTTTATAGTAGCAACCCACCTTACTTGTGTTTTCCCTTTGTTGGTAGATGATATGCATATAATAAGTCCCACATCAAATGTAGTTCCTATTTTTTTACAATTATACTTGTAGTTTTTTACATTATGGCTTTTAATGTAGTCAACAAAGTGTATAGTTTGGTTTCCAGAAGGGTTGGACCACTCTATATCATTTCTTCCTAGCTTTCTTATTTTCAACTTAGGTTTTTGTATTTTAGGCACATCGGTGGGATTTAAATGATTCGTTGAGTTGTTTGTGGCTGAAGTTTTTGATGAGGATTTTGGGATGATATCTAATCTCCCTATGCTTGTGAATTTTCAAGCAACTTTTGTGATGTTCTTGTTGTGTTATGCCCAATGCCATGGCTACTTGCTTTGTATAATGTTTCCATCTCCAAGTATCTTGCAACATTACACTAAATTTGATATTGTACCATAATTACATTGGAGAAGTTACTTGGTGTGGGATCTTTTGGTGGTTTTGTCTATCACCTAACTAATCATCAGGCCATTCTTTTTACTTCTTTGAGTGAGCTTTAAAACGATCACCCTATCTTTCTGGATGCAATAACACATGTTGAAACTGGCACTTCCAATGGCATTTCCAATGGCATTATGAGATATTTGGGCTCTATTACCCCAAGTTGTCCACTTTTAGGTCCCACCCTTTGAAACCCTAATAGTTCAATATTATCCTTAGTTACAGGCTTTGGTAGATTGTTTACGCAAACAAGAGTTTACCTTGCTGCTATTAAAAATTCCTTCATATATTATGCGAGCACATCTTTGTTCATGTGTGGGTCCAGGGCTAGGCACTCGGTTATTAATTCATCCTTCCACATTTGCAATTCGTTTATTTTTAGTCCATTTCTTTACATCACTACATACATGTTTTAGCCTTCCACATTCTATGGTTGTCCATTTTTCGTAATGTTAGTATGCTCATACCATTGACGATCTAAATACCCATTTGTTTCAATGCCCTTGTGGGAATGAACATACAATAACCCACAATACACTTTGGGATATTGTCACAACTATTGCTTTGGAGAGTGGAACACATGTTCAAAGGGAGGTATCCCACCTTTTCCCTCACCACACTTGACGATGAATGAATATCTTTATCACTAGAGACAAGTTTTGGACCTTGATGAATGCCATCATTGCTTATTCAATTCACACAAATATGGCGCAATGAGCATTAACAACACCAACACATGTAGTGATGATGGCTACTTTAAAAAAACACGATCATACGACAAACAAACATTAGGTTATGACTTCATTCCCCTTGCTATTAAAACATATGGGTGTTTTCATTTTCATCTTGATTCATTTTTGACTCCTTGTGCACATACCATTATCACGTGTCATCAACGTTCTTTTTTAATCCCCTCAATGCTTGTTTCTTACTATAGACAAAGTGTTCCATAACCCTACAGTGTGCGCGAGCCATAATGATTATTCAGTGGGCTACTACATTTGGTCATGGTTCTTCATCTCTTTCGCACATCATAGCTAGTGCACCTTCGTCATTAGCCATTTGTGGCAAATGGCAATTTTTTTGTTTTAGGTTTTCTTTGTTATTTCATTCCGTAACCATGAGTCTTCTTTGCATAGGGTCTTTACTTGATTTTGGTTGATTGTTTGTTTTTTTTCTCCTTTGGGTTGTGTCTCCTTATGTTTTCATTTGCATTGTATTTTTGATGGATGGGTTCCCATCCTTGATTTTTATTTACAAGGTTTTTTTTTCTAAACATCACTCTTGAACCCAACACCAAGCTAGTATGCAAGTTTTAAAAGTGATCCAATAGTAGGACCAAGGTGGTTAGTTCAAAAGCCAATACCAAACCAACCCTAGTCACTACTGATAGTGAATGTATTTAATTGTGCAATAGCGGATTTATGTGTCAAATTAATGTAGATTTGAGGATAATAGTTCCCTTTAATGACAAAAAGAAGTTATTCCTCATGCATCTTTGTGCCCATGACAATCATTGGGAGAAATGTGATCTTTGAATTTTGTTGGAAGACCGTGTGGAGCAAATGGAACTCAAAATTTCCAAAAACCTTGGGAATTTTGGTGCATGGGTGTTAAGTATAATAGAAGCTTTGTCGACAAATGATGTTAGAAGTGTGAAAGAAAGGGATACTGCCACTTTCCCTTTCTTTGAATCACAATACGAGAACTAAGGGTTGTTGGACAACAAAAGGTCTCCTTCCAACAATCCTCATGCATTGTATGTGCAAATGCATATGCATATGAGTTTGTTTGCACCCAAAACTCTTGATCCAGGACTCAGGGTTTGGAATTTGTGCTGTTATATTAGAATTTGCCACTTTATGTTACAGATTTTTATCTCAATATTGCAACCTCTTATGGTTAAGTATCAACTGAGAAAACTAACACCATGAAGTTGGTTTAGGTGAGAATTTACCATATGCCCTTAAGGTTTGCTTCTTGGAAAAGTCATCCAACTGTAGACAGTTGAATTTTGAACTGCAAAGTCGACAGAATGGATACAAGTTCATGTGCCTAGGAACATTGAAGCCTGAGGAGTGCCTGAACTATGCACGGGGAATATAAAATCTCCACTTTCTGATTTTCCCTGAATCTCACTTGTCTCTAAGAAAATTGGTTGCAGTAAAATGCTTAGATCTGTGAACTATGGTGTTCCTACATTAGGCACTTGAAGAATCTAGACTGAAAACCCTAAACTGTCAAAGATCCTTTTGGCATTGTCTATAAGCATTAGATTGAAGAACGGAATGCCTTCCTGTAGGTATGTATACTAGGTTCAAGGTCATGCTTTGGTGAGTTGGATGGTTGTTATGTGCTGCTTGATCAATTACAGAAACAACTTCCAACCCATTTCCAGTTGAATTTGTCTACAAAAATTGATCTCTTGAAACTATATATGCCTGACGATACTAATTCAATCCTCCAAGGGAAAAACATCATCAACAACTTGAGTTTTCACATGACTTCAGCAGGCTGAATTCTCAAAAGCATCAGGCATTTTCAACAACAAAACCCATTCGAAGAGAGCTTCCCTTCTGGTAATGCCTTCCTCAACCTCTGAGCCTTACCCTGCGCTTTCTTTAGTCACATCTACGAATGCCAGCGTCTGTGGTCTTATCACAATGTGCCCACATTCTTGGGAATGTGCCCTAGTTTGGGAATGTGCGTCAACCATGGGCTTTAGCCATAGTTAAGCATGAAATGATGTTATGCGGAACCTATGCATTTGTGGGTCACAAGGGCATAGGAGGGGAAGGGTTCTTGTGCCTACTCCTTAACAGTGGAGAAACTTTTTTTACACTTAAAAGAAATTTGATACTTTGAAAAAAAATTGCTCCAATGTAAATTCACTCTCACTCTTTAAGGATTAGGTGTAAGATCCCTCCCACTCTTCAGAAGTAAGCACAAGTGCCACTCTCTTTTTTTTAAGAGGGACATTCATAGACATAATGTGCCCTCCAAATACACTTTGGGAAGTTCTCCAATAATTTTTACATTTAGGGAAAGCCATTTCCATGGGACCTGGCAGGGACGTGATGGAGTCAGAATCTATACCAATGATTGGTGAAAAGAAACTGGTTGATACCCCAATCACCTTCATGCCCTGCATGATGGTACCTAACTGCTCTGAAAAACCCCAACACCAAAAGGGTGAAACCCCCTTTTTTCTTGGTTGGGATAATTGTCTTGGTTGCCATCTTTACACAATAAGAAAACATAAGGAACCGTTGAGCTACATTTGGGCCTTCCCTTAATGCTTAAGAATAACAACACAAGGCACACTAATAACTTTGGATAAACAAATGGTATTTGATCCAAGGAGATTTGTGGAGTTCAACTCCAGATTTTTTATTTACTAACTTCTCAATTATATTTTTTCTACTCTCCCTTTTGGGAATTATATTAACACTAGTGCCTTCCCATATACTTATGAAATAAGGTAGTAGTGGTAAAGGTGCAAGATCTCTCCCACTCTTAAGGAGTATGCCTAAAATCTCTCCTCTTTATATAAGGTGCCCCTCCAAGATTCAAACACACTAGAAAAAACTTTCAAAGTAATTTGCCTACTCTTGGATGTCATCAACCATCATTTGGGGGTAAAAAGTAAGTAAGTTCATTTTGTTCTCATGTTCGCTTTCATGGATCGACCTCCCAAGTTCTAATCGTTTCTTGTTCTACTCTCTCTTTTCTTCTCATTGTGGCTTCTCTCATACTTTTTACCAACACACAATAAATCACTCCGAGAAATTTCCTAGCGTATTTGGAGGGCACCTTATATTGTACTAGAAAAGAAGAGGGATCTTATGCCTATTCCTTAAGAGTGCGAGGCCAATTATGCCTATGAGTCTTCCCTTCTCCTATACATCGCAATCTACAGCAAGTTTAAGATCTACATATGTCCAATTTTCTTGATAGAATTGATAGAATTTGCCTTTTCTTTAGAACACGTTAGGCCCATGCCAGAGGGACATTCCCAAAATGCAGAGCTGGACTTGGCTATTGCCTTATCCTAAGGACCCTTTACCTAGTCCTAGGCCCCTAAATTTGGGAACGGCCCTTACCACCAAGGAGCTTTTCACCCTACACTTGTTCCCCAACTCTCTTCTTGTTGTTGCGCTCTCCGTCTGTCTCCTCCCCCATCTTGCTCCATCTCCAGCCTCCTTTCTCTCCATCAATACAGGTAGAACTTGGGTGGCAGAAGACACAAACATGGAAGTGGCGACCAAAAGCATGTGCTCCTATACATCTCTTGCATCTTCCTCCAAAGGGGGTCTATCGTTTTGTAGTTTGAAATCGAATTCTAGTTTGCTTTGTGGAGGTGGTAGATGTTGGGATTTGTGGGCTTCAACAAGACATTGTATGCCAGTTCTTCGCTGCCAGGATCTCGGCAATACTGCTCTGCCTTGGAATGCTGATGTAAGTGGACACACCTTCCTTCCCCTCTCTCGATTTTCCTTATGTTGAGGTTTCAACACAATTTTGCGAAATCTTTTAATAAAAGAAATCCAGGGATTTCGAAAAACATCATTTCAGGCAATAGATTTCCCACTTTGTCTTCATAGTGGCCTACCTTTCTTGCCTCCTTATTGTGCGGTTTTTTGTGTTTGAGATCCTTTTAGGGTTTGATAGTGGAAGGCAGACTACAAAAGTGTATTCATTTTCTGTACCATACTTACTGGCTTGTGTATGTTTTTTTGTGGCTGCCACACGCATCCTTTCAGTCAAACAGGAACAACTCGCCAGCCTTGAACCTCAGTGTCAGCCCTGACAAAGTGAAAGGCAAACTGGAGTCTCTCTTTTATTGTGATACAGGAGTGCCAGAGGAGAAAATTGAGAAGCCCACAGGACTGCCAAAGGGTCTCCGGTCCATAGGAAATAAACCCAAGTGTCCCCGGTGCAAAGCCAAAGGTGCAGTCCATTGTGCAACCTGCTCAGGATCAGGCCTATATGTCGACTCTATACTCGAGAGCCAAGGCATCATTGTCAAAGTCCGATGTCTAGGTATGTATTTCATATCTGAGAATCCATATACATAACTGTTCCATTTTGCTGGGAAGAACAGCATGTCCACATAACCTTATTCTTGAAAGTTGTTTTCAGTCTCAGCCAATTGGTGTTGTCCCATTCTTGTTGTACAAAAGGTGGGAAACATGTTGTAGAGTTTGTACAGTGGGTTCTTTTTTTTTTGCCACTGCATCATTCAATTCAGCTGTCTCAAACCCAAACTGTTTGAATATGGTCATGAGTGTCTTCAGGTTGGTTGGTCTGGATGTGTGAAATCTTGAAGTGATTCTCCCTGTCATGCACATCTTAGTGTCCAAACTTGTGGGTACCTTACCAGCCACAATGGACCTGTTTAAGCCTGTTGAATGCAGTAATGCCATGACAGACTTGCCTCCCTTATTTTGTGCTTTCAGTGCCATAGTAAATTGGAGAAAATGTGTTCAGTAATCCTGACCTCAAGTTTGATCAACTGAATGTGGCTTGGAAACAATTGTGCAGGATGTGGAGGTTCTGGGAACCACATGTGTCTAAAATGTGGAGGAAGAGGCCATGTTTGACACTTCTCATACGAATCATTTTTTAGGCATAATGCTTTCAGGTCCTACTTTACGAAGCACAATTGCTGCAATTTGTAAGTCTTACTTGAGCTCCAAGGTCAAGATCCTTGAATCTACAGTATCAGTTGCTACAGTAATAGGAAGGCTTTAGCATGCATTGACCACATTCTAAGCAGTTGACCATCTGCCATATATCCTGCAATTAAGTGTCCATGCATGACATTTTTAGCATGTGTCACATCTGTTGTGTCTCTTGAGTGCTGGATAATATCAGCCTTCCTGTTGCTTCTGGAGATGCCACAGAAATTCAGGACACAGATTATTGTGTACTGTTTTGCCTGAAATTTTGGGTGGATTTTTATTTGCTTATCGACACCCATTGTCATCAGCTGATGAAGCCAGTGGGAGTCATGGCAGCTTGTTACTGTTCTTCATGATGAAGTAAAGTGGTCTGAGACTTTGTGAGTGACACTCATAGAGTTATGACCGTGCCAGTGTTCTTGAAGGATTCTGACAAGTAGCCTTAATGGCAACAATGGTGATTGTGTGCCTCGGCTGGCAGCTCAAATTACATGCGGGACACCTGTACAAGGGGTTATACACGCAAAACCGTGTTACAGTATAGTTTGAATTTTGACAAAGGAAGTGGCAGCTCTCTAGCCATCTGGTGATTTTTCATTAAAATTCTATTTTAAGTACAATAATTCAAGACCCATTTAATGGGCAAAATCTGGCAATACTTCACCAATAAAATTTAGACCGAATCACACTCATTCTTGTCTTGTTGCCTTCAAAGTGGTGTTGTGGAGTTTTTTCTGCAATCTAATAGACATGTCTGTGACTTCAGGAGTACATCATATATTTTGGCATGTGTGACCAAAGATCACGTGCCTTGTTGCATTGCAAATTTTTTAGAGCTGGTCATGATCAGATGGATATACCTCTCTTGATGCATTTTGGTGTGCAAAATTTGTTGCAACACATTTGTGGGTTGTTGCTTACTGCTCCATTATTGTGACAGCAATGAAGTAGTGTGACCTGCAGGATCTCAAGGGCATTTGCTTCCATTTGGTCAGGAATCATGTAAACAGGTTTTCCAAGTGAATAGGTAAATAGCTCAATGCCTGTTGAGGCACCAAAGATGACAGTGACATGTTACATGAGGGATATGGTTGCAGCACAGGATGAAGATGATTTCATTATTTTCAACACTTAAGCTTGAAATTTCTACAGCAATTAAAAATTTTGATCCTTCAAACTGTACTGTCCATTCGGTTTGGTGTTTGTGATTTCTTGTTATTACAACGGATGGCAGTTTGTGCTTGTTTAGTCATTCTTCATTGGTGGGGAAGTGGATCATTTCAAAGCTGGATTTGCCAGACATGAATTATGGGGCATTGGAGAAAGGACTATATGAAGAGGTTACTAATGATGTGTGAAGAAGCTAAGTATCTTGCATTCTGTTTTTCTTAGATCATAGATGGTTCATTGGAAAATTTTAGAAGCTAGCATTGTGATGTTTTGTTGGGGAGGAATGCCCTGGTGCAAAGAACTTGAGTTCTTGTGAGGCATACATTTTCTGTTGAGCATGAGCTTCAATAGAAGGAGCACAGGTTTAGAAGTAGATTTTAGGGGTCACTATCAGGGATATGATGAAAGGCTCTAGGGGATTTGAGATCGGTCGTCATTTGTAATGTGATTGGGTGTTTCTTTTGTTGGTTGTAATTCTGTCTGGTTCTATTGCTAGGGAAAGAGAACCCTCATGACTGGGAGCTCCAAAGTGAGGTTCTGTTTTGGATGAAGTTTTGTTGTTCACGGGGAAGTTATGGTGATAAACATTCTAGAGCAGTGCATCATCACCTTTGTCAATTTCCTGAGTCAACTCATGTAATGACCTGTCTTCAATTTGTCTCTGTGGGGGGAGTGTATATAATCTGTGATTCAAAGAATAAGCATGTGTGATGTGTCTGAAATCGTAGAACCTCCCCTAGTGTGTTACTTTCTGTGTTGTAGTGTAAGTGATGTGTTTAGTGTTGGGGAAACAAGTTTATCAAAGTTGGGGATTAGGTTCAATCACAAATGAGATTGCCATAAAAAGGACCAGTTGAGCTTATGAGAGTGAAATTGGAGTGGTCTGATCCCTAAAGCCCCATAGATTAGATGTAGTTGGATAGACAGTAAGTGATTAACTAGGGATGCTTCTTATGCAAGTAATTCACTGATCTGCAACTTGCAAGGGTGTGCTCATCAATTTGTGCATTTGAAGATGTATGAGCTCTGGTTCTTTTTGGATACACTCTGACTTACTCAGTGTAGAGTAACTACTAGTGTTCTGCAGTTATTACAAATAATTGGAATTCCTTAAATTTATTTTCATGCAACTCAACTTGGTACAATGATTGCATGTTATGTTATAATTGTTTTGGACTTCACTAAAATAGAAATGATGTCCTTATCACAACTCAACACTTCCTATGGTTCTTTGCATGTTAGTTATGAACAACTTCAGTTGTTTTTTGGGCATGGTACATATTTAATTATTCACCCAAGAAGCCTTTAATGCATAATAGTAATTTGACTTAACCAAATATTCCCATTCACACGTTCACAATTGCTTTGAATTGAGTATGGTTTCCACTTCAAATTTTGGTTCATTTTCAATGAGGTCTAATTGAGGTCTCTGCTCATGCTTTCACTTGGGCCTTGAGGCATCATGAGAAACTAGTTTCAAAAGTGAGACATAAAAGATTGGGTGAACTTCAAATTTTCAGAAACTCTAATTTGTAAATGTGAAGATGTTTCTTTTTTAGTTCACTTTGAATGGATTTGCAAAGGGATCTAAAACCTTATGATTCAAGTCTGGAGGCAACTAGAAATTCTTTATGTTTCAACCAGTATTTGGGGGTTACCTAGATGGGTGGGTGGAACCTAGTGGGTCCTGGTCCAAGTAATGAGAATTCACCCAGAACTAGCACCTTTCTAGATACTCATTTAAATGCCTAGTCTCTCTAGGACCTGGGTTTGTGAGAGATCCGGGCCAAAACCCATAGCCTAAGAACATGCCCCACTGGGCATTTTTTTCTCGCACCTTGTTTCAAGTATATCCAAGCTTTAGGGTTCAGCATTCAGGGTTTAGGTTTTTATTTCTACTTTCTTATTTTCTCCATTGCCCCCAAATACAAAAAACACCATGTGCTTTTTCCATCACTCACAACCAGTAAAGTGCAAAAGCTTTCCACTTCGTGTTTTGTTTTTTGTCTGTGCTTTTTTTTCTTCTTCACCTCTCTCTCCTTTTCTTTCTTTTTGTTGCTACAATTCTCAAAGGATCTTGGTGGTTGGTTCTTCTTCACGATGGAGGTCTTTGGAGGCTACTTCTTTCTATAACAATCTATGTGTAGAACCAAGTTCCAACCCAAAAAACTTTGGGGCTTTTCACCTGGTATCAGCAATGCGCGTTGGTTCTGGTTTACCCAAGGCTACAAGATATATCTGACAAGGTCAGGTTTTCAAACTTCAAGTCGCAACAACAACTCTCAAAAACAAACATACTTTCAGACTTTGAGGTACTACTTGCCTTGCAAAGATCAAAGACACTATCAAAAGAGCTAATTCTACAAGTCAACGAGGCCAGGTTGTGAAATGAAATCCAAGTTGACAGAATTTCAGAACACCACAGTTTTGCACTGTCAACAATGATGTACTTACTTACTTACCAGTGACCACCCACATAGGCTACCTCATAAAACATGCTCAACATCACATATTTGCACCGGTGATATAACTTAGTGACGTCCCTGTCATCGTTAGAGAATCTCCACCGCAAAACTGTAAACAACTCCTTTATGGTAAAATAGAATAGTGTTTAATGATCACTGTCCCCACCCACAAACGTCATGAAAGTCCCTTTAAACTGTCAAAGACCATTTATATCTTTACATCTGGACAAGTAATAGTCACTGTTCAAATCCATAGTAGAAAAACATTTAAAGGGGTTAAAATGACCACTGCAAAATGGACATTAATACAGGAGCCCAGCAGAATCCACGCTATTCTTCTGCGAGATTTAATGAAAAAGGGTGTTTGCAGGGTGGAGATGCCCTTACTTACACAACATTTTGAACTTTTGTGCTATTTTTCGTCAGTCAGGATCAATTGTCCATCAAGTGTCTTCTGGGCTCTTGGAACAACCAGGTATTTAAAATTTGAACCTTCAACATGAAATTAAGTTGAAATGTGATGGCCTTTAATGTACAACTATGTCTTGCAGCATCTCCACTCAAAGCATCTCCAGCGGTGCTCACTATATGATCCTCCAGAGTACAGTTTGGATGAAAGAAAGTCAAAATATGCCGGTTTCGCTCAGGAAAATTGTTTTGTTTAGCAATAACGCTATTATTGCAGGCACTATTTGCAGTGGATGGCACAGGCGCAGCAACACTACAAACCTGCTGCAAAGAGTGTACTAAATATGAACTTATTGCTGCTCAGTGTTTCTGATTGGCCCATCATAATGATTAGTCCAGGTGGTTTGCTATTAGTAGTGCCCCACCTATTTTCTGTCCTGGTTACAGTTGTATGGGTGGGCTTACAAAAAAGTATATAACTAAACTTGGATGTGAAAAATATTTTTGCACGGTCACATACTGACCAGTGCTGTAGATGCTCTCACAACCCCAGTTTGGGCCTCTAAAAATGTTTACCAAATCCAACATATGGTGTTAATTATTTCCCAATATCCTCATAAACATGAAAAATTTAGACAATATAAAGAGAGGGACTCTTTCAATGTCATCACTAATGCCAATCATTAAGATCAACCAATCAAAAGCAGTCATTTTCTTCTATCAAAACTTTTGAGGATTGTTGTATCATGTGCATTTTTGTATGTCCAAATTCAATTTCACAACATTCAAACACTGTACTTCATCCAAAGTGTTCTGTGCAGGCCATTCTACTACCCCCTCCAATGCTCGAAGACCAACTCCACCTGTGCTTAGTATGTGACCTCGTAAATTCGATGAAGAAAAGTCAAAATGTGATGATTTGGCTTAGCAAAGTGATTTTGGCCCTATATTTTTGCATAGTTTGCTGAAGGTGATAAAGGGCGCAATAGAGCATAACACCTTGCCAGAGAAGAGCGTAATAAATATGATCTGACTGCTTCTTCCTCTTTCTTAGCATTAAATGGCAACCGTTTTCTACAACTTATCCAAAAAGTTAAATAGGTGGTACAACAAAAATGCCCCCCCGCCCTCTAAAATACATGTAGAAATGTAGCGAATGTTTTTCATTTTTTATTTATTTTTGGCTATTTTTCACCTACAAAAAGAGAATATGCTACAGAGTTTTCTTTTTCTTTTTGATTTTTTGCGAAATTTCGTGTACAAAAAAATAATTTGAGGGACAAAGGGAGTATCGTAGGAAATATGATATCATATTGAAATAGAATTTGCCCCTTTTTTTGTGTTGGGTTTGAACAAAATGTGATTATTTAAATTGAAAAAGGGTTTGATTTCATCTTCTAAATTTCATTACCTAAAATTCAAACCTATATAAGAAAGAAATCAGTAGCCTTAAGGTTATAGAATTGATTTCATAGAGAGCTTCACTTTGAGCACATATGATCTATTGTACTTGGAACGTGATACATATATAAATATTTATTTTAATAGAAGTCAGTTGAAGCAAGTTTGAGTAAGAACCTTTTGGCAATTGAGCCGAAAAATAGATACAAAGCTTTAAGTTACATATATGTGTTTTATACATAAAATGTTTAATATACAAGGTCTCAATGTTGTGACCTAAACAAACATCAATCCTTGGCAATGTGAACATGAGTCCGTTATTAACATGATTTCATCTACTACACATAGCCATCCAATTCATACACACAAGTCAAGTTTTAAGATTATTCATGATATCAAATTAGCATGAATATATTGCAATTTTATAATCTATAATTGGATATTGCAATTGTATAGTTGCCTCACCAATATCCATAAAACAATATAACGCAACACAAAGATTTAGAAACCATAATGCAATCCATGATTGGGAGATCCATGTGTGAATACCAAGAATGGAATGAACTTGCTCCTATGGTGGAGTTGTATCCTTCACACATGATGCACTTAACTTCATAAGTTCAATGATCAAATAAATCCCTAATACTTCATTAACAAGATAACCTTGCATATGGATTCAAAATATTAATGCTCATTTTTTTTCTTATATGATTTCTAAGACTCTTCCTTTGCTTCCACTAACTAACCAAGACCCAATTACATGATCGCCATATTTTACCTAAAAGACTTGACAACCCATACAAATCTAATCAATGCCTGAATTTTTAAATGCATGAACAATCCAATCACAAATTCAAATCCTTAATATGAAGCAAGCATTACCCTTTGAAATATGTAATTCAATGATGCCCAAAAATTGATGGCTACGAGAAGCTTAATGGTATTGTGCAAGAACCCACATGGTTGCACCAACCAATGTTATGACACGTACCAAAATAATGTAATAGGAGTTCAAGTTGACACCTATTCGTAGTTGCCATCTTAATCTATTAAAAAAAATTGGACCAGGTGGTTTGTTATTAGGAGTCTCCCACCTAATTGCAATCCCAGTTTTAGTTGTTTGGGTGGGGTCGGAAAAAAATAATCAACTAAACTTGGACATGAGAAATATTTTTGCAGGGCCATGTACTGAGCACCATTGGAGATGCTCTTACTGCATCTGCACCGGTGCTGAGTATGTCTTAATAAAATTAAATATCTAAGTTTAGCTGTTTTTTTCTCGCAACCCCACCAATTACTCCATATGCGTGAGAACTACTAATAGCAAACCACCTAGACCAATCATTGTGATCGACCAATCAGAAATACTGAGCCATAGTCACGTCCAATTTATTACACTCTTTTTTGGAGGTGCATCATTGTGTTGCACCTTTTACCAGCCACTGCAAGATGCACAAATTTAGTGCAGAAAAACTAATTTCCAGAGCTAAACGGACACATTTTAACTTTTTCACAATAAATTTTACTGTCTGGAGTCGCATACTGCACACTGGTGGAGATGTTCTTAAATATACAAGGAACCTTTAACAAAGAGTTATTCTGTAAAAAATTCCTTTAGTATATGACAAGTTTCAAAATTATAGTCAAGAGATAGATTTTCAAATGAAATGCCAATAAAAAGCTAAGCCATTATGCTCAGATACATTTTTTTTTCAATAAAATCTGAGTATTTTGTCTTGTTGGGCAAAAACCTTTCCTTCTTTTGTGGACCCACACTGCTTTTTGTTAGCCTCAAGGCAAATGGTCTAGTCGCTAAATTATCGTTCATTACACTGAACTACTGATAAAAGGCTTAAGCCATTGGAAGAACACATAGTACTCTAGAAAGGTTGTTACATGTAATCCAATTGTTTTTATTAAGAAACCAAGAATATGGCATGGCTTTCCCACCCAATTCCCCAAAGAAAAAGAGTTTTAAATGAAATTTCGAGCTAAAAATATTTTCCCTTCAACTTTGGCCTTTTTGTTAAGAAGGGTTGTGAGGTGGTAGATCTAAGAATGTTGATAATAATTGGGTAGATTGCATAACAAAGACCACAATAAATGAAAAATGAAACAAAACACTTTAGAACCACTTTTGTAACACCTATAAACAAAAATAGGGGGGGGAGGGGGAAGGTGAAGGAAGAAAAAAATAGAAAGAAAGGAGGGGGAAAGAAAGTTGAAAAGAAAAGAAAAACAAAGAAGGAATAATAGGGAAAAGAAAAACTTAGTTATGGAACAAACAACCATCAAGAAAAACCATTGTAGACTAGATCAATGTTCCAAGGTCCAAATTTAACATCTCCTGGGCATGTTTTTCTTTGTTTTTTGTTTTTTGTTTTTTGTTTTTTTCAATTTTATGGTTAAAAAATTTTGGTGGATTTTTTTCATATATATATATTATTTATTTATTTATTTATTTTCCCTAAAAATTTCAAAATTTTGCATTTTTTTTGGTTTGTCAGAGTGTGAAAGTTCAAATGTTGTTCATAGGTTAAGTATAGCCTTTAAGCATGGTTCCTTGGCCTATGCCCTTGTGGGATGTCCTAAGATGGGATGTCAATCTACTACACATCCCAAATCTAGCATGCATCAACATGTCCAACATCGTGACTTTGCATGTTCTAATAAAAATCTAATTTGGGAAGGGGCATTGTAGTTTGAAGATATCTTGGTCTCATGCAAATGACAACAAAAGAACCTCAAGATGACATGGGTCAAGGCAAGGAGTTAATGATGAGATGATAGGGATGATGATCAAGGATGGTGACAAGAAACAATGAGAACTACAAGGGATGATAAGGATGGTGATGGGGGATGTTGAGATTGAAACAAAAGAATGTTGGAAATGATGTTGGGGATGTTGGGAAAGACAATAATGGTTTGGTGGTGGATTTTTTTTATAAAAAATTGATGACAAAGGAGAGATGAAAATGATGGGTGGATAATCTCAATGCCTAAGTAAACAATGGGTGCTTCATGGAGACCAAATGTTCTCATTTTTTTTGTTTTTGTTTTTATGGTCACATCAAATTTCCATCGTGTCCCACACTTCTGATTGTTGTTTTCCATTTTCCCTTAATGTTTCAACATAGACCTTTTTGTTTTGACACATTTCCCATTGTTGTTCTTCATTTTCACCAATGTTTTAGTTATAACTTTGTTGTTTTCACACAAGCCTTGATGTTGGGGTAAGTCTAAATGTTTGCCCAAATGCAAAAAAATAAATCTAAGTATTTTATAAAAGAAATAAAACCACACTCTTTTTGGAAGCATGTTAAGGACACACTAGACATATTGAGGATGTACCAAGTAGAAGGGTGTCCCTCCTAACAACCATAAAATGTCCCTTTTAAAAACATCTCAATTACAAAGTATCAAATTCCCTTTGCAAAATCAAAAGTGCTAAGGAATTTATGGACTTATAATAATATGGAACCATTGTGTTAATGTTTCACTGTGACCCCATGCCACAAAGCCTATTAAACATTTTTGCTCTTTCTCATGTGTTTGTTATTTTGGTGTTTCGAGATAACATTGTAGCAACATAATATGTTGAGTCAAAAGGAGGTTGGAAACATTGTGGTGTCTTTAAGGTATTGCAATGTTTGTGATGAAAATAACAATATAAGGAGCCGACATGTGTGGAATGTTTAATTCTATACTTGACAGCAAGAAAAGACCACCAAACACAAAACCTCCACTACCCAACAACATCATAAAAACACCATTGTTAGTAGTTATTAAACTAGCATGTGTTTATGCTTCAACCAAGTATGCTAATTCCTTCATTTATCATCTCCATATTAGTGCAATGGTGAGCAACCACCACCTCCCACAACATGATGCCCCCATGACTTCAAATCCTTCAAGCCAAAAAATCTCTTCAAGCGTCATAAATAACTATTTTACACTATAATATATTCATTTAACTTTTGATCCCCAACTTCCAACAACATATCATACAAGTATGTAGTAATCTTATATTGTTGTAACGACTCCATTAGCTAAAGTGAGCTTGTGTGACGTAATAAATCTTGACCAAAAATATGTTGCATTATAGAGGCACACACACACATGCATGTCATTCTTTACTCCATCAAAAAATGGCCAAAAAAAATAAAAAACATACACATGGTTCATGATGTTGAAACATTTGGTGACAATGATACAATGGACATTGTCATTTAAGTAGGGAAGGAAAAAAAAAAAGCTAACAAAATATTGATATTGTAAGTGTTGCAATGGGGATCACAATGTCACTTCTTTCCTCAAGTTGCCATTGTAAGGACAATTAAGTCATTGCAATGGAGATGCTCTTAAGACCTCAAACAAAAGGGTGAAAGTATCAATGTAGATGCTAGAATTCACTCTAGCCATGAGATGTTATTGTTGCTTACATGTTGATGTATAGGGGTTCACAAACTAACCATAAATATGCCAAAAATAAAAACTAGTTAAAATACAATCCTTTAAAACATAACACCACTTCGTCACAACTACTTTTGGCTATATTGAATCTTAGTTTTCAATGCTCCAATTTACATGCTTGCAATTTGCAAAACACCATCCATGTTTTTGAAAATCTTTTATTCATGCTTCAAAAACTAAATTTCAATACTTTCACATCTTGTATCATAGTAATATTAAGTGATGTTAATTTTGATGTCTTATAAATAACATGTTCCAACGACAACCTACTTATTTTAATTTATGTTTATCAATAAAATGAAATTGAAATTTCCATCAAAGTACAAGAACATATAGTTGGTAATTGGATCACACATGGTTAACAATGCACATTATAAACATTACATTTTATTTGACAAATCATAAGCACATTAACTTTGTATCTACATTATTTAACTATGTCACAAATTTCCATCAATTGCCATGATTTTTGTTTGAATGTATAATAAAAGGTAGAGCCATTACTCAATGACCCACTTACTCCATCAAACAAACAAAAATTCACAAAATGAATTTTCTAACACATGGAGAGATAAAATAGTACAAGTTATTCTTAAAAAGGTTTGAGTAGTCGATCAATGACCATGATTAGGAATGAATCCTACCATCATGCAAAAGTTTTTTGAAAGAAAAGAAGAAAAGAAATTAATTGACCCAATATCATCAACAAGGGCCAACTCAACTTGCATTTTTATAACCCACCTAACTTCCTAGGTACTTAACTTTTAAGATTCTTCCTTTATTCCCACTTTCTTTTTCATTCTTTCCACTTTTGATTCAAAGTGAGTATATAATATAGAAGTGGCATTGGAATCTTATTGTGAGAAAATAAATTGATTAAAAGGAAAAAAACTATATTTTGAAAAGTAAGGGCAAGATGACAACTCAGGATAATCATGACAATCTTACCATAATTTATTGTGTCTATGTAGCCTAATGGGTAATGGTCATTAGGAGAGCAACAAATGTTGAGTCTAACCAATGATCATAATCTAATGTAATAGGCATTATAGATAGATTCTCTCAATCATTAAAAACTTTTGTAGACTATTTGATTTCATAATGTTCTATTTGTTGGTTAATATATGCATTTGAAAAAAAAAATTACCCAAAAAAGCTTAGGTTGAAGGACAAGGTTTTTAAAATAATGTGATGGAGCCCATAATCCATAAAAAGGTTTAGCCAAATTTGGCCCATTCCGAGTCCAACAATATTATTACCTCATGTAAAGATGTTGCAAAAAATATTTTTCTTGCTATGGCCAAGATATGTAGAAACCCACTCCAAGAATGGAAGAGCCAATTCAAAATACAAAAAAATTGGCCCTAGATCCAAAAGACCTATTTAAGAAACAAAATAATTCCTCCTTTAAGTGATAAGATAATAGGTTTAAAGCATGGCCCCTCCCTTAAGTGATAGGGAATTGGGGTTTAATACATGGCCTCCAAATACACTAGCAAATATTTTTGTAAGCCTTTACCAATGTTGAGTGGTTATTAAATTTCTTTTGCATAATCTTTGGTTTTGGTTTTACATATTATGATGGTCTTCAATTTTTTCAAAATTTCTTTTCATACCCTATATGGTTTTTTATTTTTATTGCTTTTAGGGCCAACTAATTCTCTCCCAATTGGTTCTTGACTCATTTAGATTAGTCGATTACATTAAGTTGGTTCTTTGACTTTATTTTTAGATTCTAGGATTATGATCATTTTTTTCAAATTTCATAAGCCAAAAACAAATAAGCAAGGTTCATTATGAAGCCATAATATTTTTCAAAAAATATGTGATCACATTAAAAATATGCACAAGAAAAAAAACATTAAATTGGAAATTACACTATATTGACTATATGCATTTTTGTTGCATGTTGTTTTTCCATTAGATTTTCCAAGTGTTGTTCACTTCCTTCTCAATTTGTTTGGCAATTAGTTCACAATTTGCATATGCATGTTTTTTTAATACAATTGTCGCATTACTTTTGAATTATGAAACAAAACCTTTTCTCAACCTTGTTTTTTGTTCCAATATTGCATGATTATTGGTTTATTATAACATTGAATACAACACATGACTTGTGGGACCTTAAAATCAACTACTGATTCATTGTTGATTATAAAAAAAATGCCCAAGTTGGAGAATTTATGCCATGAAGTCTTCCATTTAATCTTTGTTCATGTAATTTTTTCATAATTAATTATATTGTATCATCATTTTCCAACTAAGAACTTGGAATTTCTTCAAACCTTTCACCTTATGTTTTTTTCTCCATTCTTATTTCATTCCCGTTCATGAACACATCACATTTTTCATCAAAAAAATTTGGTTCCATTTTCAAGGTGTGTAAATGAATTAAGGTTTTTAAAAAAGCAATTACATTCTTTTTAGTTTTACAAAATGTGAAAAAACATACCACTTACAAATTGTACAATGTGATTCACTTTTCACAATAAACATTATTCAAGAAAAGTGCAAGGTGCTCAAGTCAAAAACTATTTCAAAACAAAACCAAAAAGGTTCAAGGTTCAATAATGTCTACAATTTGCAAATCATTCATGCATAATCAAATCTAATCATATTATTAACCTATCATCTTCAATATTAGAAAAAAAAATCACACTAAACAAAAATCACACAATCTTGAGAAAAAATATATATATACCTTATGTGTAAAAGTCTGTTAAAGTTGCAAACACCTAACAATTTTTTTGCCTCCAATGAAAATCCAACCAACAAAACAATGTAGGGACAACAATAGTAACAAACCACAAAAGGGAAAACAACATGATGAACATTAGGTAGTAACAACACAATGAATGTTTCACAATCACAACACGATGATAATCTTGCTTTTCATGTGGGAGAAGTGGTGCCTTTTAACATTAAACCTAAACATTGCTTCATAACTCTTAACTATTAACCTCAAACTTAAACCCTACCTCCTAACACTTTAAAACTAATTTTAAATTCCCTACTCTTAAACCATTAATACTAGATTCAAAATTATTCATATAACTTATTTGAGTATAAAACATTCAAATTAAAAAAACCTCAGTTATTATTGAATTAGGTATTTTAAATTTCATATTTGAAAGTCTAAGTATCAACCCAAGTAGCACCCAAGGTTATATTTGACTAGTTCTTTACCTAAGAATCAACTAAAAACCAAATCAATTTTGAACCAATGTTTAGTACCACACAACATTAGTCTTTCCAAGTGTTGGTTTGGTGCATAGGGCGAGATATTAATATCAATATTAGTATGAACATTGGTATCAAATATCAAATTAGTTTGAAATGATCAAAATCTAATGCCAATTTAATACTAGTACTAGTTGGTAGGGATTTAGGGTGAATTATTGATATCAATATTAGTATGAACATTGGTATCAAATATCAAATGAGTTTGGTATGACCAAAATCTAATACCAATTTTATACTAATACTAATTGGTAGGGACTTGAAGTAATACCAATATTATATTAATCTATATATCATGCATGTACCTACCATATGCTAGTCCAAAATCAATATCGAACTTAATACCAATACCAAATTGGTATCATTTTTAAAAAAAAATGCCAAGATTAGTACCAATTGGTATCAAAATAAGTTGATATCATACCAACATTGATCTTTACCAATGTTGGGTGGGTGCTCATTTTGATGAATAAGAACCACTATTTCCAAGGACCCCAGTTGGAATGACGCATTCCCAACTCCTTACAAGACTCAAAAGTGAGTCCAAGTACAAGACAACGAAAAGGGGAAGAGTTAGGGCGCACTCCCTAGCTCACAACACTTTGAAGGGTAGAGGGGCGTGTTGGAGCTCCGAGATGGGACTAGGAAGAGTTGACAAGCTTCACTCACTCACACGGGCCTGCACACAACCCACACAAGGTGGTTAGTGCATAGTTGGAACACCTTTGGTGCTAGAACGAGACACGGGCAATACGGACACACAAGACTCACCACGGCCCGGACTTGGGGAAAGCCACCACCTTTCCCCCTTATAGTATACTCTGCACCTCTCCACGGGGCCTACATCCAAATGGCTTTTCTCTCCTGGGACTCCCGAAATTGCACCAGCTGGGACTTCCGCAATTTTAGAGCCCCATAACTTTGCGAGCAGACCTTAGATCGAGGTGCAGTCTAAAGCAAAGTTGTACCTCGTCAAATGCTTTCCAACGGTATGTCGCACGTCACCTGCAGCTAAGTAAATTGGGTCGATTCCCGACTTTTTCTGGTCGGGAGTCAAATTGGCAATTTGACTCCCGGCCCTTCTTTTGGCCATAACTTGTGTTTCAAATGTCCAAATGAGCATTGCGAACCCATTTTAAACATCTAAGTTCCAAGAGTTTTCTAATGATATAAAAAACGTCACAAGCCATTGAGTTTTGACCCTTGAAATTGCTCTTTAAAATTTTGGGACTCCACTGGGACTCCATCTCCCAAAATGAGAGTTGCCTTGGGAGTGTGAGGGTTCACTCCTTCACACTTTTGTACACTCCCAGGCTTCCTCTTGGCCCACACCCTTGCAACCCCTTTGCCTTGGTCGTGAGCCCAAAGCTAGGGTTGCAACATGGAACCTAAGAGAAGGTTAAAATCTAAGAAGAATCAAAACCACCAAAATGTTGAGTAAGAGGAATTATGTTAAGAACCTAACACTTGGTTCCTATTTGGGGGTAGAGGGGGGGCACTTGGACTTGGTAGGTTAGTTTTAACTTTCAAATGTTAAACCTTAACTTGAAGGGTCAATTCTAGAATAGTGTTCAATATAGAACCAAATCAATTTTTTTTTAAAATATCGACTTTGGTTCTTCCTTAGGGTTTAAGGTTTCAAATGTCTGGTATCCATTGCAATTGCACCTCTTAAAGACATCTACATCATCATCTTTTTTTTATTACCATTGCACCACTCTTAGGACATCTACATCATCATCTTTTTTTTATTACCATTGCACCACTCTTAGGACATCTACATCATCATCTTTTTTTTATTGCCATTGCACCATTCTTAGGACATCTACATCATCATTTTTTTTTTAGCTCCTTTTTTCATTTCTCCTTATGTTTTTTTAATGTTCTTTCTCCACCATTTTTCACTATAGGTTTTTCCATTTTTTTTTTGCAAGCACTTTCTCCATCACTTTTGTTTTGTAGTTGCTCTTTTTCCATCGTGATTTGCTACTCACCACAATTTGTTATTCACAAGGTTGTTGGTTGCTAAAATGTTTTGGTGTTCATTGTGTTCAATTGTCATTATTGTTCATTGTGTTCAATTGTTCGTTGCTATCTATTTTGTTCAATTATTCATCACTACTCGTGGCTCAATTGTTTGCCATTACTTGTCACTCAAGTATGGTTTTATTGCCTATCCCTTTGATTGTTGTTCATTGCTCAAGTGATTACTCATCAGTAAAATGTGTTCATTGTTGTTACTTTTTGGTTTGGTTGCTTGCTACTGAAGCACTTTGGTTTTTGTTCATGGTTCAAGTGCTTTGGTTGCTACTTGCCATGCATCTTCTAACAATCCTTGAAAAACTGGAACCCGAGGTTATGCTAAAAAGTTAAGAACTGCCCAGCACTGGTCTTTACCCTTGTCCGCCAAGTGTGCATGCAGGGTAGAATCTAGAATCCCTACAACCCGCCTGGTTCATTATTTGAAAGCCAATCTAGGTAGTACACCAAAGATCTTTCTTGCCTTTTCCCTGGCATACGGATTTTGCGTTGCATGCTGTTCCTTTCAAGCAGCATCAGTCAGCAACACGGACAACAGACGATTGATGCGCCAGCGGGCAGCAGGCAGCAACGACCAAAAATCTGTAACTTAGAAGATCTCGCGCTCTTTTTCTACTTTTCTTCTTATTCTTTTCTGACAATCTTGTGCGTAAGCAAAAAGCAGCAAACAAACAGCAATGGGTACCTAGTACTTACCTGACCCAGTGAGTAGAGCAAGCAGCAAGCGGTCCTGCAATCTTCTCTCCGTGGCCCAGGTAGTTTTGGATGTGCACAAGCAGGCAGCAAAACCCGGCAAACCACTTAAAAGATACTTGTACCCACGTGCCAACAGCCAAGCTCCTTTCCAGCTCTCCGCTTTTTTCACGGGCAGAGACAAGGTATTTTCTGATCAACCCAAAAAGCGCGGCGCGCCCTTTTTTCCAGGACCCGATCAGCAGCGGCTTCGCTTTTTGGCGATTACCAACCTACTTTCCCAAACAGAGAGGCGATGGTCGGTCGAGATCTGGAACGTAGAATGACGTCCCAAACGCTCCATCACTGCACAACCGACTCCCGAATCCAGGTGACAAAAATGCTTGCGCCCTTTTCGGGTGGATTTACCTGTCCCTTTTCGCCGCAACGCTCATTGGTCAAATGGCGGGGTTGCGCGCGTGGGCTTCTCCACGCGTCGCTAATTGACTCACTAGTGAACAGAAAACTTTTGAGGTCGTGTTTCTCGTTTCGCGCTTGTTAGTTGTGTGTGTGTTTGTGCCGGGGCGACAAAAAGTTTTGGCGATGGCAGAAGAAGGGTGTTGCAATTTTCAGCCAATTTCATTCCCGTCTCGTCTTTTAATATCTCCTTGAAATTCAGAACTCGCTTGAGTGTTGCAATTTTCAGCCAATTTCATTCCCGTCTAGTCTTTTAATATCTCCTTGAAATTCAGAACTCGCTTGAGTGTTGCAATTTTCAGCCAATTTCATTCCCGTCTAGTCTTTTAATATCTCCTTGAAATTCAGAACTCGCTTTGCTTCAGATCCTTGAACCCACCCCATCCCACCCCCACCTTTTCTAACAAAAATTCCCCCCGGCTTTCGCTTCTTCTCGAGTTTTCAATTTCCTTTATTTTTGTTTGCAATTCTCTTCGTCGTCGTCAGCACGCTGTGGGGGTCTTTCAAAAGTTGGAGAATTTGCAAAAGCTTGATGTCGAAGCTTAGAAACTGGCTACTGAAGGAGGAAAGAGCAGGAAGTCCTGTTACTGTAGACCCTTCCATCAAGCTGTTTGGTGCAACCATTGCATTTACTGGAGGTTGTGAGAATGCTCATACCGGCAAAGAAGTGATCAGGGACAACAACCCTAGCTCCTGGCAGACGTGCACTCAGGTAGGTTGATTGTCCTTCACTACGCCCTTTTCAATACCCATTGCTTCTTTATACTGCTTGGTTTTCCTCTTGTTCACTGCAATTGCAATGCTGCATGCCCAGAATGCCGTAGATAGGTCCTTCCTTTCAGGTGGAATCTTAGAGCAACTCCACCGGTGCTCAGTATGTGACCCTTCAAATGAAAATTCGATGAAGAAAAGTCAAAACATGCCAGTTTGTCTCAACAAAATGGTTTTGGCCCAGCATTTTCGCACAGTTTGCGGAGGCTGGTAAAAGGCACAGCAAAGGTTCACACCTGCCAGAGAAGATCGTAAGAAATCTGATCTGCGCTTCCTGTTTCTGATTGGCTGATCATAATGATTGGTCCAGGTGGTTTGCTATGAGTAGTATCTCACCTATTTGCAGTCCCAGTTTTAGTTTCATGGTCGGGGTTCGAAAAAAGTAAATAACTAAACTTGGATGTGAGAAGGGTCACATACTGAGCACTGCTGGAGATGCCCTCATGATGGAATCGCAAATTGACATCCTAGATGTAGATAGATCTGAGAGGGAGATGAATCTCAAAGGAGATTCTGTTTGTATTGTGCTTTGTGCAGGAAAATAGGGATTCAGGGGGGGCTGGGAATGCAGAGGAGGCAGGAGAAGAACCACCAGTACAACAGACAGAGGATTGTCATCAGCCATCACTGGGAATGCAAATTGTCAGTGAGCTTGGGAGGAGCTATTTAGGTGCCAATGGACCAGCAGCAGAGGCAGAGGAGGAGGAGAAGTCATTGAAATCTAGCAAAGGGGGCCACAGTGACTCAACTGTGACAACTACAGGGGCTGAAACTGTGCTAGCTGTTGCAGCAGCTGCAAGTGAAGAAGGGGGGAGTATGAAACACAAGGAGGAGGAGGAGGAGGAAGGAGGCCATGAAATTGGGTCCCAAGGGAAAACCCTAAAGAAGCCCAATAAGCCAGCCCAATGCCCACGATGTGACAGCCTAGATACAAAGTTTTGCTACTACAATAACTATGATGTAAATCAACCTCGCCACTTTTGCAAGAATTGCCAGCGATATTGGACAGCTGGAGGCACACTACGAAATGTTCCTATTGGAGCTGGTCGAAGGAAGAGCAAACATGTACAGGCCTGCCATGTGGCAGTGGCAAATGGGTCAGTTATGTCCATTGTACGTCCTGATTCCCAGGAGACTGCACAGCAGTTGCTGCCATGCTCCAGGTCAAGGATCTCTCATTTGAAGCATCCTCAGATGCCTGGGCAGTGTCCTACCCTTCCAGCTCTGGATGCAAGTTCTGGTGGTAGCCCTATCACATCAATTTGTCAAAGCAGCAGCATTTCTGAGGGGGCAGTTCTTTTGAGGCATGCAACAGGGAAAATGCCTCCACAGCCATATGCCTGCAACAATCCTCTTGTTGCCTCAGGTCAGTGTCATGCAAACTGATTAAGCCATATGCTATTTCAAGATGGCGTTGTTGATCTTAGAAATGGAATATGATCATTGGATCAAGTTTCCCCTATTTGCAAGTGGCAACATTGACTCATGTGTCCTGTCCTACTTAAGGGGGCACTTTATCTTGGAGTAAATACTTGATCCTGTCTGTCTATAAATGTCATATGATTGACTTCATGTTGCTTTTGATTCATTTCCCAAAGTTGGGGTTTGTTGATACTCTGGTTGGTTAAATAGTTGGTCTTGTCTTCTTGCAGTGAGGTGATGGCTTTCAGTGGCTGTTTGCTTGAGTCTGAAGCCCTGGTTCCTGATGGACTTCTTTGTTCTATGCTCAATTTGGTGGGAACTAATTAGTTCAGTTCATTGTTTGGAAATAGATGGTGAGATTAGCCTCATGGGAGGCTTTCAAGTATCAGGGAGTGCCTGCCAAAAATCGGCTGTAGATGGAACACAAAATGGTGTGGGTGCCACTGGTGAAGTACCTTCTAAAGTGGAGAAGAGGCAAGCTGTTGATGAGTGTGCACATTCTCTTTCAGAACCACATTCAATTGCCACCCAAGAAGCTGCCAAGACTGGAAGCCCCACGTTATTACATCCTGGTCTTCAACCTGATGTTGGAGGTTCATACAGACCAATGTCAATTCGGGATGGTCATGGTGCAGGAAGTCCTTTTGGCTTCTACAATGGGGCTTGGCCATATGGATTTAATGTTGGGTGGACTGGGGCAGTTCCTACTGTAAGCCCTGGGGCTATTGGACCTGGGCAGCTGTTACCAGGTAATGGAATTGCAACTTGGAATCCACCTCCCACTGGTGTGTGGACTGGAGCTGGAGTTCTTCCATGGGCATCTCTCATGCCAGGGATGCCTGGCTCTCCTTGGGTTGTTCCTCCTGGCTGGGGAGGAGGTTGGACTGTGCCTTTGCCATGGGCAGCATCAGGTACTGCCTCAGCAGTTAATGGCAGTGTGCAGCCTACCAGTAGATTACCTGGCATGACAATGCCTGTGTTGGGTAAGCACCCAAGAGAACAGCTTGAAGGTAGGAGAGTTGATGGTGCTCTCTGGGGTCCAAAGACTTTGAGGATAGATGATCCCAAAGAAGCAGCCCAAAGCTCTGTGTGGAATGCTCTTGGTATGCCAAACCCACCAGAGTCTGTACTCTCTGGAGTATGTTCAAAGAGTTCCAACCAAAAACAGAGACAAAAATGACAACAAAGACTTAGCTGCAATGAGTGAAGCAAAGCACTGGCCAGGAAACTTAGACAATAATATAGGGCCTTGGTAGGAGAACTATCTACAAAAGTTGTAGTCTATAGGTTCTTGCAGTTGCCTCTCTTTACCATTTTACACTAGTGAGAGCATGGGCACTACATTTCTCATTCTGAGTGCCAGGTTTAGCTGCTATGAGGTATATCCTGTTTCTCCATTCCCCAATTTCTGGTTATGTTAGTATTGTACGGTTAGATATCACCACCAACTGCTTTGTTGACAACTGCTTATGTTGTGGCAATTTATCAAGTTTTACACATCTCATAGATATGTTTTCCACTGTCTAAATTGGATTTCCTGCTTCCAAGTACTCACTGGTGGTATGCTTAAAGGAAATGTTTGGGGTGCTGGAGGCTCCAACCACTTCCCTCTATGTAGGCCTCTCTATGCCTAAGGTTTAGATGCTTGCCTGGACAGGGCAAGCTAAAACAAAATGAAAGCCTATCAAGCTCGGAGCAGCCTGAACAAGCAGACCATTGACCTTCATGCTTGTTATTTTGGTGTGCTAGACATTGGTAGAGGCTGACATACTGGGTGTGTGTAAACCTGTTCTAAGAAGCCACTGTTGTACATTAATACACCTTTTTGTTCCTTTCACCTCCTAAAGGATGGAACCTTCAAAGCAGGAAGTTAAAGGCAATGTTGAGATTTCTAAACCTTGTGGAGATGATTTCAAATATGTGAGTTTTTTAATGACAAAATTCACATTTTCTAGTCATTTTAGCAGATTTGTGTTGATGAATGGATGATTGATCAAACCCTCCAACCCGTAGATTGTTCAAAGATATTGTTGGTGACCATTTATCATATGCAATTGAGTTGCAATGAGTTCCCTACATAGGTAGCATGTTCTAGAGGTCCCCTAGAAGCCCTTCATCAAAATGGTTTTTTTCTTCAAATTTTTAATTTCATA
>Ga0209208_10001722_pt1 | contig 31152 bp, 25 predicted proteins | sample S1TSphfallax_3_FD_187694 | JGI IMG/M metagenome (GOLD analysis project Ga0209208, IMG submission 187694) | Host-associated microbial communities from peat moss isolated from Minnesota, USA - S1T2_Fd - Sphagnum fallax MG (SPAdes) (version 2) | ecosystem: Host-associated > Plants > Peat moss >...
TTGCAAGCAATCAAAGACATAGGTAGATTTGAGATATGTTAGTACCACGAACATGTTAGAATAAGGAGGGAGAGAAATAGTTATCCCATATGGTTTGTCAATGTTGTGGTACATGGAAGGGAATAAAGAGCAAGGTTGGAGGGGAGTTGAATATCTCATTCCAAGCATTGTTCACATACTTGTGTATTCTATGTGTTTGTGATTGTTCTGATACCACGTAATCTCTCCTCTAATCCTAATATCTTTCACCTATTTTTTCTAATAACAATCAAGCATGCACTATGTTATTCATATCAAATAGTTTAGGGGTGCTTTTCAAGCTCAAAATTTGTTTTCTTAATGAGTCTATTTCATTGGCCCATCATTTTTAAAAAAAACTTTGGATACTTTTCCAATGTAAAAATATTTACTCCACACATATAAACATAAAAGTTATAATTTTCCTTCCATTAGAAATGTTGTAACCTTAGCCTTGGGCTCGCGACCAAAGCAAAGGCTTGCAAGATTGCGGGCCAAGAGGGAATCCCGAGAATGAAGGAAAGTGAGGGAATGAACCTTCACACTCCCAAGGGAGCTTCCACTTTGGGAGTTGGAGTCCCTATGGACTCCCAAATCTTCAGAAATGATTGCAAGAATCAAAACCCAATGGATTGAGGACTTCTTTATACCATTGGAAAGCTCTTGAAACTTAGATGTTTAAAATGGGCTCGTATAACCCATTTGGACATCTAAAACATTAGTTAAGGCCAAAAGAAAGGCCGGGAGTCAAATGGACTCCCAACCGCTAAAAATCAACAATCACCCCGATTTCCTTGCATGCAAGTGGCGTGCGACATACCATTGGAAAGCTTTTGACAAGGGCTACAAATTTGCTTCATACCTCATCTCAATCTGCACACAAATTTATGGGCCCCCAAAGTTGTGGAAGTCCTAGTTGTGGGAATTTCAAGACTCTCATTTGGGAGTCCCGAGACAAAATGACATTTGGGTGTTGATCCCGTGGCCAACCATAGAGTATACTATAGGGGGAAGGTGGTGGCTTCCCTCAAGTTCAGGCCATGGTGAGTCTTGTGAGTCCGAATTTGCCCGTGGCTTGTCCTAACACCAAAAGTGCTCTAACTATGCACTAACCAACTTGTTGTTTGGGTTTGTGCAGGTCCATGTGAGTGATTAAGTGTTTGTTAATCTTCCTAATCACATCATGGAGCTCCAACATACCCCTCTACCCCCAAAGTGTTGCGAGCCAAGGAGCGTGTCCCCAACTCCTTATTCTTCCGCATTTGAATCTATCAAGGAGTTTAGGAACGCGTCAAGAGAGCTTCCAAAAGGACAACTTTGAGAAAAACATATAGAACAAAATGAGGTGTGATTGAAAACATGTTGGGAACACATTGGGAATTTGGTGGGAACAAATTGGGTACATATTGTTGGTACTCTTAATTGTGGGTTGCATTTTTTTAATTTTAGTGTTCAACTTTGGGCAAAACATATGGGATAAAAATGTGGTGTTATTTGGAACATCTTGGGGAACACAATGAAAACTTGGGGGAACTTTTTGGGAATTTGAATGGAAGATAGTGAAATAACATTGGGGACAACAAAAAAATTCATCCCCTTTCTTGTTCCCAACCAAAAAATACATGCATTTTTCTTGGGGAACACATTGGGAATTCAATAATACCAAGAATGCACCCCTATCCTCCCCAAAAGGAAAAACCTTGGGCATCTTGAGTTCATGTTGCATCACTTCATTGGTTGGTTGAGTATAATTTTTATTTTTACTTTTGTTTATCATCATTTTCAACCTAGGTTAATGGTATGTACATACAATTGGGGGGTTTATTTGCCTACTGAAATAGTTGAATGGCTTTAATAGATATTATATTGTTGATCAAATATGACAATTTTTTTGAAAATAGGCAAAAGGAAACTCATATGATGACCATAAACTAAACTTGAAATTGTGCTAAAATTGTATTTACTTAGATTCAAATATGGGCACATTAGGGTTTAGGGTTACCCACACCTATAAATTAAAAAATTTGTTGAAAGATGGATGGCCTCCCCCTTGGCCTAACTACATAGGTGAAAAAGGGTGCAACTTTTGTAGCATCAGGAATATATTGAGGAAGACCTTAGAACTTGGGGAACCCTTTGGGAACTTTATGAAATGGATTGGGAACAAAAAAACCAACAAATACCCATTAACTAGAAAAAAACGAAAAAAATCTTTCCCCCCCTTCCAAAAGGGAATTAAACTTGTCATCCCACCTTCTTTCAAATTTTGAAATGAAAATGAAAATGTATTGATATTTTCCTTTCCAACATGTTGAAATCATTTTTATACATAAAAAATAGTATCATGTTTGTATGAGTCACAAAATTGATGTAACTTCAAACACATATATAAAAACCAAAATTTTCATGACCAAAAATACAACATGATTGTTAAGGGAAATGTGTTGCCAATTGCAAGTCCAATAAGCATTTCAAAACATCTTCATGAAGTTTAGCACCAAATCACAAAATATATTTTATAATGATAATAGAACCATTTACGTAAAATAATTTGATAAATATGCACAATATTTGAAAGTTGTGACAACATATTGATATAGGCTTACAAGGACCCAATGCCCATTGCATGGTTCATTTGTTATAAGGATGTGTTTTTATCACCATTAACTAACAGATAAAATTGGTCACTGGGTAGTGAACTAGGAAATCGGTTTGGTGTCACATACATGTATTGATCCAAGTGGTTGTGGATTCAATGCACAATTATATGAATGAAAATTTGTACCCATAATTGTTAGCCAAACTACAATGCACATTATTGCACATGAATTAATCATTTACAAGTGTAGCAAGGTGGAACCTAAAAGGTTTGGAATCATTAGTAGCAAGTTGTGAAATCACATCTTCCAACTATTAGAAGGGTTTTAAAAAAAGAAATTATACACCTAAAATGGGTAAGAGATTGTCAAACACAATGATTAAATGGTGCTTAACATTTTTGCAAAAGCAAGCAAAGATGAAAGGATTGTGTTGGAAACAATAAAGTTAACATTTGTTGCAAATGACTATTTGCATAATTGGTAACACATCATGTTTCAAAATATGCTTGAAAAACATATTGTTTTATAATTAATATAAGAATGGTCAATGAGAGCAAAGGTTGCAATTGATTAAAGTGTGATCTTGAGGATTCAAGGTGCGACCAACATCATTCAAGGTATGAGTAGATGTTTAAGTCACACTTTTGACTATTTCTCCATGAATTTAGTCTTTCACATTGCAAACCTCGTTTTTTGAAGTGGTTCATGTTTATGGACATTAGAATATGATGCAAATCTTCCTTTGGGACAAACATGGGCTTGTTCCAAATAGGTTTTTTAACTACATATTTTGAAATATCAAGATGGAAAAAATGTGTGACCATCCATGGTTGCATTTTATTTATTATGTCAAAGGGAACATATTCTCCCTCATTATTTTTCCATGCAATAACTCCCACCAATTTTGTTCCATCACATTCTTTTTGTTTTCAAAGGTATTTTGCATTACATGATTTGTAAGAGTCTCCTTTGAATCCTTTAAGTTGTTGATATTGGTGCCATGTCCAAACTACAACAAATTCAATTATCCTAAATTAATATTAAAAAAATTCAAGGAACCTTAATAATGATACCTTTGTCCTACATGCAAAAAACCCTTCACCAACAATCAATGATCAATCCATTTAATGATCGATCTACAAGATTTCTATTATGCTTATTGTAAGTTGAGACATGTGAAGCATGTGATGTTGGGTTTCAACTATGCATGTGACTTTGTCCAAGGCAAACCAATGAAAGGTTGATTGTAGCAAGTTCCCTATTAATCCCTACTTGTACAAGACCTCAACTATTGAAGAAATGATACTTGAATAAACTTTTAATTGTAGCACAAGCATATGACAATAGAAAAAGGACAACATGTCCACCAACAAGTCTAACAATCTTTTACCCATTTTAGGTGTAAGGAATCTAGACAAATATAACACTTACGACCTTTAAAGTTGCAACATTTATTACACTTTCAAGCTCCTCTTGCAAAGTCTTTGCAATAATCACATCAAATGTTCACAACTATTATTTTTTTTAAAAATCAACATGTGTACATAACCATAACAAATGACATAACAATTGCAAGGGGAAACAATTAGCATCAATGTGTCATGTCAAATTACTCCACAACAAGCTCCCAAATGTTTCTTCTACCTCCTCTCCAATTCATTCCAACCCAAAGTGGCATGCCACATCTCCTTTGCACTAGTTCATATCACCTACTTGAGCATTATTTAATTAGTTGACTTCCAACATGCTATCACGTTTTTCCAAACGTGAGTACTTCCTAGCTTTTCCTACATGACCATTTTGTATTTTCTCCAAAAAGTTTGTTGGGTCACATTAATAAGACCTATTGATATTATGAAACGCATCCAAACAAGTGCAACATTTTTGAATAATATTGATAAAACATTTGCCCAACTTCAAATGATATAATAGCCAACAAATGCAGTAATGTTTTCAGTTAATTTTTCCAAATTGGTGGCATGTTATTCACATAATAAACCATTATGGATATGCCAAACATGAATGTAACCTACAATCAACAAAATCTTACATGTTCCAAGGACTAACAAACAAGTCTAGAGCCATATAATGTTTAAAAAACAAAAGTAGTGCATCATTCCCATGAACTTTTTCATGATAAAATAAATAAAATCCACTTGCCACACAACCTAACCTTGAGATGCATGATACATCAAACAAAATGCATCATCATTCCTTGCAATATCTATAAATTTTTTTCCCCCTTAACCACAAGGAAAATTGATCAAAATGCCAAATTGATGAACATTGTCTTAAAAAGGTATACTCAAAGCTTGAAATTTTTGTTCTTGTAATCAAAGTCCCCTTTCTGCCTTTCCCAAAGAGAAAACCTTCTCTATAACTACTACTATTATATTTTAAAAAACATTCTCATTGTGTTCACTTGCTTGGCATGTATTTCCTTTCCTCCTTTTGCCACTACCACCCAAGCTTGTCATGACCAAGCTCTTTGAGAATCATCATAATTGTCACCTAGGCTTGCAATAATGCCCAAAGGACCAAGAGAATTGAACTTAATCCTCGTTGGAAACAAAAGTTTGGATGCACACTAAACATGGATATGTAGTGTAGAAAACCATAGATTGTAGTTGTTTTGCACATTCAACCACCTTTGAACCACAATAATTCTAGGAGGAGGTTCTCTAACCTATCAACACCAAAAAGCCCTCTCTACAACTTCATTCCAAAACAAACAAAAGAGCCAACCTCCTATGAACAAATTCCACTTCCTTCCCACCTTTCTCATAGGAACAATGTTTGAGAAAACAAACAAACAACACAAGCCTAGTCTATTGGTAATAAAGTTGTCGTAAAAAACCTCGTGCAATGTTCTTCCTCCTTATTCATTATTGTTGAGGACAATAGTTCTTTTTCAATAAGATTTAGAATTCTCCTCCTCTAACAAACACATCGGAGGTCACAAAACATCTCCTACAAACCCTGACCTAACAATCTCCTATCACTAAAAGACCAACAACAACAACACAAACCCTGACCTAACAATCTCCTATCACTAAAAGACCAACAACAACAACACAACAAAGCAAACCATATTACAATTCACCTAGGATCTACCTTGCTTTGCAACCTACCAACTTTCATTTTTTCAACCCAAAAAATAGAAGTCAAATTGGGGTGTTAAAAAAATTAAACCATCTTTTCTATATGTTGAACCTTTTCATGGTTACATGAAATTTTACTCTAGTGACGAGTAATCAGAATTGGTATACATGGGGTTATTTGGAATCTTTCGTATGGTCGTTCATGGACCATTCCAAAGACAATTTAAAAAATAACTATTGTACTACCTTTAACATTTCAGGATAAATTAAATTTATTTATTTTTGTTGAACTTTTGAACTTTTATTTATTATTTATGCCAAAATTTTAATAAAATCAAAAATTTCATTGTTAGGTTTGAGTCACCAACCTTCAACGACAATGACTTAAAATTGAGGCAATCTAGACACACTAGTCTATAGCATAACACTAACAAGAACATGTTTACTATTTTCTATAATCATTACATGTTGAAAATTTCAAAATAAAAAAACCAAGTGTCAAAGTTAAGATTTAAGATTTAATTAATTATTCAACAATTTGTTGCCAAAATGGTAAAGGTATAACAATACTTTATTTTCAAGCCTAACTACATTTTAAAAAAATAAATTGTTACCTTTTCATATGAATTGTCTTAATAACTATCTCTCACCTTTCTTGATAAATACCTCCATTTTATAACTACCTTGCTCTTTTCCCTTATCCACCAACATGGATATGAAAAAAAAATTAACATGTATCTTTTCATGTCCATGAAATGTATATTAAATTAAATTAAATTAGACATTGACATAAATAATTATGAGTTATTGAAAACCATATGAAAACAGAAGATAAAATAAAATAGTTGATCGTCAATGGTAGTGCCTAGCAACGCAGAGCTCAAATTTTATTTAAAAACTGTTTGTCACCATTTTTCACCTGGGCTAATGGAATGCACGGGCAGTACCTCTGCGTGTATTGTGCAACAACAATCACCACCCGCAAAATGCCCATACACTGGATCCTCAAACCCTAAACCTTGGATGCTTACACCCTTATCCTGAATCCTGGAAGCACAAGGGACACAAAGGAAGATTCAGAGATCTTCTGAGAAAGTGGGACGTAGGGAGAGAGGGAGGGAGAAAAAGATCGGTTAAGATTGAGATTGTATTTGTGTGTGCTTGACTGATGGCAGTTGCGACTTGCGTTTGTATTTTGCAGCCATTTGCTGGTGTTCCTGTGGGGAGAGGAGAATATGGTTTCCTTGATGTAGGTTCTTCTTTTGAAGGAATTGTGAGACGAGAAGGTGGCCGCAGGCGAATAAGGTAAAAAATCAGACATATGCGACTTTCTTTGTGTTTTTTGTTTCTTCTTTCCCCCTTTTTCCTTCCAGTTGCAGCTGTCTGTCGAGTTTTTTTTTTATCTGAGGATTTTTTTCCACTTGGGATTTTGTTCTCTTTGCTACAGCTGCATGCATCAAGAGGAAATGTAGGGAAGGAATTCATTCTTGGTGGGTAATTCCTTTTTGGGTTCTTCATACACAGAGAGAGACAACGTGTGTGACCTTCTGAAAGTATGGCACCATTTTCCCTTTTTACACCATATGGAGCTGTGCTCTTTTTCAAAGTCTTTTGTTGAACCATGCTTATTTTTTGTAGGTTGGTGTGTGGAGCTTCATGGTTTGATTTCACCTCTGATGAGAGCAGTACAAGTTATGCCAGAGGAAAAATGAAATCCGGAGATTTTGCAATTCTTTCCCATTTGAAGGATCTTGGGTGTGGAGAAATTATTCGGCGTCCCCAAGAAGTTCACTTTAGTGGATGTATCAATGAATCATACACCTTCAATGCCACTGGTGGTGATTTCTTCATCAAAATAAACCGGTAGGTGTGTGTGCATGCTCATGCATGTGTGTGTGTGTGTGTGTGTGTGTTTTGTTTGAATTTTATTATCTTGCATTTGCTGTTCTTCCTATCTTCAAACCCTCTGAATCACTCATTCAACTATGGATGTTCTGGCCCATACAAAAAGCCTGACAGGCTTTCAAAGTTTGTCATACCATGCTTTTTTTGGTAATAGGTGACTTTTTCTGAGGGTCTGTTTGTTTCAATTGGATTGCAGGACCTTTGATGCCAGCAGCATGTTTGCAGGCGAATTTGAAGCGTAGGTAACACCTCTTTTCATTCCTTTCTTCAGCTATGTAGTTACAATGCCAGTACAACTTGACTATGAACAATATTTGTGAACAATATTTGTGGGTCTTGTCAACAACAGATGGTGGGAAATATTGTTGTTGCTGTGATGACAATGATGATGTTTCATGACAGGCTTCAACAATTACAAACTAAGGAAGTGATCTGTGTCCCTACACCTCTAGGGTACGGTAATTTGCCTGATGGTGGATCATATATCATCATGAAGCATCTGCAATTCAGGCCATTTGGGATGGTTAGTGATTCCTCTGTTTTTTCACCTCTTTATCTTATTTCCTCCAATAGTAGCAAGACCTGCCTTTCCTGTTTTTTTTCAGGAGCTTATGTTTCTTCTCCTGATTCCTATCATGATCTGATAATACATTACTGTGGAATTTTTGTAGTTGAGGATCATGTGGTGACTCTTTAGTTGGTGTTTAAATGCCTCAAGATGTAGCCAACTTGTTGATATTCACACTGTAAGAAGTTCAAACAAGCAAATACAGAGTTCTCAACTTGTGGAAACAAACAAAAAATTGCAGATGCAAGAGAGCAGTCAACAGGCCTTGGGTTGGAACTTAGCAATGCTGCATCAGGCTAATTCTGGGACTGTGTTTGGATTTCCAATGACAACAAGGTTGTGTTTTTGTTTGTTCCCACCTTGGGTCAAGTATTGGTCATTTGTACCTCACCCAGATCAATGAGGATATTGAAGTTCGCCTCATTCTTAAGGCTTGGAGTGAGTCTATGGAGACATTGATCAGTGCAATGTGAAGTCCCACAGGCTATGGCCCAGTCTTATGTTGAAATTTGTGTACTCATCAAGAACTGGTGTTATTTTTTGATATGGGAATTCATCATGCAGGCTTGGAGTGCTCCCATTAGACAACCGGTGGTCATCAAATTGGGCTACATTTTTTGTCCAGCAGCGGCTCAGGGACAGGTTTGAGGTGCGGAATTTTTCTGAGAATTTAGCAGAGAAAATGAATTGAATCTTGATCCAAGAGTAGGATGAATGGTGCCCATGAGTTGTAGGGCTGAAATGCCATTTGAACTTTCTGGATCTGCAAATGGTATTGAAAGATGATGAATAGTCTCATGGGTATCTTAGGATTCATTTGGAGAATGAACTACAAAATTAATGTACTCATGGTCCTTTTTTGGTTGGACTGCTTCTTCATAGAACAAAGATCAATTAGTGATATGATCCATTACACATATGAGAGGTATAATTGTTGACTTGAGTTCTTTAAATCACTTTTGAGAGATGTTTGATTACTGTGATGCAATTCCTTCTGAAGTTCAAGGATGGCCATTGGAAAATGGTAAAGTTTCAAGTTACAAATTTTATCTGCAGAGGGTGTACACCATTCTTGGCAACCAGAAGACAGAACTTGAGTGTAAGGGAATGAAAGTTCTTGAACATGCAACAGAAATTTTGGATACACATAAGATCAAACCCAGTCTTCTACATGGTGATCTTTGGGTAAATTATCTGTTCCTGCTTTGTTGGTCAATTTTCTGGGAATTGGAACTGGAAATGGCACAATACTGGACAGTGTCTTCAAGGGAGAAATTGTCTGTAGGGGAGACTACTCTTTAATACATTCAACTTTCATCTGACAGGGTATTTGGTACTGATCTTCTAACACGTGGCCACATATCATCAATGAGATTTTTTATCAGATGGGAAATTCAGGGCTTACACCAACAGGAGAAGTTGCAATTTTTGACCCAGCTTCATTTATTGGTGACGCTGAATTTGGTTTGAATTCTGCACCTTGATCAGTTTTAAACTTTGCTTTTTTATCCTCATGGCTGTAGTTGGATGAAAGTCTAGATATGGATCCTTTGTGTCGCTGATTCGATTTAGGCTAGATTTAAACCCATATAGCAATGAATCATGGTTTAGACCACATCAAGAACATGGACACTGAATAGATGAAGCCTTTTGCCAGTTTTCTTGTGCTGCATGTGTTGGCCATATAGCAGTTGAACATATGCTGCTATGTGGAGAATGGATTCCCACTAGTTGGGAATGATCTGGTCTTACTGTTGTTAACCTGTGGTGGGTGAGGGTTGCTTTATGTGAAGCTGATTGAAGCCTCTATTTCAATTGTGGCTTTCAAGCATTTGGAGTTTTCATTTTGCATATTGCTTTTTTGGGTGTTGCCTATAGATCTTGCATTTGAAGGTTGGACTCCAGTGGAACATTTTCCTGGATTCAGTATGTTCTTGTTACCCCTGCATCTCTTAGAATACTGTTGTATAAACTTGAAACTCAGCTCTGAGATTGCATCCACCAGATTGCCTGGAGACACTGTTGTCTAGAGATAGCTTGTCATGAACATGAAGTGTAGGTAGTGTTGAGAATTGACCCCTTTGAATCAGCAAACAAATCTGTTGAGGATTGGTTGCATCTTCCATGGTATGAGAGTTATGTGTCTGACAAGTGCAGTGCTCTGACTTGAATTATGTTCTGTGGGCATTTCCAGCTGCTGGTTTTTATGCAGCATATCATGAAGTGTTGCCACAAGTGGAGGGATTTGGAAAACGGCACCAGCTATACCAACTCTTTCACTTGCTAAATCATTTTCTGATATGTAAATTCCTCTCTTTATTGCCCTTCTGATTGATCCTGTCTTTGCTCTATTCTCATCTTTCATACTATGCTGCTGAATTTTTGAATGTGCTTGGGACACAGATGGAGGAGAGTATTACACCCATGTAACAGCCATGGTAGATCAGATTCTTCTAAATTGAGTTTAGTCATCTGTCTCATGGTCTGGTTTCTTCCAGCTGACTTCCAGAGTACAATGCAAACAGGCAATGTGCAGGTGTTTTGGAAATGGTTTTCAGAGTGTGGTGTTTCAATTTTTGAGCGTAATGACATGCCCTTTCATGCATCTTCTAATAGATAGAGAGAAAGGTAGTTGGATTGATGGTAGAAAACATGAAGGTTAAGAAGAACAAGCTGCTCACTACTCAATGGCTCTGAGGGATGATGGAATCATGTGACATAGTTAGGTGATTTGAACGAGAAATGAATTTGTTTAAGACCTGTTTTGGAAGCTTCAGTTCTTAATATGTGCTGCTTGGACAAGCTGTTGAACCCTAAACAAAATGCACAAGTAATGTGTCAAAACCTTGTCTGGTAGAATGACAAGGTGGTTAGTTTGGAGGGTATATTTGTGCAAAACTCATTACATCTTTTCTGAACCCTTGGTTTCTCTTGCAAAGTTTGTGCTTATTAGTTCTTTTTTGGGGTATCTCTTATGTTTTCTTTTGTCCTCCTTTTACATCAATGAACAGACTTCTTTATGTTTTCTGAGTTTCTGCCTCAAAATGGATTTGGAAATTGGAAGTTGGGGTATTTACTAGCCTTTGAACATCTCCACTGGCTCCTTGCAGTGTGTTTTGGATGTGAACGATGTCAATCTGTAGTGGATGGATGGGTGCTCCCATGAATCACCCTACATCCCTCTGATGCTGTCATGCTCAATCCCTTCAATCAAAAATTAATGTACATCCATTGGATATTTCTTGGTAACTTGGTTTTGTGCTGAGCATGCATGCAGCAGGCTTTAAAGCAGTAATCTTGATGCATGCCTTAAGAGCAAGAAAGCAACTCACCTGGTGGGCCAGAAAAGGACCAGTGGCAATATCGGGAACTAGACAGTCATAGTCCATTCCCTATAGCTGCCCATCTATGAGTCTCTATTTCTACTACATAATAACCCTGTGACTCCCAAGCCAAATTCCCAAAAATGTGTGTGACCAAACAGATAAAAACCTGGAGGAAACAGGAAATTGGAAATTGTGTAAAATTTGAGAATGCAAATTTGTAGATGTGAAAATGCAATGTATAGTTTGCCAACATTTAGGTTTTCTCTTTTAATTCACATTGACAAACTATCTACACGTTTAGTTGCAGAAGAAAATCTAGCAGTTGCCAGAGAAATACCAAACCAGGTAGTCATTGATTTTCGACATGCAATTCATGTTACAAACCAGATGAGACAGTTCTGTGTTGTGGCATGAGTTGCCAAAGGTTGACATGCCCCACATGGTTCAGTGCAATTTTCTACCACAACAAACCCACACATCTATTAAGAATCCTTCCTAACCAACCCAAATCTGTCCACTGCACTGACATTGTGAACCAGAGATAATTAGATTGTAGTATGGAGAAGTTGGCAACATATTCAAACTCCAGTATGGTTGTGCAAATGTGAACAGAAAGGCCCAAAAAATAAATATTTGTTTGCCTCCAGCCTCAACTGCTTTAAACAGCAAGAGCGTGAAATTCTGTTGCAAACTTACATGCAGAACTGAGACACTACAAAGAAATGTCTAGGAGTACGGAGAGGTGGACAGGTGTAATTTACCTATTTCATGTAACAATAAACTCACAATGTGATACGTGATAACATGTGCCAGATTGGACACTTGCCATATGGCCAGAGATGACCTACAGATACCTAGTGCATCAAAACAGTGTCCGAACACATTTACATAGAGATCCAATATGTGCACACACAAGGAATCCTGGCCTGTATCGCATCCAAAAGTGGAAGTGAATTCTCATCATTTTGTGGTGAAGCCAATTGACGTAGCAACAGCATTTGAAAATCATTATGCCCCATGTTACTGAAATCTGAGATGGATTTTGGAAAGATACCAAATAAATACTTGGCTTTCTTCATTTTTCTACCCAAATACCTTGTCAGAACCTGTAAGAACAGATCAGCAAGCACTACTGGGTCCTTGAAACTGATCATGGTGATCAGTCACTGACACTGAGGAACTACGAGAGTTTTAGCCCTGAGTCCACACAAAGGAGATCAATCAGCTCCACCCAAGTACATCTTCCCACATGAATTGAAAATAAGCACATCTTATCTCCATTCTGCAGCATGACCCATCACTAAGGTATAATTGCAAATTTGTTGCAGTGACAACAAGGTGAAATTTGGATTTTAACTCCTGTGGCATGCTGAGGTAGTAAGATCACATTATGTGTGTATACTACTACTTGATTTGTAAAATAGTACTTCAAACCCCTCTCCTGGGTTGATGAATTATTGGAATGATACAAAGGACTTAATAAAACTGGGTCCAAGGATATTGAGAGTCAAGCTGATTGAGTTTGAAATTGTTCTCCAGGGTGAAGGTCATGGAGGACACGAACAACTTCATCCATGTCCGGTCGTGATGCAGGTGCAGATGCCACACAGCGCATGGCTAATTGCAAGGCTGTGATTAGCTCCTCTTCAGATGGTGCAGCTGCACCCTTCATGAGCTCCAAGTCAAATACCTCTGCGGTCCAATTCTCCTTTGCAACTTCAGCCACATAGTCTGGCAAATCTGCTGCACCCTCCCTAGCAGTCACATCTGCAGGAGCTTTTCCTGCAGTTTCAAGCATACATAAAAGTCATATACTTGAGGAATTAGAACAACTGTTTTGTTGCCCGAGCATGATCTAAGATGCTCAAGATATGCATTTGGATCTCAAGACATTGTCATGGGATGCATGTAAACTCTTGACTTACAGGCTTGTGATCTCAGTTCATAACCCTGGGAATCTGATCTTCCATGACACATTCCAATGCAGCACATTCCAAAACTACTTTGTCAGCATCCTCAACTGATAGGTCCCTTTCACCCTTTGGACAAAACACTTCATAAACAACGATGGCAAAGAGAGTAGCATGACTTTTAATAGTGATCCACAAAGTCTGAAAGTTCAGGAACCTGTTTACTACACCTGTGAGGAGTTCAAGCAAGATGATGCCAAAGCTGTAGACATCTGACTTTGTTGAAGCCTTTTTGATCTTGGTGAGCTCTGGGGCACAATAGCCAAGAGAACTAGTAGTAGCAACAATATTGCCATTTGCAACAGGGGTCATCAGGCATGATAATCCATAACCAGATATGCAAGCATTTATAGTGGGATACATTGACGTGTCCAAAAGAATATTTGTTGCTGTGAGATTTCCGTGGACCATTTTTTCAACTGAATGCAGGTGTAACAGCCCATGGGCTGCCCCTGTTGCTATCCTTATCCTTTTTTCCCAGTCCAGTGTTGTTTCTGAGTCTCTAGCTGTGCAGCCCAGCCAACCCACATGTTAACCTTTCTCACCCATAGCTGCTCTTTCTTCACAGAGAAAGTTTTGCAAAAAGACATAAGAATAACTGTAAACTCAATTCCTTGTACACTTTCCTTCAGCGGAGGCTCACAGAGGTGAAAGAGTGTACGTACCATGCAGGAGTTCGGTCAAGCTTCTGCCAGTCATGTAATCAAAGACCAGAAGTTTTTCTTGCTTTGGACCCCAGTAAAAAGCACGAAGGGCAAGCAGATTGGGATGCCTGATTTTGCTAAGGATGTCCACCTCCTTCTCAAAATCTCTTTGGGACTTCACAATCCCCTCCCGCAAGCGCTTCACAGCAATGTTGTTTCCATTTTCCAATCTGGCCTTATACACAGTACCATAGATTGACTTGCCCAACACTTCTGCAGTTGCACACAGCAGATCATTGGCAGTGAAGCTTAGTGGCTCATCAAAGTGGACCAACTTGCCTCCCAGCTCCCCCCCACCCTCCTTCTCAGGTGATCCCTCCAATTTCCCTGCAGCTACTGAGGTGGCTTGTGGAGCTCTAAAACAGCAAAGGCACCCTAAAATACACCCAACAGCTATTGCAGCTAATGAACTTGCCAATGCAATGAAGATGATACTGAGATTACTGAGTCGTGGCCCCTTGTTTGAAGAAGATACAATTGGTTGTAATGTAGCCGCCACTGGTGCAGGATGCACTGCAGGTCTTGGTGCAGTGCTGTTCAAGATAGGGCATGCACTTAGTCCCAAGTAGCCACAAAGACCAACATTCCCAGGTTTGAAGGAGGTGAGATTAAATCTATGTGAGAAAGATGGTACAGGACCACTCAAGTGGTTGTAGGAGACATTGAAGCTTGTGAGCTCGAAACTCAAAAGATGGGGAGGAATCGAGCCACTCAAATTGTTCTGTGACAAGTCAAGAGCTGTGAGATCCACCAAACTGGCAAATGTAGATGGAATGCTTCCTTCCAGCTGATTGTTGGCAAGATTCAGACTCTGCAGAGTGAGCAAATCTCCGAGTTGGGCAGGCAAAGAGCTTGAGATGTTATTGTTGTTCACAATGAGCTGCTGTAAGTGGGATGGGGTAGACCAGTTGGCTGGCAAAGCTCCTGAGAGTTGGTTATGAGCCACATTGAGATAATTCCACTTTGTATTTCTAGCCCATTCCGGTGGAATTGAGCCACTTAGATTATTGAAACCTAGGTTAAGAAGAATAAGATTACTGGCATTGCCAAGATCTGCAGGGAGAGAACCTGAGAGCATGTTGTGGCTGATGTCCACTGCTTGGAGAACAGGTAAGTTGCCCAGCCCTAGAGGCAGAGGACCAGAGAACTGGTTATTGAACAAAGCAAGACCACCCAGGGTGACAATAGTGGCAAGGGTAGATGGAATGGGTCCAGTGATTGCATTGTTGTGGAGACTAAGCTTTCGAAGTGCTACCAGCTGACCCACTTCTGGGGCCAGTGTTCCGCCCAGTCCCTTGTCCGGCAATGCTATTGCAGCAATATGACCTTTTGCACACTTGATGCCAGTCCATGTCCCACTACATGTGCCCTCTCCACTCTCATTCCAGCTTCCTAATGCCTTGGTAGGATCCGTGAAAGCTTGTTTTATTCTCAGCAATGCAAGAACCTCTTGGGGTGAAGCAGGGATTTGATCCGTCGTTCCATCTCCTGGAAAGTCATCTGGTGGTTGCATTGCCACCATTTTCAGCTGGAAGCAGCTGCACCACCACAACAGTAGGAAGCGCAACAGCAAGAAACATCTTATGCACTTTTCCTGACCCATTGTTGCATGCATGCCACAATCTCCTCTGTCTCTCTTTCTTTGTTGCTCAACTTCTAAAGCTCAAACAATGAACCCTTTTCTCTCTCTCTCTCTCTCTCTCTCTCTCTCGTCCATTCTTTCTCTTTCCCGCCGTCGTCGTTGCAGCGGTACGCAACTGCATTAACAAAACACCCACGTCGTCTTCTGTGCAGCTACAACAGGCAGCGACGAGCGCTCGCCGGTGGGAAACTGAAAACAGTGCGCAAACAACAAGAGAGCCGTTGCGAGGGAGGAAGGGGGGAAGGGTGGACATTGAGGCAGGCCTAATTTTTCTGAGCTTGGATTGGTCGCCCAATTTTTCCAAAAAATTGTTGCGCCACGTGTCTCTTGCCAGGCTTTCTTATCGTGTTGCCCATCCCTACAGCGACCGACCGCCGACTGTCGTTCTCGATTTTGTTATAATAATATTATCTTTTTTAATTAATTCTAGTTTGGTACCTACTGCCGTCTCATATTGTTACCATCTTATTACAGTCTATACTTCCTACAATAGTCATTTTGAAATATTTGTTTATATTCTCTGGATTTATCCAGAGTCTATGGTTTCAAGCGGTTCATTATTTAAATCATTCAAATTATTACTATTTTTATACCTGTCGAAAAAATAACATGAAAAGACGCACTGTGCTTTTCACCCCCAGCATAAAATGATCGCCATAAAATCAAAGTCAGGTTTTGATGGCAGGTGCCTACCAGGTGCTTTCATTAGTACCTTTTTGAAGTGAGTGGCATCCTACCCCATTGTCAAAATGTGTGCATGCGAGTGAGTGAGAGAATAGGGTAATTGTTAGTAAAATCGTTTTTCCCTTCCGATAAATATTGAAGGGAGTAGTGATAATTTTGGTTTTATTTTATTTTATATTGAAATGACAATGTATCAATGCATCATATTTCATCATGCATCATGTTATATCATCAACATAAATCTTACGGTACATATATGTATTGTGTAAGGAAGGGTGGGAAATTTTCAAAATGATTACATGGATAAGAAGCTTTATAGTTAAACATATAAATGTTTATTTACTATATTATAATTATTGGTAATGTATCAAAAAATATCAATACGTTAAAATTTCGAAATAAATGGATAAAATATTATCACATTTCCAAGTTTATGGGTAAGTCAAAACAATTGTTAATTTAGTACCAAACCACCAATTTATTGTTGACACATGGTGTGAACAATACATTGAATATATTACTAATATTTCACACTTGAGAAATAAATGGTTACATATGAAACCTCGACACTTGGTATACATTTAACATCACTTTTCAATCATAACTAACTATAATTTACCATTTTTTTGGTACATTAAGGATTTGTTGATACATTGAGGATTTTTCAACCCATCTAAACATAGAATGAGCAAGAAAAATTTCAAAATAAATGGACAAGAGGTTGCCACATTTCCAAGTTTATAGGTAAGGTAAAACAACTATTAATTTAATAAAAAACCATTAGTCTACTATCAACATGTGATGTGAACAATACATTGAATGTATTATATATATATTTTCACATTTGACAAATAAACCCAACATATGAAATTTTGATACCAAGTATACATTTACCATCATTTTTCAATTATAACTAATTACTATTACCATACATTACTGATACATTAAAAATGTATTGATACATTATGGACTTTTCAACCCATCTAAACATAAAAAGAGTGGGAAAATTTTCAAAATAGATGGACAAGCAATTCCCACATTTTCAGGTTTATAAGTAACATAAACCAACCATTAATTTAGTAACAAACCATTAATTTATTATCAACAGATGATGTGAACAATACATTAAATGTATTATAAATCTATTTTCACACTTGAGAAATAAACCTTACATATGAAAATTTGACACCAAGGATACATTTACCATCATTTTTAAAATATAACTAACTATTATTAACCATATGTTACTAATACATTAAAGATTTATTGATATATTAATAATCTTTTGATACACAAAGGCTTTTCCAACATGCCTAAACATAGAATGAACAAGAAATTTGCAAAATAAATGGATAAGAGGTTGCCACATTTCCAAATTTATGGATACAAAGTAAAACAAATGTTAATTTAATGAAAAACGATTAATCTATTATCAACATGTGATGTGAGCAATATATTGAGTATATTATTAATATATTTTCACACTTGAGAAATAAACCTTACATATGAAATTTTGACACCTAGTATACGTTTACCACCTTTTTTCGATTACAACTAATTATTACTAACCATATGTTACAAATACACTAAAGATTTATTAATATATTAATGATTTGTTGATACACTAAGGCTTTTTCAGCCCACCTAAACATAGAATGAGTGAAAACTAAACTCAAAATAAATTGACAAGAGGTTGCCACATTTTGAAATGTATGGATAAAAAAAAATAATAATAATAATTTAATCAAAATGCGCCAGTATGCTACTAACATGTGGTGCATGTGAAGAATACATTGAATGTAAATTACTAGTATTTGACACTTGAAAAAAAAATCTCTACATATGGGGAAAATTTGAGACATGGTATACATTTCCTACCACTTAAAACAATAACCAATTATTATTTGCCATGTGTTTTTCATACATTAAGGAAATTTTCAACATGCCTACACATAAAAAGGGTGGGAATTTTTTCAAAATGTCGCTACAAGAAGTTGCCACATTTCCAATTTTATAAATAAAATAATGTCACTGTTAATCTACTCAAAACACCAATACGCTATTAACACATGGTGTGAACAATACATTGAGTGTATTACAAGTAATCCACACTTTAAAAATGAATGGCTACATATTAAAAATAACACATGTTATATATTTCCCACCACTTTTTGACTTTAAATAGTTGATATTTGCATTTTTCAATCTATTATAAATATATGTTGAACTTTCAATTAGGATTATTTTGCAAATTAGGGTTTGGGGTCACATTTTTCAAGCTTTTGCATATCAAGTGACATGAACCTCCTCTTCACATGATCTTTTTGTGTTATTTCAAAAGTGTTTTGAAACACATTTTTGACATTTTTACAAAGTTTTCACATGTCATCATGACTTAATTCCATGTAAATGAAAGATTTACCATTTTTTAGCATGTATGTTGACTATCACAAATTTGAATGTAAAATGCATAGACACTAATATCCTCTACAATGGTTTTTACATGCATGGAAGGGAAGTTGTTACACTTGTATGGACATGGGCATCAAGTTGAATTGTGTGCATTATAAAAATGTAGTTCAAAGACCACCATATGGACCTTTTGATCATGAAGATTTGTTGTGGAAAGTTGTCATTCGACACATTAGGATGCAACAAGGCCCTCACTTTGTTGAAGTTGCATTCATCCCCACAACTCAAGTGCTTGATTTCATAGCTAGTGAAAAAAGGTCAAGATGGTGGATTTGTTAGTTTCCACCTTGGGGGGGATGGATTGCATTTTGGGAATGGAATTCATCACCCATAACAATGTGCTCATAAAAGGGCACAATAGGCTAGTTAGAATCCCATCCAAAAATGGGGTTGTTTTAGTGAAGGCATATGAAGCGCCTAGTGTGGGTGGATCCACCATCCACTTGATGTTAGGAAAAACTATGGAAAAGGAATGCATGGGAGGTTATGGCATGTTGTGTGTGATGTGTGTGTTGGATGAGTTTGAACCAAAGGAAGTTACCAACTTGGTGAATTCTCCCAAGTGCCTTAAGTGAGTATTGGATGAATTTTCGGATGTGATGCCCAAAGAGTTGCCTGACGAGTTGCCCTCGAGAAGACGAATCAACCATGCAATCGAGGTGATGATTCACAATATAATAATTATGCCTTCTTCACATAACATTGCTACCTCCTTATGTTGTTGTAATGTTGATTTTTTCATCCCTCAAGTCACAATTTTGAGGTAAGATTGCAAACCCGTTCTAAACATAATAGTTAAAAAATTATATGTGGTTAGTACTTGTAAACCATGAACCAACTTTTGAATCCGCTCATAATAAACCTCCACCCTTTTAGTCTCTTATTTCATATTCTTCAACTCCATGTATATTTGTTCGTCATTATGAGTCTTCCGATGACGTTTGCAAAATGCCTATGTAAGTTCCAAAAAACTATAGTGAAGGACTTTTAACATGTAATTATGACATCAGTCCAATGTTGTATCTATTAGCGTATAATTAAACGCATTGATGATATACTCTTTAAAAGTCTCTACATTTGTTTTTACTACAAAATTGAGCATTCTGACATGAACATATGGATTAACATCTTTTTTGAAATCAAGATTTTTAAGAGCTACTTTGTTTGGTTTAACATAATGGCCATATTTGTGATTAAGAATTTGTGTAATTATAGCAAATGGTTTTTAATATCCTCCTCTTAAATTTGTTACATCTACATTTCTATACCTTCTAATAGCCATTGAATTCATCAATGGTCAATCTAAATGTTCACATGAGTAGTCATTATCAGATTGGTAAACACCATATGAGGTGTCCTAATAACTCCAGTAGTTACTACTTCAATTTAAATTCTTTGTTGTCAAGACTCCACCCAATCCACTATCCAATTTTCCTACGGATCTAATTAATATTCCCCTTCTAATAACATCCATGTTAGGTGTAACAACTATTTCCACTCTTGTGGTTGTTATACTCACATCAAGTAATTAAGTAAATCCTACTTTAACATGTCATTTTTGGGTTTCAACAATTGTCGTTTTTGATACTATTAGTGAAGTTATGGTTACCCATTGGTATCCATTATGGTTTAGAATGTGGATGTGAATACACCTCTACTTCTTTGCTCCTAATTTGAATAGATGGATGAATCTATTGACTCTATGGTCCCAATTGACTTCCAAACTCCATGTCTCTTAATCTATTATGGAATACATGAATTATTGGTTCATGTTCCTATGGTTGATCCATTAATGTTATTGCCACATTTTGTAACTCCACATGTCTAACAATACATGTTTTGATGTGAAAAGGCACAAAAGGACAATCCATGATTGCATGTCCTTCTTCCTCACATAATGCACATACCTTTGAAAGTAATCTGATTATCTTCGAATCCATAGATTCATGATCCTGTTTTTTGGTTGTACCTTATTTGTTCCAACTCTGGATTCCCTTGATGTGAATATGACTATGGTATTTCATCCAACACATTCACTTGTGCCTATGTATATTCAGATGATCGTGGGTAATTTTTCTGAGTCTCTTCAACCACATCGATATTGATGTTTTCTTCTACTTCCCAGTCTTCCACTAGTTCATAGTAATCTAGAAACACTGAATGATAGATAAACTTGGGTTGTATACTTCATGTAACATCCCTTTTTAAAAGAATCACCAACTTTGGACTTGAGATTTCCTATGGGTTGATTAGGTATTGTAGAAGTCCTTGTTCCATTTTTATCTTTTTGACTTTAAACCACATATTGTGGCTAAAAAGTATATTGCACCCACTTATTTTGGTGAGTGGTCGATTGCATCTTTCTTTGTGGAGATCATTGTCTATAACTATGTCTTTTCTAAAGGCCCCTAATCCCTACTTCATGTCATACCACCTCTTTTGGTAGAAATGACCTATGCCTTGTAGGTTTTTCCTTTGTTCTCATAACTCATCTATCCAACATCAAATCTCGATATGGGGTTTCTATAAGCCTTGCATACTCTTCTCCATTTTCAATATTTTTTTCTATTTGTTTTATAGTGATTTGATGATTTTCCTTCCAGTCCAATTGTCGTTGTAAACTTCAAATCACCATACAATTCATTTTGTTTCACAATCATTTGTCTTCAAAATCTGCAGATCATTCTACAGTCCTTATGGTGTCAACCACTTATACCTTTGAAACTTTCTAACATACCCTTCTAAATTCGAAATTGAAAAAAAAACCACTCATTTGAACATTATCCTCTACCATATAACAACAAAAAAATGTAGAAAACCTTCCCATTATTGTAAGAGAATTTTTTAAAATATCCCCGCAGGATGGTCGCCAAATGGTAGAAGTGAAATTTAATCCCTACAAAATTATTTCACACTATGGTAACAACAGATTTGCAATACAATATGCACACTCATAAATTTTTCTTTGATTTTAAACACACTAGATTATGCATTTCATTAAAACACCATATTCATGGTTATTTCATATAACTAGAATTTGCACTTCACAGTAAATGTTGAAAAATCCAAAGACAAAATTACAATTCATTACATTACCATTTTGATATTCCAAAACATTTACACAACAATATGGACATGGAAATCACTACAAAAGTCTATACTTTTTTATTTTACTAAAAAGAACAATCCATTTAAATTATAGCGAAATTCAATGTTATGTGGAAATGAAATAAAAAATAAATAAAAATATATGTGGTTTATCCAAAAACAAAATATGTGGTTTTCTATTACCAAGTACCTTCATTTCCTCCAAATTGTGTGTTTAATAATCCTTCATGTTTCCTAGATCTTCCCCCTTTGGGCAATCCCAAGCCGATTGGTTTTGCCATAATTATTTTACCCAACAAAATTTAATTAGTATATATTTAACCATTATTTATTTATATATGGTTAATTGAACCATTATTATTTTAAAAAAATTGTCGGTTTAACCATTATTGGTGTTCCCATAATTACTTTAATTGCAGTTGGTTTAGGCATTATTATTTTACAAATCATTATTTTTTCCTAGGTTAAATTTGCCTAGGAATTTAGCCATTATTAGTTTTGCCATAATTACTTTAGTTGTGATTAATTTAACCATAATTAAAAATTCCCACCTATTTAACTTATGCAATGCAAATATGTGATTAAATAGCCTAAATAAAAATAACTTATATGTAGGAATATTTATTTATACATACCCTACTTATCCTCCACCTATTTACCCATACTTTAGCCTATAGGTAACCTAGTTATACAAGTTAGGGTAGGCCATTTATATACCTATGATACATTAGTAGTTAGTTAACTAGTTATTTACCTAAAATACATTAATGAATGTGTAATTAAGTAGTCAAATATTAACTATTACAAATACATTGTTGATAATATATAATGAATTAGGTCAAATTTGTAAATATTAGTTATAATTTGGTTGTAATTATCAATCAACAATATAATACATTATAACTATCGTGATATTTTATATAATTCAAGGATTTATAATATGGCTATAATTATTAATTATAACTAAATAACTATACATTAAATTTATTTATTTTTTATTTTTATTTAATTAACATACATATTTACGTACCTCTTTATTTATTTATTTACTTAATTTATGTATATTACATAGTTATTTATGAATGATGTTGTGTGAACTAAAAGGTTTTAGTGTTGTGTGGACATGAAAATGTTTCTCCCTCCCAAAAGTTTGTCCCATATTTTTTGTCATCCTTTCCAAATGATGAGCAATATAAATAAATGCACCATAAGCATCCAAAACATAAGAAATATTTTTAAAAGGAAGGCGATTTGGGACGAGCCATTGAAAAGGTTTAACCTTAAAAGGTAAATTCAAAATGAAATAGGATTTTCCTACCTAGGTCATCTAAGTGTAGACTTAATCCAAGTGATGTACATTTAAGTCTAGTAAAGGTCATAGCATAGGTTGCCCTAACCTAATTTAGGCTTCTATACCTAGTCGCTAATTATAGGTTGTTACCCAAATTTGGTAACAAGTTGATAATATAAACAAATTGTTAAACCTAACATGTAGTATTAACCTAACCAATTAACTAAACATGGTAGGTAATGACTAGGTTAAGAAGATAGGTTAACGTGTTAATTAACAGGTAATCGGTAGAACTTGTACTTGAAAAAATCGATAGTTGGACATGTAGTTAAGTAGAGTGTACCTTTTTTGAAATTTTGGATTATTAGTCTAGGTATTGGCTAATGATTGTTTATAATGGTCAATTATGACTATTGTATTTTGAATTGGCTAGTATAAAACTAGGAGGAAAAACCTATTGAAGGACTTTTGGATTTCATTCATGATTATGTGTTTCATTTTTCAATTATGGAACATGTATCATTTTTCTTTCATCGTATTTTGTTCAAGTTTGAATAATTTGTGTACATTTTAATTTAGGATTTGTAGTAGCTTAAGTTTTATTTTGCGTGTTGTATGTACTTGTTATTATTTTAAGAACATGTTGTCGAAAAATCTAAAGGTGAATTAACCTTAATGGGAATAGAAAAACCTCATTAACATTTGGCGACCATAGTGGATCAGAATTTAGAAGTATTCACACTTATAATTTTTGGTTAGATTTAGTAGTTTAGTAGATCAAGGTTGAAAAATGATCATGCTTCAAACTTTAATTTGTCACATGTTTGTTTGTTTTGTGTTAAATTTAAGACTCAAGTTTCTAACCTTGATTTGGTTTTGAAACCTTAAGAATAGGGTGCAGTTAGTGTAGAATTTTTGAAGATAGATAGGTGCCCAATATGTAAAAGAAGTTTTATACAACTTATGATTACTGGGAGGGGTCTTTTTGAAAAAAATAAAAATCTATTGTTCAAAAATAATGCAAATTTTCCTAAAACTTGTTGATTTCAGAAAATGTCAAAAGTAGTTACTAGAAGTCTTAGAAAATAGTTGAAATAGGTTAAACATCAACGTGTTTAGGAACATGCACAAAAACAAAATGAACATCAAGTGCAACCTATGGGAACTTGTGAATGCACGAAACATGGATGTAACACAAAGGGGATAAGTCAATGAACAACATTAAAATGTAACAAAACCAATTGTGCAAAGAAACTTAGTAGCACTTTCAACCACTCATCAAGAAACACCACGAACAATAACACAACTAAGGGTGTTGAATGTTCATTATGATGACAATCATGAACTTATTTAGCCATTTGATGAGGTCGTATTTGTTTAACAACCATGGCAATTTGTAACCCCATGGTACAATCTACTCAGAACTAGTGCATCTACACCAATTATAACATTTGCTAGTTTTCAAAACCAACCTTCATATACCCAAATTCATTTTGTACCCACTAATTCAGAGATGGAACGACTTCACCTACTCAACAGGTTGGAGCAACTTTGTCATGTCGATCGAAAACCGTCTAATCAATCAATTTTTATACCACATGTAGAACATGTTAAACGCAAAGCAACACCCATAGTTGTTCAACATGGAGTTATTTATCCACAAGGCACTTGGCTAGCAAAATCAGTACTTGGTCCAGGTGAAAGATCACAAGTTCCACATCATAGACCAGTTTCAGGAAGAAACAAAGGTGTTGGAATTATAACTTGTTCATATTGTTATCAAATGAAACACATGTTCAATCGTTCCCCATTTGTTGATGATAAATTAAAGTAATCATTTAAGGAAGAGGTGATGAATGTTCATTAACATGTTCTTCCAACCACTACAATAGTAGTACCCAATGTGTTTGTATTAGGAACAAAAACCATGAATCCTAATATAGTTCATACAACAATACCTGTTAATTATTAGATAACTTGGTTACACCAATTGTACTAGGTAAAACTAGTGTGTTATATACTTCAACATACCCAATGTGGTATAATGTCATACCCCCTTTTGTGCCTTTAGATCCTAGTTTGTATCAAGCAAATCCAACTAGAACAAAAGGACTTGATTCCTCAATCTTTAAGAATTATACAAGTTATGTACTTAGGAATGTGTACCGAATACCTAAACAACATGTTGTGCCACCAACATATATACCATATTTTGTTGGCAATCAATTTCTTACATTGGTTTAATCAACGACTAGCAAAGACAGATAACCTATTCAGCAACATGTTAGTGCATAAGTGCCAACCATTATACAAGTTACTACTAGTTTACCAACTCATATACCCAGAGGTTTTGATCACCAACCACCAAATGGAAGACAACCTGGAAATTCACTTGGAGGAAGTTCACTTATAGGAGATTAGTTGAGAGAACCACCTTTCAATCCACCTATTGGATCTTTTGGATGACCAACACTTAATCCATGTATGTTTGTACCACCATGGTATCAACCACTTGTTGTGCAACTTGTTTAAAAACCAACCACTAAACTGCCCTACAAGAAGTTACAATACCCAATCTATGTCAAATACACTAATCTAGATGCTCACATTAGAATATTCAAGAAGGCTGTTAAAGTTAATGGTGAAAGTGGAGATTGACATCATCAACTTGTTTGGTTTTACTCTTAGGGGTAATATTTTTGAATGGGGTGAAAACTCCGTTCAAGACCATTTAAACTGCACTTTTGAAGAGTTGGAGCAAACATTTTGCAAGTGATTCAAAATTGTAAATAACAATGAAGAGGTCTACATGCAATTGCGTAACATACAACAACAAATCGTAGTTGAGGTTTACTATGAATGCTTGTTGAAATTAGCTAATTGTTTACAAGTTAGAGCAACAAATGTTTTTTTAACCACTATTTTCAAGGTAGGTTTATTACCTTACCTAATATTAACAACTGCAAGTACGAAGATAAATATTTTAATCAAACATATAGAAACTATACTATAGTATGTGAAGAAAGTGGACATGTTAGTTTGAGTTATAATGATCTACTAATTACACCAGAGGTTAATGTAGTAGTTAAACCTGTAGTACCAACTATTATAGTTAAATCAACATTAACCTATACCAATTGTGGTAAAATTAATCATTCAATGGAAACCTACATGACAAGAAAATAGAGGTATTAGTTGTGCCAACTGTCATAGTTAAATCTACAAAACTTATAATAGGAACAAAAACCCAACCTATTAAATCAAGAAAAATACCTACTCATCATCCCTATATAATGTTTTTTAGCATAGAACGTAGGTTTGTAGAATGCCCCAAATAAATAAAAGTACAAAACATCTTCAAAACTAAACATGTTAATTATAATGCCACAATAACACTTAAACCATCTAAAACTAACAATGTGCCAATTAATGTGTAGTTGTTGTTACCACTCATAGTCAACAATCAGAACAACATGTGTTCAAGGAGAGGGAGCCAATTAAAACTAAAGGGGCTGGAGAACGACAATAAGAAAAGTGTTTACGAGATTTTTTCATTGAAACTGCTAGACAACTACAACATAATGGGCCTTAAAAACAACCTACTACTATTAATGAGGGTTCATCAAAGAGATTTTGGGTTGAATTGCCTGATAATTCAACCATGACTCAACCAACTATAAGTATTCAAACTATGAAGTGAATCAACAACCTGTCATTTCAAAACATGTTACTATAGAGAAGACTTTAAAAGAAATTATAAGAACTATCAACAAACAAGTTTTGGATACCAAGTATACATTGAACTTGGGACAATTATTACAGGCAATCCTTGATATCAAACACTACATTTTTAACTCAATATGATCAAAACTTAGTTTACTAGAATTGGTAATTGCATCAGTTGCCATTGATCATCAAATGGTAGTAATACAAATTCAAGTAGGGAAGAACTTCATTGAAGACATGCTTCTAGATGGTGGTTTTGGAGTTAATATCATTACAAAAAAATTGAGGATATAGTTAGGTTTGTCAAAACCAAAACCTGCACCTTATAACCTACGTATGGCTGATCAAACCATTGCAAAACCCTTAGGTTTGATTAAAGATCTTAGAATCCTTGTTCATGGAATTCCTTATGTAGTGACTTTTATTGTAATTCAGAGTAGTGTGTTAGACTCCAACGACTCTGTGTTGTCAGGTTATCCTTAGTTAAAGGATGTTAAAGTGTCTCATGATTAGGGCAACAACATTATTATTATACAAGGAGCCGATACAATTAAAACCATACGTGTTACTAAGAAACTTGGAGCACCAACTAAGCGTCTAGAAGTATTAATTTGTTATGATTTCCATTTTGGAATATTTGACGAAGAAAAGGATTTGATGTTTGCTATAAAACTAGGATTGTTTTCAATAGGAACCATAGTTATTCCTACATCAGTTTGGTCAAATCAACCCATTAAGTTGATTACATCAACATGTTTAAATTTAGTTGAACAAGTTAATAAACCTATTGAGCCTATGTATAAGCCACATGTTTCGTATGATATACATGTCAAATTGTGCATGTACAACATGTTAATATAACTATACCCCTTGATACTTTCCAACAACATTTATTATAGGTGTTTTTCCAACTTGACGTAAGAGAAATGGAGATTGACAAAACATTTGTTCGAATCAAAGTTCAAAACCTTCACATTACGAGATGGATTCTCACTCAAAAACAATTGACCAACATCAATTTGGGTTTAAAAAAAAACCTGTAATAGGTTGAAATCAGTGTAAATCTAGAACCTATTGTCAGTCATCAACTAATTTAATTGTTAAAGGAGTTCAAGGACATTTTTACCTAGACTTATAAAAATTTGAAGGGGAATACCACCTAAAGTAGTTCAACATTGTATTGAGTTGGACACATTGATACCACCTACTTATTGAGCAAGGTAATGGTTAAATCCTAATTATGTAGCCATTGTCAAACAAAATATTGATAGATTGCTTGTTACATGTTTTATTATACCTGATGAATAAACTATTTGGCTATTGCCTATAGTTGTAGTGCTTAAGAAAAATGGAAAATTCAAAATTTGTGTGGACTTCAGAAAGCTTAATGCAGCTACTAAGAAAGATCCATACCTGTTACCTTTTACTGATGAGGTTATTAACATTGCAGTTGGACATGAAGTTTATACATTTTTAAATGGTTTTTCTAGATACCATCAAATTTCCATAACACCAAAAGACTAATACAAAACTGCCTTTGTTACTGATTGGGGGGCTTTTGTATGGGTTGTAATGCCTTTTGGGGTAAAAATAGACCACCTATCTATCAAAGGACAATCACAAAAACTTTTTGTGAATACATTGATGTGTTCATGAAAAAAAAATTAAATGATTGTACTATTTTTAATGACCTTTCCACTCATTTGGAGAAATTCATAAAGTGCTTTCTAAAATGTAGAGAGTATGGAATTAGTTTGAATCCAAATAAATGTGCATTTATGGTATGTTTTAGAACCATTTTAGGATTTGTAGTGTTCAAAAAGGGGAAGACACTTGATCCTAAGAAGATAGAAACCTTAGTCAAAATGCTAGTGCCCAAAACACCTCAGGAGAATCAAGTCTTCAATGCAATGACCCAAATTTACAAATGTTTCATAAACAATTTGGCCTCTATTATGGCACCAATTGCCAAGTAACTTTGAAAAGCTAAAGTGTTCGAATGGATTATTGAATGTCAAACCACTTGGGAGGACATCAAAAACCAATACATTCAAGCTTTTATATTTATTTGTCCTAATTGGGAATTGGAATTTCATGTTCATATTGATGCATTTCAGTTAGCAATAGGGGCCATATCAACCCTAAACCCAACAAGTAAAATAGATCAACTTGTTATGTACTCATCAAGATTGTTTAATTTTGTTGAGTGAAACTATACTACTATGAAAATAGAGGCTTTAGCTATAGTTTATGCTTTACACAAATTTAAACATTACTTATTAAACAACATGTTTACATTCTTTGTGGATCACATGGCTTTAGTATATTTAGTTAACAAGCCACAAGTTTCTGGTAGGTTAGCTAGATGGCTTTTATTATTTCTGGAATATGACTTCAAAATTATTTACAAACTTGGTAGATCCCATCTAATGGTAGATGCATTGAATAGATTACCCAACCACACTAAACTTGTTGGAATACTTGATCAAACTTGTGATGTTTACATGTTTACCTTACAACTTGAGTGATTACAGAGTGTGTATGAATACATATTAGGAATGATTTATTCCTTTTTAAACCATTTGTGCTTTAAAAAGGAATATTGAATAAATTCAAACAAGATAACAGGTTTTGTGGAGTTTTGTAACCAAAATAAATATCCATAGTTTTACAAGAATTACATGGAGTTGTAGGAGGGAATTTCTCTTCTAATATCATTGTGTGAAAGATCTTAGATGTTGGTTATTAGTGGCCAATGATGAGTTAAAACGGTTATGAATATTATCAAACATGTGACCAATGTCAAAGAACAAGTAACTTATTGACCCAAAACTTGGCCAAATTATATTGGAAACAAATTGAAAACAAGTAAGAAATGAAAGCTTCAAGGTTCATGAAATGGAACAATTCTATTACAAGAAGATTACAAAGGTTGTATGCTTCAAATGCTACAATCACAAAATTATGGCTTGTAACAACTAACAAAGGTTGAAGGTTCTATGTGCACTCAATTACCATGAAAGGAGAGAATGAAAGACAATTCAAAACCACTCCATTATATACTATCTTTTAACCCTAAAGTAGCCGCCACTTAACCCTAACCTAGCCGCCACTTTAACCTAGCCGCCACCAAACCCGAACCCTAGCCGCCAAACCCTAAATAGTCTCCATTTCTAAACCTTTACCTAACTACTACAAGGATGTAAATACTATTCATCCTTTTGATGAATGTTTAACACATTCATCAACATTGGGAATTAGAAACGAATATTATTTCTAACACTCCCACTCTATGAAGTTTTTAATCCAAACATGTTTATCAACTTATGATGTCGTTATTTTGATAATGCTTTGGTAAGCACATCTGCCACCATGTGTTCCGTTGGACAATATTCAAATCGAACTTCTCCATTTTCAACTCATTCTTGAACAAAATGATGTTGTACATCGATGTGTTTTGTTCGTGCATGGTGAGTGGGATTCTTGGTCAATGATATCGCACCTTGATTGTCGCATCGAATCACCATCATTTTCTTCTCCTCCATGTATCCTAAATCCATCATCAATTTTATTATCCATATGGTTTCTTTTGTGGCTTGCGTGTTTGCCATGTATTTGGCCTCTGTGGTGGACAATGCTATTGTAGGTTATCATTTGCTACTCCAAGAAATGGCTCCCCCTCCGATCATGAAAACAAACCCTATGGTGGACCTCTTATCTTCAAGATCACCACCCCAATTTGCATCGCAATATCCAAGAACTTCCTTGGATGGTGTTGCACCAAATTGTAATTTCATTTGCAATGTACTTTGCAAATATCGAAAGATTCGTTTGATGGCCATCCAATGCTCCATGTTAGGGTTCGCCATGTGTTGACTCAACACGCTTATTGGGTATGCCAAGTCAGGTCATGTGCACAACATGGCATACATCAAAGACCCAACCGCTTGTTGATATGGAAATCCCTTTGATTCATCATTTCCATTCACATTCCTTTGTAACTTCACCTTGGGATCCAATGGAACTCCAATGGGCTT
>Ga0209208_10001723_pt1 | contig 31145 bp, 24 predicted proteins | sample S1TSphfallax_3_FD_187694 | JGI IMG/M metagenome (GOLD analysis project Ga0209208, IMG submission 187694) | Host-associated microbial communities from peat moss isolated from Minnesota, USA - S1T2_Fd - Sphagnum fallax MG (SPAdes) (version 2) | ecosystem: Host-associated > Plants > Peat moss >...
AATAGGGGGTTAGGTCACCTCCAAATCCCTAAAAAAAAATCAAAATTTGGTCAAAATGCCCATGTAACCCAAAAACCCCAAATCTTCTATATCTTGCAAACCCAACACCTTTAGGCAAAACTAACACCACCATTAGCTTCAGAACACTTGAAAATGGGGGGTAGGTCATTTTGAAAATTTCAAATTCTTTCATAATTAACCCTTCATGCCCTTATCTATCCGGCCTCCCCGAAATTTCACACTCCCATATCTTTCAAATGGTGATAGTGTAGGGGAATTTTATTACACCATTGGATTCAAAACCCTTGAAAATGGGGGGGGTAGGTCACTTCAAAACCCTAAAAAAAAACCCAATTTTGGTGGGGACACACATGTAACCCTAAACCCTGGGCTTCATTTTTTTTTAGTTTTGTAAATTTCCTCCCTCACAAAATCTCCTTCTTCACCTATGCTTCAAAAATCAAATAAATCCAATTCAAAATGCAAAATTGATGCACATTTATGGAAAGTGAAGTTTATGAGTTTTTTTTTTTTGCACATGAAAATGCATTAATTTTCACATATTAATTTATATGAAAATCATGTGAAAGTCTTTGCATTTTATTATGCATGTAAAATCACATGGGGGCCCATGTGATATGAAAACTTTAAAAAACTTCTTGTTTAATTTAATTTTGATTAATATATAAGTGGGTGTTTGAGAACACTTTTATTTAGATAAAAAAAATTTGTATGAATGTGAAGTTTTATAAAATAAAACTGTCAAAGGAAGGATGATTTTTGTTTTGAAAGGTTTTGATGTAATTCATATAAAGTTCATGGTATGGGAATAATGTGACATACTAATTATACATAGACAATAAAATTGTGAAAAAACATAGATTTTCCATGTAATAAACATACATAGTTTCGATCCTAAATTTGCTTGACATACAATCCCATTGAAAATAAATAAAACTTTAAAAATACCTCTCAAAGATTGATAGAAAAAAAAGGCCTATTCACCCTTCTAAGAACATAATTTGAAAATCTAGATCAAACTCTATAATTTCAATATTAAAAATAAATTAATACTTTTGGTACTCAAATTTTGATAACAAGTTTTTGGTACTCAAATTTTTGGTAACAGATTTTCGATAATAAAATCCAACACAATGTCATTTACAGTTTCTGTACAAAAAAGGGTAAAACCCTAAACCCTAAAGTGTATTCTACCCTTAAAAAAGTAATATGGATGACACATATATTATTTAAAATATAGGTACATGTAAGAAAAAAAATATCAAATTGAAATGATAAGCTATCTAATAGCAACAACTATTATTAATCAACACAAATATTCAAGTGAATGCAATGTATACACTCCACATTTTCTTCCCTCTTCTTTCTTGTTGTGCTTTGTTCTTTCAGCAAAGTTTGGATTTGTACATTGCATAGTTTTTACTGATTTCATTTGCCCCAGATCTTTTGTCTAGAATGCCAGGACTTGAAAGACAGTGTCAAAAAGATTGTATCCCTGCAGTTCTTTATTTCCGTTCCAATCTTCTCCACTTAAAGGTCTTCAACTCTTATACAGGAGGAGTACTCTGTCTCATTGGTAGCCGTTAGAATATGTGTAAAAAAAAACCACGCCAAGAGTAAATAGAAAGAGTTCACAGATCATGGCAACAGCAGCAATGAACATCCCCTGAATTATACTGTAAGGGTTCTTTCTCTGGAACATCTGGCACTTTAATGCACAAAAATGAAACGGTTTTATATGCAGAAACAGATGGAGATGAAACTGCCATGCATATTTAGTCTTTTAGGGTAAGGCCAGGATTTTGGATATATATAAGTGGACTTTCTTATGCTGGTTAGAAAACACTAATGCACTGAGCTTCGGCATTAGCTCATGTCTACTGAACTAATGGAAGGGACCTCAGAAAGATGTTTATCTGTAGTTAAATACTTTGCAAGGGCAAACCCTGCATGCATACCATCAACAGCAGCACTTACAATTCCACCTGCATACCCTGCACCTTCTCCAATAGGATACAGGCCTGCCATTGTCACAGACTCGAAGCTCTCTGTCATCCTCTCTATTCGTACTGGAGAACTGGTTCTTGTCTGCAGCAAAACACTCACATCAAAGCTAAACCCTAAACCCTAAACCCTAATCTGCCTAGGCAACATAGTCTTCTTGGTTGAACCATGACACACACAAAAGGAGAGAGTCATCATGATCATCCTTATGAAGATGTAGAAAACACCATGCTCAAAATCATGTGTTGGAAAAGAAAAGATTCTTACCTCGACTCCATGAAGGAGTGCACGCTTGTCTATGAAGCCTGATAACTGCACCATTCCCAGAATTTCACACCAGATTATGTAATCAGTGGCCAAGTATTCACTCTTTCAAGCATGTATGTCAGGCACAGGCAATTACATACCTGATACTGTTACTGTTAGAACACTGATGTGAACTTGTAAGACTTCATTCAAAGACAAAACAAGGGGGGATACCAAAAAAAGAGGAAAGAAAAAAGAACAGTGGGGAGGAAGGATATGGTCTGGACTAAGTTACTAAGTGCTATTAAGTTTGAAATCTCAATGATCTAGGGGCTAAATTAGAAGTTAGACTTCAGCATATAGGATATCTGAATTGGCAAGGGATGAGGGTAGTGAGCCCCACTGCTACTGCTTGACTTAGAATTGCAGAGGCTTCCATCTTTTGAAGAGTGATTGCAACCCATTTTCTAAGGAAAGTGGTTAGGACCATATGATTTTATACATGCTATAAACCTTTTTGGCTGTAGTCCCCAGAGGTGAGAGAGAGAGAGAGAGAGAGATTCACTAACTTGTTCATTGAAGTGAATAAGACCCTGCTTGAGAGCAAGGGTGAAATGGGCTGGGAGAAGATCATGGAGAGGAGAAGACTGGACACCAAGACGGTAACTGGAAGCAGGCAGCTCATGCTCTGCAAAGCCCAGACACACCACCACACTAATCATCAAATCAAAGGCAAGGCAGTGCTAATGTTGAGGTGAAAAGATACCACTCAGTTCAGAACACAGCATTTACCCTGAGTGCATTACATGTCATTGCCCATTACCAACAAAATTTTTGAGAAAGGCGGGGGGGGGAAATCATTTCACCCTTTTCAATAAAAAGCAAATCAAGGGTACCTGAAATTTTGTCATTCAAAAAATCTGGAACTGTCTGTACTGGGGAAACTAGCTTCCCCCCTCCACGTCGAGCAGCCTCCCTTTCAATGCTTCTCTAAATTTATACACATCTTTGTTTTCAAATTAAAATCAACTGAGCTTTCTTTCTCTTTCTACATCAGAGGAACAAACATCTCTCCAAGTAAAAAACCTTCATTCAATGGCACTCCAACAACACCTCAAGGGACCACCTGCTATTTCTTTTGCAAAAACTGGGAATCATGTGCAGAGTCCCAACTGAGATGATTAATTGGCACCATCAAGCAAGAATACCGAGTCATTATACATCTTGACAGAGTGAAACTGCCATTTTCACATCATGTATAATTTCCCTTCACTCTTGACTGAATTGAATTTTAAAGGATATCATAGCAGGACCAAGCATCTGAGAGAATGAAGATGTTTTCCATTATACCTGGAATGCTATGCCAGCAAGGGGTCCATGATTTGCTATCAAGGGTGAAAAATCATTGGCAGACACAGTGACAACTAGTGCAGCATTCGCCCATCTGGATGAACGTTTGGAAAATGACATTCCGTTGATGCAAAGTTCAGCTTCATCAGTGCTTGTTGGCACAATCTGCCACCAAGAACATCAAGCACGAAGTGTGAGGGTCAAGGCCAGAAACAAGAGGGTATATTGATCCACAATTTCCTGAGTATTTGAAGTCCCTTCATGCTTCCAAATGTCAGAAGTGCCAGAATGGGTGATGATTAAGAGCTTGTCCACACTTCAGACAATCAAAACTAAACTGAAGTTTAGTATCTCCCCTCATGGAATAACTCACTCAAGGAAACAGGCCTTACAAATTAGCTGAAGACAGTGTTCTACGTGCATACAAAACAAAAATTCCTGTATGCAGTATACAAGGTGGTAAGTTTGAAGGGTTGGAGACAAATTATGTCTGCAAACTAGGAGCATAGAAAGTTTAGAGATCTGAGGATAAAATTAACATCTCTGGAATTATGAAAAGCATTGAATGACCTGTACTCAGCACTCAGGAGAAGTGTAGCCAAGTGGGTAAGAGACCTGGCCACCAGGACACATGCAGAACGAATAGCAGCCTTTGTGAAGGTGCTCTTCAGCATCTGAAGAAACATTGAGCTCATTCAGGTCTACATCTGCAGCCACCTTGTAATCGGCAACTGGTACTCGACCCTTTCCTCGTTGAACTTCAGATGCCCATCTGTGATACTGCCACCAACAGACCACAAACTTATTTTGTTAGTCTTGCAAAATTTTCTTGGATTTGTTGCAGTAGCATCTCTCACATAGCAGAATAGTGCACCACATATGAAGCTAAAAAATGACTGGAAACTACACTGACAAGATTACAGATTGGAAAAATGTGGACCCATGGAAGAAGTAAAATGTACCTGGATCTCATTTATGAGCTCTTGAGGATGCTCAATACGAAAACCCACCTATGAAGTCAACATGTTCAAAAGACAGTATGAGCAGAATACATGTACCCTACAAGAAATTCAATCTGCATAAAACAGTTACTTGAAACTTCTAAACATTAGCCATTGGGAAGTCCTCCCCAAGGACAATCTACTACAAGATAGTGTATAAACCGGTGTAAAATGTCAAAAAGAGTGAATCACATCCATGGCCAGTATTAGAAACAGAAAAAGAGTACACTGGTCTATGGATTACAAGGATTAAAGGTCATTTCAATCAAGAACTTTTAAGTCATGCAAAGTAGCCAAAGACTAAACAGAGCTAATGCTGGTATCTCATACAGAAAATGACTTACTGCAAAATCCTTAGGAGACATGAGCACATTGTGGGACAGAAGGCTTTCATAAACATCACGTGCAGAATGGCCAACAGCCAACACTACTGCATCTGCCTCCACCACACTAGAGACTCCCAGACAACCTGATGCTTCCGTAACACAACATGTTCTTATGCCCACAACTCGCTTGTCACGGACAATGAGGTCTTCCATCCTTGTTCCAAACATGATTTTCACCTGTCCAACCCACTCTTTCCATCAGCTGGATGTATACAACAGTTATATATCCAAAATATTGATTCTAGAATCAACTGCCAAATTTAAAGGTGTTTGCAGAAAGTTCTGGATATAAGCTTCCCAGAATATCCCAAGCAAGAATAAGTGGACAAGGGGGGCAGAACAGAGGACACCAAATCTTACCCCCAAATTTTGCAGATGATGGCGGAAGGCACGGAGTATGTGGATGAGGCGATCAGTTCCCACATGAGGTTTTCCATCAATCAAAATGTTGGAAGGGGCACCGAATTGGACTAGTGTTGCTAGCACCTGTGAAGACGCACTAACATATTAGTCTCCTCTGGTGTCTGTCCAATACAGCAGTAATTTGAAGGTGGCATGGGGACTCAGAGGTCAGTTGAAGGCAAAACCCATACAGACAATATCTTTCACAAAGCTTCTGTGACGTCCATTACAGGTAAATGATGCTCACAGTTTGCACACTGCCACCATTTTTCCCAATACGGGTTGTCAACTTGCCATCACTCCATGTCCCTGCTCCTCCCTGCAGCATTGTCCATTCTTTCAGTCCCAAACTGTTCCTATACAAAGGAACCTGTCAATAAGGATACATGCAATTGCAGAGAGAAACTCCACAAAACCACACCTTAGAAAAGAAACAAACATAACCTTGCGACCATCACTCACAAAGTATCAAACCATCACCTTCATCATGAATAGCATTGACTAGTCCCATTACTCCCACTGACTAAGAGGCATGTGGATCTTTCAATAGTTAACTTGTTTATATTTTCTAACTTCTAAGAGAAGACTTATTTGGTCCAACATTCAATGGCTCCAAGAGCTAAACCTCCTCAGTGGTAGTAAGTGCTTGGTTGCTGGGAGGAGCCTACATGCAACCTCTTTCCTTGCCAGGCATACAGTCTCAAACTTTCTACAATTAACATAATTAACGTTTTGGAATTGAAACCTTGCAAGGTTGCAACAAGGCCACTGACCAGCAGGTCTCACAGATTAGGGTTTAGGGTCTAAGTTGTAACATGACAACTATTGTCAGCAGAATTATGAGTGAACCGAGACACAAATGATTATTCCATAGTGCATGCCAGGTCAGTTATCATGTAATTAGCTCTGATGTAACTCAGGTACTGATTGAAATAAGGTAACAATCTGTGCACATGAAGTGGCATGTCATTGCTGGAAAGAGATTCAGACTCTGCAAAGAAACAAATATAGAGTTTCATTTACAAACCTCACCATAGCAAAGATTGCTTTCATGGTCGAGTATGTGCCGATTCATAAGTGCTCCAATATCACGTCCACGGGTCTCTACAGGTTGACCCCTCTCCACCAGCGTAACCAACACACCACTCTCAGCCAATACAAGAGCAGCAAAGAGCCCTGCTGGTCCACTACCCACCACCACGACTCTTGGCCTCTCCTTTACATTTTTCCCACCAATAGTAGAATGAAAACTCTTCATGGCTACTCCAGGTTGCCTCAATTGTGAAATCAAGTCTAATGGTGCCCACGGGATATTGCAAAACTCCAACTTGCTGGGCTTGTTCCGTAGCTTTAACAGAAAATGCTTGCTTTCAGGCTTAGCCCTTAGACATTCTCCTACATCTAATTGCAGTGTATAGACAAATTTTGGGTCCTGGACACATCAAATGAGCTTATTAGAATCAGCTGATTGAAAAACATTTCTGCAAATATAGTTGAAAGATTGGAGCATACACTCCAAACTCTGCAGAATTCCTTTTCAGAATTGCTTCTATTCTGTAACTAAGAATTGGGTTATGCCAATGGACAACATTTTCAGAATCTGTATCACAAATTTCTGACTTCAGTAGTCACTTGTAAGCACACCATTAGGTCAAAAGGATTCTTTTGAGGAAAGATTTTACCTTGCGGGCATCAAAAGATTTGCGCACCACAGAGAGAGCAGTCCTGGGCAAAACTCCTGTCTGCATTCAACCGGAAACTATAATGAACTTTGTCACACACATTCTGTAACCATAGAGACTTCAATGAACTAACACTCTGCTACAGAAAACCTAAAGGCTAAATTTGGCTCTCTCCTTTGGCTGTCTCAATAGATAATCTTAAAAACCTGACCTAACTTTTCCTTTGTATTTGGAGGTTCCTTACCAAGCAGAAACTTTGTCATAGATAATGAGGCACACCTTAGCATGCCTCCTTACCAAGCATAACCTTTGTTGTAGCTAATGAGGCACACATTACCAAGCATAACCTTCTTGCACAATTTCAAATTAGGTCAGGTTTTTAAGTAGGTGAATGGCAGGCCCAGAGGGTATTCTGTTGTTCGAGGGCATGGGAACAAGGGCCTTGCTTACTTCAAACCAAGTAACACCACAGTGCTTTAGGGTTTAGGGCTAGTTGCCAATTTAGTGATCACCCTTTGCATATTCCTCTACTCGTGAAATTATGGAAAAGCTAACCTTGCAGCCCAGTGCTGCTGCAGAAGATTCCAGCACTGCATCAGAAATGTCAAAATTGTCTTTCCCAAGGTCCAACTCCAAAGGCACTTCCAATCTGAAAATTTTCCAGTACCCATCTTTCAAGAATCTGGAACTCTTTCCAGCCAATGATGGACTTGTCCTATCCGGTTTTGGCTGTTTTCTCTCTGCAGACGCTTCCGAATGCTCGTCTTTCCTGACAAAATTACAACCCCTTTGTTTTTGTGAGCCCTTATTACTACCCATTTCTGCATACCTCCCTCTATCACTTGTCCTGAGCTCACTCGCCACTGTACTCACAATTCGAGTTTGCAATTGTCTTGCCCTACTAGGAGTACACTCCCTGTAGTAGTGCAATTCCCCAAACCGTCCTCCACTGTGGAGTCCACGCCTGAGTGAATCATGCGAAAGCTGGCAGAAAAATCCAGAACTCTGTGTATTATGGCACAGCCGATGATATCGCCTCTTCCTACTCCTCCTCCTGTCAATTTGCTTTGTTCCAAGGATGTCAAACAGATGAACTTGACTATTGAAGGTGAGGAAAAAAGAAGCAGAAGAACAACAGCGAACATCCATTGCAGACTCAGAAGACACAGCCGCAACGTGAAGTTGTGCTACATATCCTTCACATCATCCTTCCTATCAACCAGCTGCTACTATACACTACAACCAACACCAGCTGCCAGAGATATCTCAACACCACAACAGTTAAGTGGGGTTCAAGGGTCAGTATTCAAAAGTGTAGGCTGGGATGCGAGCATTCCCAAACTAAGGGACCAAGAATGTCCCCACTCATGAGCGTTAACCTACATGAAGAAGGTGTAAGAGGCTTCTTATATAGGAGAATGAACCCCTTTGTAGGTCTTCACGGCCCTTAAGGCCAGGAAATGAAATGGGTCATCAGGTGCCATTCCCGGGGGGATTTAAGGGCCGGGAATGGCAGCTGAGGCAGCTGCAGTGGAGCTCAATTTGCCCATTGCATTAAGAAAGGGAGTTCTGGGAGTACTGATGTTGTGTTTGTGCCTGAGTACCAGAGCTTGAGGTGAGCATTATGACACCATATAGTTGCTGCCAGGCTTTTTTTCTATTTGACTCTCCAATTACCCAATTTAGAGCCAAGGACCAGTTTGAATCTAGCTCTCCATGGACTTTGAGTCTAGACTTTGTACTGAAGACTTTATAATCTAGTAGACTTTCAGGATTTGGCTGGGCCCAAGCTTGAAGAAGCTCATTCTCTTACACACCTCTGGAACAAGAATCTGCTCCAAAGGTAATTTCCTCTTTGTCCTCCTCAATTTGACACCTGATTGTGTGAACTATCACACCACAATTGTGATCCTGTCAAACCCTAATTTTGATGCAGCTCTTCCATGTGCATGCAATGGAGCAAGAAAAGACCATAACATGTTTGGAGCAAACCTATCAAACCTATCGAGAGAAAAAAAAACAACTAGTTTTTGCAAATATTGAACTAGAGAAGCAAACTCAAACCTTGAATGCTCAAGTCCAAGAATGGAAGGGCAAATTGGAAATGGCCAAAGTATAATTGTGCAAATTAATTCAAGTTCCATCACTATTAGAATTCTTGGTTTTTTAAACGATTCAAGTTGATTGATTGGTCTTTCTTGACTAATGAACATGTCCATTTCGACTAAGGCTTAAATGACATATGTATCTTTCAACCAATCAACATGGTTGAAATGATCTATTTGACTATTTGTTAACTTGGGCATTTAGTCAAATTGAACAAAAAAATTGATAACCTTGATCAAAATGACCAATGACACTTAGTCAAATGGAATATTCAATTAAGTTGGAAAGAAACACATGACACTTTAAATCAAAATGGTTAATGAAATTTTAGTCAAGTGATACATTTTGTCAAGATGGCCAATGTTATTTCTACATATCTACCTACCTACCCACCCACAAACCTACTACAACATACATGCCTACCCACCTACCTATTAATTATTGCCTACCTACTTAACTATCTACCCACATGTCCACATATTAATTATCTATTACAACATTTTTAATGACCCACCCACCCACCTATGTATTTCATAGTCTTGTAGTGACATGTCAAAATAAACAAGTGAAATAAAAAAATTGACAAAAGTTGAACACCTTTTGATTGTGTGGTCCATTGGTTAAGGATTTACATTGGGGAGGTCAAAGGTTCAATTTCCAATAGTTGTAACCTATTTACATGCTTTGGGGGCTAAAGTAGGTAGGATAAGATAAATTAAATAAGGTATATTAGGTTAGGTTGAGTTAGGTGAATTAAGTAGGGTAGGGTAAGGTAAGGTAGGCTACCACCTACCTACCTGCATTTTTATGACCTACCTACTACTTGCATTTTTTTAATAATTATTTTATTTTATTTAAAAATAATTTCATCAATCAAATGGTCCATTATTCATTAGTCAAAATGACCAATCAAATGGTCTTTATTCTACTAGTCAAAAAGACCACCCTAGTCACATTGGACATGTTAAATTTGATTTGTCCAAAATGACAAGGGGGTTTTTTGGCCCCATCCAAATCTAATATTTTTCACTAGAATTTCCGCTTTGAAAAACTAAGAATTCTAGTAGTGCACTTGTCAAAATGCATAACATGTTGAAGGAATCCTTTATGCTACTTGTGAATGAAAACCATAATATTTATCAATAATTAATTTTGAGAAATATACTAAAATTACTTGTGTTTAATCTTTGATGAGTTAAATGGATTAGGATTTAAGAAATCAAAACAATTGACCCCAAAGGGATTTTAATCAAACAACAATCGAACAATGTAACTTAGCAGATCTAATTTTTTCTAGAGATGATTTGGGAATGGTCAATACATGAATTTGATTTTATAATTAAGTTGAAGTCTAGAAATTTTCGAGAATTATAAAAAAGGCAAAGTAGAGCTCAAAGCTTTGATTATTGTTTTGAAAAATTGCTCATTGAAACAAGAGTGCTTACATGTGAGCACTCAATGTGTGCACACAATGTACATAGGTTCAATTGACAACCACCATAAGCCAACATAATATCAGGAAACAATAAAATAAGACATTGTTTTGCCAACTTTTTTTTAAAAAAATTAATCATAGTGTTCACAACCAAACACTCAATGTGTGGTCAAGAGTGTCTTATGTTGAAACCCGTTATGTACTCAAGTTTACACAAACCCTTCATCAAATCTTTTAATGGAACATGGTTGATGAGAAGCCAACTTGAAGCCAAGAAACATAAGAAGAATAACATAAAATTGAAAATTGGTATTATATATATAGCCTGAAATCAAAATGTTTGCATGTGGGTACTTAAGGTATGCATTCACTCAAATCTTGACACATATAAAAGAATATGAAAACCTTGAAAACCAAATATTGTTTAAATGAAAAGATGAAATGTAAAAGGATGGAAAACACAATAAGATTAATAACATGTGTTTTTTTTAAAACCCTTTCGTAAATTCTTTCCAAATCCCAAAAAAAACCATTTTCATGTAATTCTTTTTTTAAAACATATGTGTTGATGTTGTTTAATTAACAGACAATTTCACCTTGAAAATTAATGTAATAAATGCAAACCTATTTCTCAACTTGCAATACAAATATGGATAGGTTATATATCTATCAACTTTCAACCAATATTTTATTATAGGTAACAAAACACCTTTTGCACAATGCCACATCCGTCATCTTTACATTCAAATCATTTACTGTCATTTTTCATGCAAGATAATAAGCCATGAAAACAATGAGTAATTAGTCCCATACTATCCTTACAATAAAACTTTCATCACAAAAACAAAAATGTCAAATTTAAATGAAGTTTTAGCAACAAATAATTGAAATCGGCATATGGAGGATTTTTTAAATCCTTCATATGGTCATCCATGGAACATTCCAAATACAATTTTAGAAATAACTATCTCATTTTCAAGCCTAATTACTTCACTTTTTTCTTAATAATTACTTCCATTTCCTATTAACTTTCATAATGATTATCTCCCATCTTTCTTAATAACTACCTCCATTTATAATTACTTCATTCTTTTTCCCTATCCACCAACATGGATATGGAAAAACATTAATGCATGTCTTTTCAATTTAAATTAAAATTGACATTGACATAAATAATGATGAGCTATTGAAAACCATAGGAAAAATAAGAAAATAATTAAATAATTGATCATCATTGGTAATGCTCAAATATTGATAAACATAGTATATAAATTTAAAAGCAAAATATGTCAGTTTTTGGTCTTATTTAATATGCTTTAAAAATACTTGAAATGCATTGACATATTAATGAATTTTTTTAATAATATTTTAAAAAGACTTTTCATATTTTATCATTCTACCATTATGTATGGATTGATACACATAACTTTAAGAATGTTTTCTCATATCAATGACTAATATGTGTTTTTAGCCCATTAATGCACTATCAAGAATAAAAATGATTATTTCAACATACATTGTTGGTTCTTTAGACCATGTTTATGAAAAAATTGTAATATATTATGAAAGTGAAAGAATTAACCAAACATATAATTAAAAGTTAACAATACAAATACAAGTGGCTTCTAACATGCAATTATTTATAGATAATCACTTTTATTTCAAAATTACTTAAATCAACTTTGACATTTTCCTTTTGTAAAGGTTGCAATTACTTTTATATATATATATATATATATAATTTTCCATAGTAGACCACTATGATCAAAAGAAAAGTATCCAAGTGTTAGTCTTTGTGTTATATGTAAAATATATTCATTGCGACTATTTGAAAGGTGTTACTGCTATTAAATGACTAAAATTTGAACCAAATTGTATTTATTGAAATTTGGTTTTTCATATCCATGGAGACTATATTGCATGAATACAAAATGAGATCCTTATTCTTGCAATATAATGGATCCCTAAAAGAATTCGTCTCTTCCATTTATTACATTGGCATGGGTTGCATAGATAAATATGTTGTAAAATTTGGATCATCTCACAATTGAAGTCATTTAAGAGACGTGGTGTTTATCTTGTTTGTATGTGATATATACACAAGTCAACTTCATTTCATAAAAAATTAATTTATTATGTTTGAGGTTTTTTTCATTTTCATGAATATGCATGGAAATTTAGGGTCTTCTAGAGATGTCAATGGGATTTTTTGTTTGAACGGTGGGGTGTCAGCAAGGTAAAATAGACAAAAAAGATTGTCTACCCAAAATCCAATAAAAAAATGAAATTGTTTTTGATACAGAGATAAGAAAGTAGATTCAAAATATTTTGAAGTAGAAATATGAAAAAATAGGTCACTACATTTAATTGAATACAATATTTGAACATCTTTGGTATCATAAACGTAAGGTGAAAGTACATTTCAAACTAATTGGGTCAATATAGTGTTCAAACTTATTTCATATTAATATTTTGATATATTTTGATAATAACATGCATAATTTAACAATGCATAGGTATCTTTTAGGGCCCATTAACTTGACTTTTTAAAAAATTCAATGTTTCATCTACACACAATCCATTTTGTAAGATTGGACATCTTTTGCAAATAGATGCATTTAAAAAATTATATTTAAGTCTACTTTCAAAATGGGGGTTTTCAACACTTTAAATAAAAAATGAAAGGTTGTCATGATGTTAATTATTGTACAAAATTAAATTTCTAATTTTAATACAAAAAAAAAAATCATGTGTAATTTGTTTTAACTAGAAAAGTGAGCTGTCTACTTTACTTTGCTTGCACCCAAGGTCAATGATGCATTATGATTATATAGCAAGCCAAAAATGAATTGAACTCATCATTTTGAAACATAACTTGGTTCAAATCATTATTTTATATGTCAACCAAAACTCTGATGTTGGAATTTCGATAACTTATTATTATTTTCTAAAATTGTACAATAACAAATTTGTTGAACTTTGAAAAACTGTCTTTGTCAATATGACATCAAGATTTGTAGAAAACTACATATGATTTTTAAAAATCAAATTAAAGAAAAATATTGTTAACTTCAAAAATCTTTCAACCATCAAAGAAATCTTGTCCAAACCTTATAAATTGTTACATGATTCTAAACTAAAAATTGGAATTTTTGTAATAGTTAAGGATGTTTGTTATAACTTGATTAAAGAGAGATTGAATTAAAAACATCAACAAGATATGTTAACATGTACCAACGCTATTGTAATAAACAAATGAATTGGTCATCAAAGTTTTGTATTTATGTTTTACATTACATCATCAACTATGATTTCTTGTTCATCATTCATACCCCAAAGTAATTATTTATTTTTTATGTAGGTGAAACATGATTTTGCACAACACAATCATTTAAAGTATGAATGGTAAAATTACCTAATTGGGCAAAATCATGGTAAAGTAGACAATTGGTGATCCTTGTCACAAAAAACGACAAGTAAACATAAGTAGGCTTTAACATATTGAAAATATAAATATTATTCTATTCATTGATCAGCATAAGAATATTCTTTCATTTTATTATAATAAAGTTCAAGAATCACATTTCTAATATGCATCTAAGTAGATTCCAAAAACATGAATATACTTGCATAAATGTTTGGGTTTTACAAAATTGGTTGCAAGTAGATGAAAGTAAATCAAATATAGAATTTTTTTTCTACTCTCAAGTTTATATAGATTTAGAGTATGCTTATGTGTTCTCAAATTGTACATATTATAGTCATAATATATCAAAAAATATATGTAGAAATTATTTTGAACACCATATTGATTAGTTAGTTTCAAAGTTACTTGTTACCTGCTTTTAATTATACAAAAGTTATTAAAATTTTGTAATCAACTTATCACAAACCCAATGAAGGTCATGATGGTTTTATATTTTTAATTACAAAAAATAATTATCCACTTTTTATACATAAATCAAAAACTGCCTCAATTACAAATTGGATTTAAGTAGACTATTTTTCTGGTCTACTTTACCATTTTTTGCCCAATTGTGGTGTTACATTATATTTAAAATTGATGGTATGAAGTTCAATGCATATGGAATTTTTAAAAATTTAGAGGTGATCATGAATGAATATTGACATACATAATTTAGAATTTTATCCTCAATATGTTGAAAATTCATTTATGTTTGCTAATTCATGTGCTTCAATTTCTACTATATCTATCCAATTCCTTGTATATCCATTGCATGAGGAATACTAGATAGTGAAATGATTTTTAAAAATAAAAAATTCATTTTGTATAACATGAGTATTTCCCATACCAATAATTTGCAAAGATTTCAATATTCATTACAATGAACATAATGAACTTTATGAAAAGAAATCATTTTGATTTTTTTGTGTAAGTTATTATATTGGTAATGAATTTAATCAAACTAACATCATTGTGAGATGTGGACCATGATTGCAACCAATAACAACATGATTTAATGGTTTGATGTGATAATTGTTACAATTTAAATCATATAGTTGAATAGTACAAAGACAATGCCCCAAGAATTTGGGATTATGATCATTTTGAAAATGCTGGTGGGTTCAATTTATCATTAGGCCAATTGTGAAAGGTTATTCTTGAAGTGATAATTCATTGACTATTATTAACATTAATTTGATTTTTTACACTCATAAGTGGTAGGTCTAGATTCAATATCAATCTCAATTACCACTAAGGTTCTCCAATAATTCCTTCCATTATTAATTTGTAACTAATGTACAAGTTAGTCTAGGAATAATGACATGCACAAGCTTTATTTTTGTGTGGTGCTTCAAATGTTAAACAATTCCTAAATTGTACCTTGATGATATACCTACCACATGGGATGACCACTTCATAATGAAAAATATTTGAAGAAACAACACGCACACATGTCATACCTACACAACTATTACATTCATCCTTTACCAACTACCATGACATATTTACCATATGTAAAGGCAACCCAAAAGGTTATGGGATTAATACCATAGTACCAATGTAGGAAGTTCTAGTTCACCTAAGGTCTACAATATGTATCTCCCTATCACAACTACACTAACCTTGTTAAGTTGTTTGATTCCACTCCAAGATCACCTCTCCTCATATAATCATGTTTACTAACTAAAATCCTCTAGTTAAAATCAACTAGCCCCTACCCTCCTATAATGAAGGCGGTTTCTCTAATAATGGTGAGAATGTGCCTCGTACAATGATGGTGCAACCACCATATATAGGAACTTCGTCTTGTAGCTATTATAAAATGATATAAATTATACTAGGTAACCACCATTAACACTACAATTCCCTTTAGCATTTATTTTTTCAATAATGAAAAATATTTTATCTTTAAACAAATAAGGTTTGTATCAAACAATAAAAGATCGTATAGGCATTCAAAATTCCCAATCAATTTGATAAATTGAATTCCCTTGTTTTCAAGTTTTGGAATATGTTTAACCTTCATAATGTAAGCAATATTATCTTTTTAATTATTTTTATGTTTGATTTTTTATTCTATATCAATCAAACTATGACATATGAAGTGCCTATGTATACTAGTTCTCATTTGGTGGGTTTAAATATTGAATAATTTATTTTTTATCTTTTACACCTTGTATAAATTTTTCATGTAGAATATAAAATTTTATTTCCCCCATAATCTTATTCATGTGTTTTTATCATAAAGAAGCATAAAAAAATACAATTGATTAATATTCAAGATCAAATTTGGATGACGGCTTAATTCATGCTTTCATTAAATAAAAATGGTCAATAAGAAAATTCCTTACATTGAACCATTTTTCCTTTTATGAAAGCAAAAAAACCATGGATAAAAATTATCCAATGTTCAAAACTCGCAAGGCTGATGATGTCATTAAGTTCCACTTCCATGTATTGGTTACTTTGCACATTTTGCATTTGATTTACTTCTAAGATTTTTTATTTTTTTTTCCTCTCATTGTTATAAAAAAAATTTAGGTTATTTCCCCTTGTTATTTTCATCTTTTTTTTACTTTTACTCCAAACAAGTCTATAATATTAAACAAAATTGATTTCCACAAAACAAGAAAACCATTTATTAATTATTTTCATGGTTGATGAATCCTAGATTAGAAAATTCAAAAAATTATGAATAAATGAAACACCTTTTTTAATTAAATTGTTTACCAAAATTGGAACTAGGTGTAGTCACAATCTAGTGAGCCAAAAAGGGCATTGACCCATAAAGAAAGAAAATCAAAATTAGAGAAATATTTATTTCTTATTACTTAAAACCATGTAAATCAAGTTATTTTTTCATTCATATGAATGTTAAGGAATTCAAACCAAAAAACCATTTGATGAAATTTTAAATTTAAGTTTTGATTTAGGACCTTTGAAAATGAGCACCTATTGCATTAGAAGGATTTGCAAAGGATTATCAAAAGGACTCATCTAATATAAAAAATTTGACGTGAAAAAAATTAGAGAATAAAGACTTATTAGCCACATTGAAAAAAAATTCATACCCCAAAATATGTGGAATTCTAAAACTTTAAAAATTCAAAGATCTTTCCAAAATTGATCCAAAATTTTAGAACTTTGAAAGTCTTTTACTACATATAAATGAGGTATAATCTACATGATGCATTAAGAAAAGTTGTAGCTTATTATAAAAGAAACATAAAAATGTAAAAAATGAATTTTTGGAGATGATTTGAAATTGTTATCATTTTTATAAATAAAACACTAAATTTACAAGGAATCAAGACACTTTCAAAAATTCATATTTATTTGAAAATGATAAAAAAAAACATGTCATGTACTAGGACAACTATAAACATCTATTATAAAAAATTATATAATAAAATTTGTTCCAAAATTCATTTGATGAAAAAACAATTTGGTAAAAGGACATGTAGTCCTTTTCTAATTTGCACCCAGCTTTTCAAGTTGACACAATATTTTTTGAAGATTGTGTTTAATTTAAGTTTGTAATCATATGTTCTTAAAACTATGTTAATAAAATTTTCTTAAAATATTACTTATTTTTGGATGAAAATGAATCATGAATCAAATAACCCATATTGGTTTAATCACACTTGACAACTTAATGGCTACTTATAACATACAAATACAATTTAACCTTGCCAAAACCTTTATCATAGTATTGTTAATTTTATAAATTGTAATGTTTTATTCATTGAAAATATACATGATCTTATTGAAAGTGGTGTGAATAGCATTTTCTTGGGCCATCATTAATTAAAAAATTCATGACTTTCAACTTCCCCACTCCATTTCAAGCACAAAATGATCAAAAGGAATAATTCTTAGATGTTAAAATGCATTAATGTCTTCAAAATTCAACATACATATATGTGCACATAAGGTTTTTGACTAAACAAGGTTTGTAACCAACATTTACATGCATTATTGTGATTTGAAATTGCATTATTATCAAATATAGTAGCAAGATAATGCAATGTGTTTGACTTATTGTGGGAACAAAGTTCTAACCAAATTTAATAATTTTTTATAATAAAAATGTACCAAATGCAATTAGGTCCTCCAAAGTGGAGCCACATAGAAAATTAGATCTATTCTATACACTATTGGTTATTCATTGATCTTTAAAATGATCTGAATTTTGTGTATTGCAAAATTCTCAATTTAACTTTTCACATCATAAAGATCATAATTTAGTCAAAAAAAATGCAATACAAGTGTAGTAATATTTTAAAATTTAAGAGGACTTGATCTTCATGTCAAGTATAATTGTACATGAATTAGTATACTTGGGGATGGAATCAATCGTAAAATTGAGCTTCCAACCTAGGATGTGCCACTACACATAATGGTTTTGTTTTCCTTAAAGTGAGACCAAATGTTTCAGACATGTCAATGGGTTCTTGTTCCACATTTGGAATCGACCAATCAAAGCTTTGCAAGAGTCGTGCTAACATGATTTGAACAAATGTGAATGCTAATGGACGGCCTGGACATGCTCGTTTTCCAGTACCAAATGGTAAGAGTTCAAAATGTCGACCTTGCACATCAATGTCATGGTATTGCATGAATCGATTTGGGTCAAATTGTAATGGCTTTTCCCATGTATTAAGATCTCGTCCCATTGCCCATAAATTCACCAATACTCGTGTGTTGGGAGGTAGATTGTAACCTTGTACTTGGGAAGGTTCAATAGAACAATGAGGAACCAAAAAAGGAATAGGAGGATGGATGCGAAAGTTTTCTTTCAATATAGCTTGCAAGTAAGGGAGATTTTGAAGATCAGATTCTTCAACCAATCGATTTGTCCCCACTATATTATCCAATTCTGCTTGGGCACATTTCATAATGTCAGGGTGTTGTAAAAGTTCTGCCATCACCCACTCCAATGTCACAGCAGATGTATCTACAAGGAAAGAAATATGTTAGTTTGGACAATAAATAATTATGAAAACTATTCATGAATTTTGTAAGAAAAATAATTCCATTGTTATTTTTATAAAAAAATCAATAATGAACATTTTTAAAGGAATATAATAGTGATGTTGTAATTGAATGTACCAGTTCCTGCTATAAGCATGTCCTGCACATACACATCACATATATAAACACAATTGTTATGAACATTTTGGTGTACAATAAAACATTTTAAAATAAATAAAAGTCATAAAACTAAAATTGCAAATTCTTCTAAACATAAATAATTCACTATTATAAAAATAACCATGACATTCACCATTGCCATGCTCCACTCACCATGATAACACCTTGAATTGTATCATCAGTTAAATGTCCAATACCATCTTCTTGAGGCATAGTGAAAAGAACATCCACAAAATCTTTAGGCACATCCTCAATATTTGAATTTGGAGTAGATGGTGTTGTTCTATGTTCATCCATTATTTTTGTAACAAAGTTTGATATTTGATTCCGCAATGCTTGCAAAGAGGTGTCAATCCCTTGAAGCTTGGTCACCCACCTCAAGTAAGGGATGTAGTCACTAATAATGAAAGCACCATACCAATATTGGATTGCATCGATTGTTTCCTTAAACCATTGTGTTTTTTCATTGTCACTCCCAATTCCACAATACCTATTCACCCAAGAAAATGGATACTTAAACATTGAAATGCACATGGGCAAAAAAACTAAGAATTTATTTGAACTTGTAATTTATTACAATGTTGAACTTGCCATTTGAAAATTTGTACATTGAAAAAAATCATGTCCTAAGATAGTTTAAAAACTAAATCACATAGTTTGGTGATTATTTGAATCCAATCACATGTGCTTGTAACTTATGCCAATATATGTGTTTATTGAACATCTTATAATGATACAGTTTCAAGTAAAATACCTTTTCCTGAACAACATTTGGGTCATATGGTTCGTGGAGATTGATGATAATTTGAAGGTGAGATCCACCGCTTTGCCTTCATTGGCTTCCTTGTAGATGTCTTTGATTGTCTCCCAAATCTCTTTTGTTCTCATAGGTTGGAATGATTGTATCCTTTTAAATGTGAAAAGTTCATTCGTGCATATCTTTCGGATGTGCCGCAAAGTAGGACCGGACATCACTCCCATGCTCAAATTTTTGTGCAAAATTTTGAATGCAAGTGAAGATGGACGATATTGAAACACATGATCTTGGGTTTTCAAAAATTCCTTAGCCATTGTAGGAGAAGATGCCACCACAGTGTTGATGGAACCAAGTTGAAGGTGCATAAGAGGTCCATAACTTTCAGCCCAACGTGTTAATGTTAGGTGTGGATGCTTTCCCAACATCAACAAATTGCCCATGATAGGCCATGGCCATGGACCTGGAGGTAAGCAACGAAATTTCCTAGAAAACCTTGTATGCAAAATTGCAACCAAGAATATGGAAAACATAATTACAATAAAAAGCCCCACATTTTCTCCCAGTGTTTCTTGGTGCACAATTTGAAAGATTGACTTGTCCATCTTGCCTATGTCAAACCTTCACAACCTTCTACAAGATGTACTTCGAAATTTTGCTTAGAAGGAATACAAACTACACTTGAAAAACAAGGTAAGATTTCAACCCAAGGGGTTTTCTTTTTCAGTGTGTGTTCTAATGCACACGTGGGTAAACATTTATCCTTGCTTTGTTTTAGATATTTAAGTATATATACTTTAGATATATGTTTATCTATGTATACGATTTCCAACATGTTAAGATGAATATTTTACTCCTCAACTTTTGTATTATATAATGAGAATGGGATATAAAAAACAATATTTCCATATAAGAAACAAAGTGGAACAATGGAATGACCAATACTTATTGAATGAAACAAATGAATGATGTCCTTATCAATATTATTGTCTTTATGGTGGTCCCATAATGAAAAAGGTTGCTTTTGATTGTTGAACAACATGATTTTTAAAACATATCGTAATTTTTGGGACATTTGAATGATGGTGCCTTTCTTACACATGTTTTGCATTCATGATCATCTTTTGATATCCTCTATGTAGTATTATGTATTTGAAGTGGCAAGAATAGTAATATTGAGTATCCATACTTTTTCATAACTTTTGGCTATGAGTACAAAACCTTTGCATAAAGTCTTATACCTTTGTTTTTGGTGGGATGCACTAAAGTTGACAAGTGGCAACTAGATTGAGTATCCATATCAATTATAAGATTGAGCCTCAATTAAACCACTATGATTTCCAATAATTTCTTCCACTATTAACTTATAGGTTAGTTTAGGAATAATAACATGCTTTATTTTTGTGCATGTGCTCGAAATGTTATATAATTCTTAATTTAATCATTAATGATATCCCTAGCACATGGGATGACCACTTCATAATCAAAAGCATTTGAAGAAATAATTGGTTTAAAGGGAACCGAGTTTATTCTCCTTCTAGCTTTTTCCTAAATGTATTTGGGAAAGGAAAAGACTTTGAAAAACAAATCGAATAAGGGGGGATCAAATTTTCTTAGCCTTCTAGGTCTTTTGTAGATGTAATTAGGAATATTGGGGAAAGGAAAAGATTTTGAAGAACAAATTGAATATCGGGGAATCAAAAAAATTCAGCCTTTTAGCTCTTTTGTAGATGTACTTGGGAATGTTTGAAAAAGGAAAAGATTTTGAAGAACAAATTGAGTCAGGGGAATCAAATTTTCTTAGCCTTCTAGGTCTTGTGTATATGTACTTGGGAATATTTAACAAAGGCAAAGATTTTGAAGAAAAAATTGAATAAAGGGGGATCAAATTTTCTTAACCTTCTAGCTCTTTTGTAGACATACTTGGGAATATTTAGCAAAGGAAAATATTTTGAAAAATAAATTGAGTAAGGGGGGATTGAATTTTCTTAGCTTTCTAATTCTTTTGTAGGTGTACTTGGGAATAGTTAGCAAAAAATGTGATTTGAAATTACACTACTATTGAATCTAACAATGTAATGCAATGTGTTTGATTCATATATATGGGAATGTAGTTATAACCAAATTTCATGATTTGCTATAATTAACATGTATGAAACACGATCAAATCCTCCAAAGTGGAGCAACATAGAAAACTAGAGCTATGCTATCCACCATGGGTTAGGTGATAATTGTTAGAATGTTGCTAATTTGTGTATTTCAAAATCCTTTATTTAAATTTTCACATAATAGAGATCATCATTTAGTCAAAAAAAATGTAATACAACTCTAGTAAATTTTTAAATGTTAAGAGGACTTGATCTTCATGTCAACTATAATTGCACATGAGTTGATATACTTGGGGATGGAATCAATTGTAAAAGTGAGCTTGCAACCTAGGATGTGCCACTACACACAATGGTTTTGTTTTGCTTAAAGTGAGACCAAATGTTTTAGACATGTCCACAAATGAATGAATCATTGACTTGTTGATGTTGCCTATGTCAAAACCTTTGCAACCTTCTACAAGATGTATTTCGGAATTGTGCTTGGAAAAAATACAAACTTCACTTCAATAATATAGGATTTCAACCCAAGGGGTTTTCTTTTTAAATGTGTGTTTTAATGTACACGTGGCCAAACATTTACCATCACTTTGTTTTATATAAAAAAATACATATGTTTAAATATTTATCTATATAGTAGAAAAAAAACCATCTTTTGCAACTTGTCTTATGCAACTAAAAAACGTCACATGCAACTATCTTTTAGTTGCATGCGACACATGTAATTGCATAAGACAAGTCACAAAAGATATTTTTTCTACTTGTGTTTCTAGCACATTGACAAGTCTTTTATTCCTCTATTTTTATATTATGTAATATAAATGGATACAAGGAACAATATTTCCTATTATAAATAATGTGGAACAATGGAGCATGACCAATATTTATTAAATGCATAAAATGAATGTTGTTCTTACCAATATTATTGTCTTGATGGTGGTCCCATAATGAAAAAGGTTGCCTCTCATTGTCAATAACAACATGATTTGGTGGTTTAAAAACATTTTGTAATTTTTTGGGCATTCGAAATTTGGTGCCTCTCTAGTTAAAACATGTCTCCCATTCTTTTGATATCCTTCAATGTATTATTATGTATTTGAAATGGGAAAAAATTAATATCAAAGATGCATACGTTCATAAGTTTTTGTTTTGAGTACACAATGTAAGCATAAAGTCTTCCACTTTTTGTGTGGGTTGAATGTAGTTGAATAACTTTGAAAAATATGGTTTGAGAATTTTGATGTGTATCTAGGATTCTTTTTTTGTTTTACACCATGTATGGCAATGCAAGAAGTGATGATAACATCATTTACATGACCGGGGTGATCATAATCAATCTTCATGCCAAGGTTATCATTTGACCTTGTAGCCAAGAGGGGGTTGCATCATATGGCAGTGAAAATTATAAATGGTCGATTTGGACGTTGCATTGTAAGACATCCGATGACGTTGGGAAACTTTTGATGCAATTGAAAGTGAAATAAACACCATGCACCTTCAGAAGAGGAAATACATTGAACTAATATAAGATTTCATCCATGTTTGGGGCATCATTTGTGGGAGTTTCAAGCCTTATGTTGGTATCTACTAGGAATTGCACATTTATTCTATATTTGTGACCTTTTTGCATGTGTTCTTGTAAACTTATTGAACTCACTTTTCATTGATACACATAATTCCACATTAATGTGACAATTATCGTTCATGGATAACCATAAACAATGGGGTCAATCCAATGGTTATTCATTAATATCCCATTCATAGTGTTATGGTGCAACCATAGTTTATATGTTAATGTAAAATGATTCCAAAAGTTGTAATGATTGTTTACAACCCATTGAATCAATTTTTTTGCATTCAACATTTTACATGAAAGAACAATTGGGATTGAGAATAATTGTATATTGGGGTCCTTTGCATTCACAATCTTATCATAACCTTCAAGTATGACATATGTTTTTGATGTTTGTTTTGGCAAAAGCAATGTAGCCCTTATGAAACTTGGTGTTTGTTTGTTTGTTTTTATTTCTCTTTTCTTGTTTTTTTGGGTTTTGTTTTGGGTGGGGGACAACTTTACCAAAATTAGTTTGAATTGGGGCTACATGAATTTTGCTAAACCCTATGTGCAAAGGATTATGTTGATGCATGTTTTTGCAAAATTAACATGGCCCCTTTAAGATTTCAAGTTCTTTTTTTTTTTGTTTTTGTTTTTCCTCGTGGGGACCAACTTTTCCAAGATTGACTTGACTTTGGGCCATATTAGTTTTGCAACAACCTAGATCAATGTAGCCCTTGTAAAATGTTGATTTACTATTTTTACTACTACTAAATTATTATTGTTGATATTGTTTGAGTGAGGATTAATTTTTTAAGATTGACTTTACTGAAGCTATGGTAAAAGCAAATGCATGTGCCAACATAGGTTTTTGCAAAAATGATGTAGCCCTTGTAAAATTTTGGGTGTTTTTTTGGTTCTAAAATTTCCATGGAAAAGAAAGTAAAAGAAAAAAATCGTAACTTTTGGCATAATTGACATAGGCCCTTGATAATTAGTCCCAAAATGCAAACATATTGGGATTGACATAGGTTTCAAAAGGGTTTCAAAAAGGCTTTGTCACATTTTCAAAAGCTATGTTGGCATATGTTAAATTGGAAATTCAATGTAACCCTTCTTCTAACAAGATTTGTACTTATAAAAAAAAAATTGGGCCTCAGTTCCAAGTAGGGCTATGTGTCATTTGCAAAAACTTATGTTGACATAGGTTTTTGCAAATTCAATGTAGCTCCTCTTAAAACCTAAGTTGTAGTCACATTTAAATTTTAGGTTTGGGTTTTAAATAGGGTTATGTTAGGGTTTTCAAAATCAATTTGATGCACCATATTTATGTTAGTTGATTCATGTCAACATCACATAATTTGATCATTAATCTGTAAATTAACTAATCAATGTTGAATGATGTTGAAAAATTAAGATTTTCTTTTCTTTTCATTTTTTGAATTGAAAAAAATTAAAATAATAATTATATATATAATGTTTTACAACCCTATTTTTCAAATTTCAAAAAAATTGTTGCTCCCACTCCCCCATCTAGATTGTAAAGTGGCAATTGAAATTTAGTTGCCACATTTTGATGTTCTAAGATTTTTTCCCCCAAGATTGAATGTCAATTGCCATAAAAGAATTGGGACTTAAGGTTCACCCTAATCCATCTTATTGGACCAAAAAAAGAAAGAAAAAGAATTTACATTATGCATATGGAAACCAAAGTTTAGTCACCACTCGAGGGTTCAATGTCTTTTTCTTTTGAATTAATTTCTTTGTTGTCGTAGGGGACTAAAACCCAATCCACATGGCCCAAATTTCAACTTTGACCACCCAAAAAAAGAGTGAATTTGATCTACATAGTAATGTGCATCTAAACTTGCGAAGTTATTTGGTAGTGTAAAACATTTTAAGTTGCTATCATGATGAATAGATAAAATGTGAACATTTAAATACTTGTGGATTCAAAATAACGTTTTATTGGTGAAATTTTCCAAAAAGTGAAATTGAAAATAAAAAATTGATAATAAAGTGATTTTCGATGGTTTCAATTGCTATGAGTGGAAAAAATGGAATACTAAATTTTTATATATGTTTTTAATATATATGTAACCAAAAATATAGAAGGGTGATTAAATATTTAATCTTTATTTTTAGTTTATAACTAGATTTGGTTGAATCTTGCTAACAATGACTGCAACTTTGGCTACATCACAAAGTTCTTCAAAAAACCTTTGGTTAATAGGTACATTTCCAATAATTATGAAGGTTTGTATTCCGATCAAAATTTGATGGTAAACCACTAGTAGTTTCATCACATGGAAAGTAAGATCAATTGTGTAAAATGTATATTTTATGTGATGTTTATTATGCTACCTCTTGTGTTATATTATTCACAAGCTAAGTGAACCAATCATTTTTTATCTTCATTAAGATTGCTAATACAACTTCATTTATTAGCACCAAATAAATTTTGAAAAAAAATATGACCACCTTTACATAAGAGAAGTTTGTAATTGTTTGTACATTTGGAACATGAATAAAGGCATTATAATTTATTACAATTCAATAGATATGTTTGTTTTCAAAATCCTTGTTTGTGGGAACACATGGATGGATTGGTGTATTTCACATTTACTAGAAATATAGAAATATATATGTTGTGATAAATGAATTTCTATCATGGGTTTTATAATGAAATTCATCATGTGCAATGTTAGGATTGTGTAAATGTTGAAAACATATTTTATAACTAATTGTGTTGTCTATATATAATGCTTACTTCATGATGGAAAATGATTTGATAGGTTTAAACCAACTTTTTACTAGTATTGGCTTTTGAACATACCAAACTAGTATGGGTTTGTTTTCCAAGGATGGTAGGTATGAGTATGGGGGTCTTCTTTTTAAATCAATTTCATACTAGTATGGCGCTATTACATAATATGACCCACCTTAAGTTTGTCAAGTGATATCAAATTAGGTAAATAACTAACTTTGATTTTTGGTTGCAATGGAATGTAAACCCAAGGCTTGTTCCCTAACTCCCAAAAGAAAGAAGTGGGATGGGAGCTCCAAGTTGAAATTAAGATTTTAGTTCACAAATGTGAGTTCAAACTAAAGGTGTTAATATCACATCTAAAGGCCCAATAAGTATGGATAGCCAAAGGGAAAAATTACTTGTTAAGAGGACAAAATAATGACAAATACAAAGGGAACAAAAGTCCCAACATGAGAGCAACAAAAGTTTAGAGTTATAATTACCTCTTTGGAAATTTTTAGAAAAGAAGTATCACTTTGACACAAAGTGAAAATAAAACATAATCATCAATAAAATGGGTGTTACAGGCATTCTTGCCTTTGTTGTTACCTTGTGTAGTGCCTACCTTCATGTCCATTTATAGACTCATTTCCAAAAAGCCATGAAGTTGTTTACCTTCATGTAGCACATTTCCAAAGGGCAAAAAGGGCTCTTGGCACAACTACCTAGGCTAAAGAAAAAACATGATAAATAATTTGGAAGTAGTACAAGAAGATAATTTGAAGAAAAACCAAAACACATTCCTTTTTACATTCCCAAGTTCCAAGTACAAAGACTTGTTCTTTCATCTTCCTCTAATTCTTCTTGCAAAATCACACACAATAATGATAGAGAAAGGATACCCCCCACAAAGATTTTCACATGTAGCCCCAACAATATCTTCATTTATTTTTATGCATTTATCCTAATTGTTAAATGCATAAATACTAACCCTTTGGCTAGTTTTTACTATTTATTGGAACATTGTAATAACCCAGAGTTACCAATGGTAAATAGGAATGGTTAAGTAAACCTCCTACTTAATGCACTGTTTTAAAAGGTTTAGTTGACTTTAAACCTCCACTACTTTAATGTATGTGGTAGGTTGGAATGTTCTAAAACATGGGGGTTAGGTGGCTTAAGTTTAGCCAAGGAAATAGGATTTAGGTGACTTTGCTTGCCTACTTTGCCCCTAATCTAGATGGAAATTGTTATAGTAATGGTAATTAGAGGGGAAAAATGGAGAGAATGTAGGATGTGAGTGATGCAACATCCACCATAGATTGAAGGAGTGGTTGGCTCCTTAAGAAGGCAAGGAGGCCAATAATTTATTATTTGTGTGTTTTTGTAGAGTTGTTTGTTGGGAAGGACAAAGTTACTGGAATAGGGCAATAGAATAGAGTAGTGGATCAGACTTGAATAAGGTTGTGAGAAATGGTTCTAAGATGTAGTTTATTTCCAGTAGTTATGTGATGTGTGCGGATGTGTGTATGTGTGGAAATTGAACTTGAATAAGGGATCAATAGTAGTAATAATTTATTGTAGTGTTTTAATAGTGTTGTAAGGTGTGGTTATGATGAAACAATGGAAAGAATGGTGATTCCTTGTGCCACTAAAGTGTGCGCTACTTAAGGACATATGTGTGTTGTTGTTACCCTATATAGTAATGTTTTAAGCCCAATAGAAAGCCCCCAAGTAGTCATTATTGTAGTTGTTATTTTGCTGGATTCTTTCCCAAACACAATAATAATCATTTCTCAAGGGCATAATTCCCTCGTAACACATTGAAACGACATGTTGTATGTTCCAATAATTTCATGTTTAGGTTGGCTAACTATTCTACAACCTACCCTTTAAAAATCTACATCCAACTATATATATATTTCCAATCCAATAGCTCTATAGTTATTAAATTACTTTGGCACTTGAGATCTCTTAAACAATAGCTCCAAATCTAGCGAGGTTTGGCGGGTTATAATTTACAATAGGTCATTTAACTATTAAAATTGATGTTTTGACAAATCACATTTCCGAGTAGGATTATTTTGTTGTCTTTCACTTGGATATTTTGTTGTATTGGGTCTTTGGAAAGAGAGTTAGTTTCCATTAATCCTTTCCAACAATGCTAATGAGTGAGCATGTGAGCCTACTCAATTGAGCATGAGAGAATATTTGAGAATATTGAACATGCCATGTCACGAAATATTCTTGGTATATTTGTTTTCCATTTGGCAAACTTTAGATTATGTGGTAGAACATTCCATGACATGGCATGGAATATTTTGCCACATCACTTGCATATTTTTTGGGATCAACAATGGTTATTGATTTTGGACATGGGTTTGGCAAATAAAACTTTTAAGTGCAACCTACTGTGAAGGTTTGAAGACAAAAGAAAACAAAAACATGCATTTCATCATCCCTGGTACAACCAATATTCTAAATGTCTAGGGCTTTTGGAAAATATATATAAGATTTTTAAAATTGTTGAAATGGGTGGAAACTACATGCTTGAGAAATATATGATGAAATTAAATCCTCAAAATCTTCCAATATTTGGCAAAATGTGTTGAAATGGCCAAGATATTACGATATTATACATGAGACAATATACATGAAAGCACGTAATGGTTGGCAAAAATTTATTGTTGGTATTGGCCTAAATGGGAATAAATTTATGAACAACATTAATGTATATTCACCAAAACAAAATCAATATACATCTCACAGTAACTAGAATCTAAACCTCCTACATAGTCTAAGCAACAACTGCAAGCTTCTTGAATGAAAAAATCACAATTGATTTTATGTAAATACAATTGTGATGTATTATCATTAGAGTTCAAAGGTTTTAGAACGTTGAACAACAAATATTGAACTTCAATCAAACTCCATGTGCAATGATGAATGAATTCTTTCGTGAACCCACATAACATAATCATTTATAAGACATGATACCCATGTTTACATTGCACATACACCCCACGGTTGCCCAAAGAACCAACCAACATTGTGACAAAATAAAAATATGAACATCTAAGGAAATTTTCAATAGTTACATCATATCCTTTGTCATATGAAATAATACTATAAATTCCTCCATACCCAAGTGGGGGGACATCAATAGTAGGGAAAATAGTGCACCGATAAATAAGATCCCAACCTCCCAATTGTTGATGTGTTGTGTTAATTTGAAGATAGAAAGTTGTCTCACCTTCTCCACGAATTGTAGGGCAATAACTTGCATAAGACAACCTCACAAGACTATGGCAACTCACAACATGCACATGGGAATTGCTTGAACTAGAAAATTGGGAGCCAAATAAACTTTGAATGTTGTTTCTATGTAGGCGGTCACATGAAAACCCTGCTTTTTCTAGAGTTCTTACCTCCTTTTGAATTAAGTTAATACCTTCTTGGATGAGCCATATAGTTGGAACAACATGCCTAGAAATTACAATTTTTTGTGTTGTTCCACCAATGCAATGACTAAAATCATTAGGACAAAACTGATGCTTATGGTGCTTGAGTGATCTATTATGATATTGTACCCAAAAACTTGAATAACATGGAGCATGAGTTCCACTTATAAATTTGTAAAGGTTGATCCTTGTTTTTCATTTGAGCCCAATGGTTTTTTGGAATGCAAAACATTGAATTATAAAATTGGGTGGGCAATGTTCAATATGCTTTTGGCCATCAACATAAATACTTACCTTTAACTCCAAGCCACTTCAAGATACCAAAGGTATTAAATTACGAGAACCAAAGGGCAGTTGTTGCATGCGTACATCCTTCACATTATTGGGCACAACAATAGGAACAATTACTTTTGGATGAAAGAAATCCACACAATCAAGACGATGGGAATCATTGTATGTGCCAAGAGGACAATCAACATGTCGTTTAACAAACCCAAAAACCTTTTCTCTATAGTAGGCAATTTGTGAAGGAAGACATGGATGTGTAAATTGCCACAACTATTGCAAGTCTAGCATGATCACTCGATTTGTAAGCCCTCCTCAACAACAATTCATTCCTATCAAGACTGTGACTAGGTGGGTCACCTTGCAAGTATTGTTTAGGGTCACCTTACAATGTAGACTATTTGAAAGCACAAACATAGTTTTTAAACGTTGTTTTGTATAGACAAGTGTTGTGTTTTTTCAACTGTTACAACCAAATATTATGCGTAGTTTTGGCCAAATTGCAAGTGGGCATGTCCACTTATTCTTCATCATTGAACTTCTACAAATTAAAGGAAATGAAGGATCAACAAAATTTAAAATTTCACAACAAATAGAATGCAAATGGAATTCAAGTGCAAATGTATTTCCAATTTTGAATTAATAGAAGAGAGAGGGAGTCATAGGAAGTTCGTAGGTGAATTCTTCACATGGACCATGAAACCTCCCCATTGTTTGACATGATTAAAATGTCAAAAGCTCAGTTAATTTGCAAGTTCGTGGACACCTACCTCAAAAACAACCCCTAATGATAGCCACCAACAACGAATTACAGCATAGAGACCATTAACTTCCACCAAGGATTTTGCATTCTTATATTAGTGGCAAAAAAACATTTTGTTAATCTTGCAATTAAAGTTTTATCAATTGTTTAGTGTGCCTATCGAACGATTGAATCTAATGGAATAAATAAGTGTGTTCTTTATCAACCATCCTAACATAAA
>Ga0209208_10001725_pt1 | contig 31122 bp, 25 predicted proteins | sample S1TSphfallax_3_FD_187694 | JGI IMG/M metagenome (GOLD analysis project Ga0209208, IMG submission 187694) | Host-associated microbial communities from peat moss isolated from Minnesota, USA - S1T2_Fd - Sphagnum fallax MG (SPAdes) (version 2) | ecosystem: Host-associated > Plants > Peat moss >...
AAATGATGTGAAATCAAAAATTAAAAAATAGATGATTAAAAACATTTTAATATTTATGTTAAACATCAAATTTAAATCCTATAAATTAGTTGAACATCACCCATGTTAAAATATTATATTCATATTTTATTTTTTAAGAAAAACATTTAGATGAAAAAAATATTTTAAGACTATTGAAAAAATCATAAAATTTTGAAATTCATAAGAAGATTATAAATAAATAAAATTTATGCATTTGTGATAATTTTATTCAAATAAATTTCAATTGAGTTTATAAATTAATAATTCAAAAATCAATGTGACTTCAAAACAAAAGTTTAAAATAAAAATGTTATTGGTGATGGTGTGGAAAAGATTTAAAATATAAATGAATTGTTGTTATTTGTAACATTAAAAAAAAGCAATGTTCAACAAAAATCCTTTTAAAATATCATCTTAATGAATGTTCATGGTTAATAAGATGATGACATCATTTTCCATTGGTGAAACATAAAAGGAATTTAATAATTCTTTTTTAAAAAACTATATATACATAGAATTGAACAAGTTAACCTTATTATTTTTTAAGACAACTTAGTTAGGTTGCAGGTTATGGCCACCCACAATGTTATGAACCATTGATTCATAAATTTTTTTACTATCAAGTTGTAGGATAATCATGCATGATCCACATTAGCATGGGTTTTCATATTAAAGTTCTTTGTACCATTCAAATAACTAGCATTTCACACGTATCTTGACCTCCCATAACATTTTCAATTCCTCCATTAATGGTTCAAAAAATATGTCAAATCGTTCATTTATAACAACATTAGGTCCTGAAATAATCAAAACATGAAGAAATAATGTTTAATGTTTAACCAAAAAGAAATATTGTAATTCACCAACAACATTGGCCATGTTGATCATATAGATTTCTTTCCCCAAATGAATATAGCCCATCCGTGAATAAGCCCAATCGCACATTTTCGAGTTCAATTCTAAATGATGATCATTGTTGATTTATGAACTTGCATTACTTAGAATTTGTTGCATATTGCACCAACCCATCTTGGCTACAATTGTTCCAATGCCAAACCATTAGTTTGGCTTGTGTCGGAATGTTGTACATGCATTCAAATTGAAATGTTAAAAGGAAAATGTCATAATACCTTTTGAAATGTTTTTCATGTAATGTTTTAAAAGTCTTGTACTCTAAACATGACAATATATTGAGCTAAAATAATTTTATTTTTAAAAATCCCAATAATTCACTTATGAATGTGTTAAAACATCCATGAATTTGACAAAATTTTAATATTAATAAAAAAATATTTAATGTGAAATTAATGAATTAATATAATGTTTTTCTTACATTGATAAGATGTACTACATTAAAAAAAATTGTCATTAGTGAAAAGCACAACAATTTTTTTACAAAACATGTGCAATTCAATAATAAATACTTTTTGTTATGTGATATCAAAACATAACCTAAATAAACAAAGTAAACCATTTGTCAAATCTAATGGGTGAAAATAATTACAAAGGTGTTCAATTTGTGATTCCAAAAAAATTTCATTTAAAAATAATAATAATAGTATCATCATAAAAGTTGAATTGGAAGGCAATGAATGGTCAATTTTTTTGTTAAGATGTGCACATGAATGAAATGTTCATCTTATATATGTTTAAACTGGTTTACAAAAAATTATTAAATTGATTATAAATATCCTTATGCACTAATTTTTTTTGAAAAGGTAATATCAAACACCACTACAAAAATAACATGAATATATGTCATGATGTTATGTTGAAAATACATTGTGTCAATTTATCAAAATGAAACATAAAAAGTATATTTCATAGCATTAAATGATGTGAATGGGTGAATTTAAACATAATCGTGAAAAAACCTAAATGAAAAATTTCTAAGTATCAATTTAAAATTTTAATCTCATGTCATTGCAAAAAATAAAAAAATTGATATTGAAACATTAGTTTGAAGACTTGTGATAACAATGTAGTATCTAAGAAAAATAATTAATATTTAAGTAAATCTCATTAAATAAATTTATAATCACAAAAAAAAACCAGATAATACATTGTTAAAGACTTAGTTTAAGAAAAACATGTCAAAAGATTTCAAATTAAATCAATATATTTCAAAATATCTCAAGGAATTCTCTTTAGGCAAAATTTTAAACTATATTATGAATGTACAATGGATGAAAGGATGAAAAATGAATGTTCGTGAATGAATTTCATCCATGATGATGCTAGACATGATGATATTTATGTCATTCATGACACCATACATAATATATTTAGTTAATTAAATTACAATCTCTACCCAATCTTTTTTAGCCCAACATCGTGATCGTCACCATTTTGTCTTGTCCTTTCACATATCCTTGAAAACAAATTGCACAAATTCATATGACTTATTTCAAATTGTGAAAAAAAACCAAGGAGGATTATCCCATGAGCCTTTGCTTATAATTTTATTCTTGTAATCTATAAAAGGGAAGAAAATAATATATTTTTATTTTGGGAATGTCCAAATTTGATTTTTTTTGTTATAAGCCAAGCAAATAAACCAATTGCCAAAGGCAATAATTATTGTGTGCATTAGCATCTTATTGGTATTAATCATACTAGGTACATGTAACACCAAAATTGGTTATTAGGGATAAAATTCATTACTAATAGTAGTTAATGTTCAAGGTAGAAAGATGAAAATATGCAATAATTAAATATTAAACCTTCAAGGCCCTACACATAAGCATTTTTTGACTAAGGATTTACTTTAAACCCATGTATGGGTTAGTTAATTATAATTTTGGGTTAAGTATAAACTTTTGACTTCATTTGAGACAAAATAATGGATTATAAAAAAAAAGATGTCAAACAATATAAACGTTCATCCATGGAAAGAATGTATGTACTAGATAATATTATTGGTCTAGCAGTAATGAGTGATAATATCTATTAAACCTAAATGAAAGGAGAGGATAATTCATCCATGTTCTCCATTCAAATATTTAAAGGTCTGCTGATGGAACATTGGACTCATTTTCCATTTTCATAGTTTCATGTTGCTAGTCTACCATCAAGCCTAATTGTAATAAAACTTTTGTGTATAATGAACCTTTGATATAATACATTTATGTCTCTTGAAAGGGTGAGAAAGTGCAAGAGTCACAAGATTCCCAAATGGATTGTAGTCAGATTACAGGAGACTTGTTTAAACTAAGAGATGGAAAGATTAAATAGTTGTGATAAATATATAACTCTTTTTTAAAATGCATTTGAGAGTGGAAAATGGGGACAGAAAAATTACAATAAAGTTTGCTCATTAGTTTGTCCTAAACTAGCACAAGTGAAAAATGAGAGCGAGTGGTAGAAAATTTAGGGGTCATGTAAAAAAATGGGCCTAGTCCTCAAATTTTTGACATTTCAAATTCATAATTTTTTAAAAATTCAGCATTTTCAAAAATAGTTTAATTACCACTAAAAGTGAAAAAGGTACTATGATACTATAGTTTGGTTAGCTTCCACATTTATTTAACAAATAGTTTTTTTTTCAAAACATCAATTTGTTTTCAAGATTTGAAATTATTGTATTTTTCATGACTATAGTAGTTTATAATGACCAAATTGACTTTAGTTTACTTGATATTTGAACTTATAACCTTCCATTTCATGTATTACTGACACAATTATACACAAGTTCAAAATGGGGCAGCTAGAGTTTAGACTTTATTTATTTTCGTATAAAAACTAATTCAACAAAATTTGCAAATTATTAATAGCAAATTCAATATACTTGACACACAATGGTTAACTTTGTCCTTGCATTATCCAAGAAGGTTGGGAAGGGAGTTTGATTTCGAAAAGGAGTGCATTGAGGTGATATCAAACATTTGGTGAGTTTTTCCCAAAAAGATAAATAAAATGTAATTGAATATAAAATTCCACACGACTATATATACCTATAAATTCCCTTTCTTTTTAAAAAAAAAAAGAAAATTTCGAAAATTTCTCTAAAATAAAAATCATTGAATGGAATTGGTGTTTTTCTTTTTCAACTTTGATTTCATGAAATTGGAATTTAAAATAAACACACATTTTACCAAGATTTCCTCAAAATACATTTGGCAAAATAGTAAAAAATCACCACAAAAGAAATCATTGTACGTTAAAGGGCGAGAGATAATTTAGTTGTTTAAGATAATATACCCTATCAACAACTAAGAGTTGGATAATTTCTTTTTGGGCAATTTTAATTGGTCATAGAAATTAATTTCTACTCTCAATGAATGATGTGCAATTGTATAGACAATATTTTTGGTAAGAAATCCTGTTTTGGTATTTTGAAAAAAATTCACAATATACAGGAGTAACTATCATGGCAAAGGTCAAAAACACTTCACATTAAATCATGAAACATGTGGAAACTACCAGTATTAGCAAAACTTGGTAAAACTTGCAAAACTTTTGGTTAGCAAGACTTGCATTTCCTCAAAATTAACATTATTAGTTAAGGCCGAGCTACCAGGGTTTATTTTTTCAATTTAGTGATTATCAAAATTTTGGAATTTTTTTTCGCAATAAATTAGAAAATTAGGCGAATTTACACTGGAAATTTCCAAATTCTTTTGTCAGAAAAAATAAATAAAAATTGTCCCCCAAAAATTCGCCCTGAGTTTTCTATTTCCGTGACCTGCCTCTCCACTGCTGCTTATAGTTTGGAAGAAAGCAAGCCTTTTAAGGAGAATCAAAATCCTGCAAATCTGGTTACCCAGTCTCATTAAACAGTACCCAGTTTCACTCGTTACCGTATATGGCTACACTCAAAGTGGGGATGAAACAGGGATTACAGGGTTAAACTAGGTCCCAAAGACAGGGTGGCCTTACAGAGAACTCTAATATTTGTGTCACTGATTTCTCTGTGTAGATGTCAAGTGCGAAAATATTTCCTCCACAGTGGCGCTCATATTCTTGCAAATCTTGTTAACTGATACTCAGTTTCAATACTCAATCCTCACTTTTGCTCAGTTTTGGTGAAATTCTGAGACTTCTTGATAGCTTTCAGAGTGCATTTCATTCATTGACAATCTGCTGCAGTCCACCAAACCCATTGAATGGGGCACCAAGTGTGCAATTTACCATGTGGGAGTCACCTGGGAAAAGCATACAGAAACTGGTGATACCTACTGAATTTTGAAAGTTGCACAGAAACCTGAAACAATTGGAAAGCAGGAAAGACACAACAAACCCAATTCTGGGAAACATATCTCGAATCAAATGTGGGCAGCAGCTGGCACCAATGACATTTGCGATATCATTGGTACCAATTGTTTTATGGTGATCATCTCCAAGACTTCTGCAGTGCTTCTGAGGGGCCTCAAATTGAAATCCAATTTTGTGCTCAAAACATCTGGCCAAAGTCTGCAGCATACCTGCAGGCTCATCCACAAAGTCATAACTATCCCTTGATGCTTTTAACCTTATTGAAACAGCTGCTCTATGTCTTTCAAACTCAATCCTTTCTGAGGAATCAAATGAGATCACAGTTACACTCATGCTCTCTGCACATGCACAAAGTGGTAAAAGAGCTAGATAGAGAGAGACACCACGGTCAGCGGAAATTGACAATATGAGGCACTAGGGTCCCTGGTTGTGAAACCTTATTCTGGCAACACCCCAAAGAAGTTTGCAGAAAAGATTTTTCCAAAATCCAAACATTCATTTCATCTTCTGGCTGGCTATGGATCACAATGTTCAAAGAGAAAAAAAAAGAAAGGCCTAATTTCACAAATGTCTGAGCTCTCCTGATTCAATCTACCTACTTCATAGCGCAAAATCTCCCAGATTGCTACACCTCTGAAGTCTGGGAGCCAGATATGATCTGGACTTTTGCTTGTGAAGGAGCTTACCATCCACAGTTTCTTGGCACTACAAATCAGCATTACAATCCTTGCACAGCTTCTTGGCACTACAAATCAGCATCACAATCCTTGCACAGCTTCTTGGCACAACAACTCAGCGTTACAATCCGTGCACAGTTTCTTGCTTGGCACAGCAAATCAACAATCCTTGCATTCCATGGACCCATCAAGTGATTTGGCCCAAAACCTGTCCTACAATGTGTCTCCAGTGCACATCACCAAAGCTGATGCACACCTCAAAGCTGCTGCTGCCACAATGGAGTAGATATAATATGGAGTTTTCTGAGCTGATGATCTCCATCCAATGTCATCTTGGCTGACAAGCTCTTGGAAGCTGATGCATGATTGAAACTAGATAGATGGCTATGGTTCTTCACAGCACATTGCAGCTTGGAGTGCGCTAAGAGGTTTCAGAGGCCCGAGGAGATGTCAAGGGGAAAAGGGTTAGGAGCTCAGGTTTGGAACGAGGACGTTCAGATGGAGGAGAAGGGTGGTGCAAGAAGAAGTGTGGCACCATGATGTCCTTCTGTGTTGTTGTTCCTTCAGCAGCAGAAATAGAGTGAGGGCTTGGTTTCAGCAATCCAGGACAAGGCTCAAACGTCTTGGGAGTGGTGGGAGCATGTGTTTTGTCGAATGCGTCCATTGTGAGAGGGGTAACAGGGCTCGGCAAAAGGGACGGAAATTTCTGGCTCAAAGGAGAAGAACAACGCTCAGCTGCTGAAGAAGGAGACAATCCACCATAGCTAGCAGTTCCACGTCTGAATGCAGCAGCAGCTCCGAGACCCTTCACCTCCAACTTCCGGATATTGAAAGTCTGTCTTCTCTCATGAAGCTTAAAGGGAGGCTGGCGAACAGACAAGTCACTGACAGGCTTGGGGAGGAGACCCCCGAATGTGTTGTCATGCTGCTTATGGGTGCCTGCAGCTTCAACAGTACCACCACCAGCCCTTGCTGCTGCTTGCCTGGATGTCATGGTGATGGGAAACTTCTCCAAATCCGAGTCTGAAGCTCCTGTCAGCTTCTGCACAAGCTCCCTGAAACTGGATGTGTCAGCCTGTACAAAAGTTGTTGTGGATGCAATCTCTTGAGTGGTAATGGTGGAAGCCACAGATCCAGAACCGGAAGGGCTGCGAGGCTGTTTCTTGGAGATTGAGGGAGAAAGCAAAGGGGGACTCATTCCTCCTCCTGCTCCTCCTGTGGTCGAGTTCTTCATCCCGGCGGGGGATGTTGTCGTAAACCCTAGTTTCCGCTTCTTACCCACCTCGTTCACAGAGGACGCAGCAGAGAGATTGCTGCCAATGCTCTCCGCGCACGTATCGGGCTGCTGCTGCTGCACCGTCGGCGAGCTGCTGCTCAGCTGGCCACTGGGAGGAGTTGGAGGGTAAATGGGGCTTCCGAATCTGGAGTGTTGTTGAGCAGAGTTCGGAAGAAGACTTCCAGGCTCCGCCGCTTGCAACCCTATCGTGCTCGGCTTTACAGAGAGTTTGCTGAAGCACGTCTGCTGAGGAGGAGGAGGAGAATAGCTCGAACACTCCACCAGGGTTGCTGTTGTTGTTGCGTGCCTCTGACTCTTCTTGTCAGCAGGGTCTGCAGATTCGAGGTAGTGCGCGTTCGAAAGCACGCTCTCTCCATGCTGCTGCTGCTGCTGCTGCATATCCCTCCTTCTCCAGAGTGGCTGGAAAGCTGTGTCTCCTCCCTCCCTATAAACTCTTTTCTTCGTCTTCTTCACAAGCAGATTCTACTCTGCACCCCGACTACACTGTTCCTCCTGAAGCAAGCTCCTTCTCCACCCTTTCTATAAGCAATAATATAACATCTGGGATTCCACTTCCCGACTCAATGCCCTCAGAATGACACAACAATGATACACTTGGGGGAAAGATCCCAAAAACTCTCCTCACTCCAGATGCAACAAAAGGATCACCACAACCCACCACCCTTCCCGAACACGCTAAAAAAAAACCGGCCTTCTGAAAGCTGCAACAAGTAGCTCCTGAATTCAAAAACCCAAAAAATTACCCACCACCACAACTACTACTACTACTACTTTTCCTTCTCTCCACCGATCCCGATCCCCCTTTACAAAAGAGAGAAAAAGCCCCAGAAGCCGCAGTTGCAAATCTGTTGACAAAAAAATGGGGATGCAAACAACAACACCCAATACACACAACAACAAACCCTGCCCAACAAATAAGCAAACAAACCGAAAGAAAGAAAGAAAAAAAAACCACAAACAAAACAAAACGAAAGAACAAAACAAACAAGTAAACAGACAGACAGACAACAACACAGCTCTCCTTCACAAAACCAAAAACACTCACTCACACACACACCCACACACAAAGCAAAAAACAGTGCCTTGTTGTTGTAGTAGTAGTATTCTCAACTGACTCCTCGCAAGTGCAAATCACGAATGCAACAATAACAACAGTAGTGGGATCATCAAAACTTCCACGCAAGTGCCAATCAAGAACACTATGGTAGTTTCATCAACTTCCTTGTAAGAACACACACACGCACCCCCCCACCCACCCTCTAAAAAAAAGCTTTTTTTTTTTAAAACCCCAATTTTTTTAAGAAATAAATTCCAAACCCGCACGAATCCAATAGTTAGGTGTTTTTTTTTCCTATTCTCAACTTATTCTCAACTAACTACCAAACAAAGTGCAAATCACAAACACAATAGGAGGTACTAGTGTAGCCACCAACTTACCCATTCTGAACTACTTACTTACTAACTACCAAGTGCAAAGAACAAGGGAAGGAGCTTACTAGAGGGAAAGAAAGAGAAAAAAAAAGAGAGGGGAGGGGGGGAGGGGGCAGGGGGGTGGCGGTGTGCTCATGTGCTCAGGCCAAGAGATACACTCACTACACACGGGTCAAGAACATGGGTCCACGCCAATTATTCTTCCCTTGCCTGACAACCGTTAACCTATATTGTCTCAGTGTCCTCAAGTCAAGCACCTCCCCCCCTGCCCCCCAAACCTATTTTCTATAACTGGTCCTTTGTGCCGCCTCTGACTCTCCTGTTGTTTCTACTGGACCGTTGCTTCCTTTCTAGGTATGTGTTTGTGTTTGTGGGTGTGTGCATACAACACACTCCCTCCCCTTCCCTTCCCACCCCACCTTATTCCTCCCCCTACCTACCCACCTTTGTAAGTGGGTAAGTATCCAGGGTTAAGTAGGTAGGGGATTTTAAGTGGTTTACCTATTGTGAAGGTATGTAATGCAGGCCTTGGGTGAACTGGTACCCATGTTGCTCCCATTGTAAAAATTCCCAAATTTTATTTAAATTACTTTTAAATAACTATAAATATCCCAGGCTTAGACTAAATCAGGGTCTCTGAGCTCAAATCCATCAATTTTTGGGCTTAATATGACCGCTAACTAAGAGGCCTCACAATTACTAATGTGAGTGCTGGTTCACCTTGGCCCAGAAGGCACCAGGTGAATGATTACTAGGTGGTCAGATACATGAAGATTTATAACCCTGCCTTCCCCTGCCTTCCCCTGCCTTCCCTGACCTAGATAACTACCTACTTAAGTGGTTAAGTATCAGCGTTTTTATTTTCATTTTTGGACTGTGGCATGGGTGGCAACAGCAAGCAGAGTGTGGATTCACATGTGGTGACAATTTTAGCTTTGTGGCGAAAAAAAAACACTGGCTTCAGCCATTGTATTATGAGTGCCCTTCCCCGATGTTATAACCACATAGATTGCAAGAGCTGGCACTTGCCTCTTTCTACTTGGTGTATAGATCTGGCTACCAAATCTTTGCATCCCTCACTTTCTGGCTATCTACACTATTCCTATCCTAATAATATGGCAAAAAGCATGACTAAGGTATTGCAAAATAGCACCCATGTATCAAAACAAAAATGGGCTAACCCAAAACTTTCTGCAATCATGGAAACTAAAGACAAAACATTATTTGTACCGGCCTTGTCCATTTGTTATCATCACATTAACCTAGCTTTCAAATGTAGTTGCATATGGAAAATTTTCTAGAGTGAAAAAAATTTGTGCATACATAGCAACAAGTTGCAAATGAAGGTTCAGTTGATTTCGCATTTTGCTTTTCAAAAATGACACAGAATTAAAATACCTTTCATCTTCAACCGAGCCAAGAATATGAGTCATGGTTATCTTTGCTAACTTCAAGTATTTTTAAATGTATAGGACAGCAGCTGAGAAACGTTAATGACCTTCCACAAACGGGTAACATGATTAACAATCTAGGGATTCACCTTGTCGATAGTTAATGTTGATACCTCTATCATTGTTTGAGTTGCATTAAACTTCATCGTTATCTTGAACAATCCTTGCTAAGCATCCAAATCCCACCCGAAAATACTGGTAAGCACCATTGACTATTGTCATGACTTTAACCTTGGGCTTGCGACCAAGGTAAGGGCATGGAAAAATGTAGGCCGATAATGCAACCTAGAAGTCACATTCACAATCCCAAGAATGTAAATACGTGTGAGGAAATGAGCCCACATACTCTCAAATGGATTCACACTTTAGGAATTGGAATCCCAATGGACTCCAAAATCCTTAGAAAGTGATTTGAAGGGTCAAAATTCATTGGATTGAAAAAAAAATTATACCATTGAAAATTTCTTGAAATTCAGATGTGTAAAATGGGTTCACATGATTCATTTGAGTGCTTACAACACAAGTTATGGCCAAAAAAAAGGTTGAAAATCAAAGGGTCAATAATCGTCCTAAATTACATGTGTGTAGGTGGCATGTCACATATCATTGGAAAGCTCTTGATGAGGCTACAACTTTGATTTATACCTCATTTCAATTGAAGGTTTGCATAAGAAGTTATGGGCCTTCAAAATGGCGAGAATCCTAATTTCAAGAATTTTGAGACTTTCGACTTGAAAGTCCTAGGAAAAATGACATTTGAGTCAGCCTGCGTGACAAGTCACAGAGAATATTATAAAGGGGGAAGGTGACTTCCCCCAAATCTAGGTCATGATGAATTTTGTGAGTCCGTGTATGTCTATGGTTTGTTTGTGCATTGAAAGTGCTCCAACTATGCACTAACCAACTTGTTATTTGGTTTGTGCAAATTCATATTAATAATTGACCTGCTTGTTATTCATCCTAGTCCCCATCTCAGAGCTCCAACATCCCCCTCTTACCCCCGAAATGTTACTAACTAGAAAATGTAACCCCTCTCTATTTTTTGTTATCTTCGCTTTCGAACTCGCATTTGAATCTTTTAAAAAATTTGAGGGTGTGTCAACTATAAATTGCCACATGCACATGGATTACCATATAATTCTTTCAACACCTCCAAATGTTTTGGAAAAATCGTGTCTACATATGCATGTAACCAATATTGGGGATAATTTATTCCTTTGGCATTGAGTATCGTTTGTTTGGAAAATCGAGCATCCAATTCTTCAATCAAGCCTGTAGCAACCTTTGTTAGTTCCAACCTCAACCAACAGCCCAATTTTTTACATCAATTGAAAGATATTCCAAATCTAAAATGAATTAACCTAAAAGTCTTACAATTTAGAACAAACAAAATAATAAACAACAAAAATATGAAAAAGGATTCTAGTTTGGAATCTTACGCTTACAATCAACTTTTACAAATTATAACATTAGCAAATGTTGTTTATGTTATTGGAAACATCATTATTGTTTTTGAATAGATGGCACCCAAACGAACCCATATTTTTTCATCATTCAACACAAAAAACAAGGTGTTCAACAACATCAAAATTGTAATTTGTGACCCACTTCAAGTGAATCTATTGATTTAGTTACATATTGTCAAACCATTTAGCAAGCATAATTCATCACTAGTGAATGCAATGTTGTTGTCAAAATATAGCCTATAAAATTGGCCTTGGCTAACCTTCACAACTACAATGAAGTCATGGATAAAAACATCTTATCTTTGAGCAAATTTCAATAATGAACCAATTGGAAGATGGAAGAATGACAACAAGTCCAAGGAACAAATGTAGGTCTATGAAGAGGCCCAAAATGGCTTGCAATAATAACATTCCAACATATTGCCACATTAGACAATTAGAAAGTGGAAAGTCCTCACATAATCACAACAAAATATATGTGGTTATTAAATATTGTAAAGGCCCAAGAAGCAAACCATTTTAAACCATAAGAAATTAAAACATCCTAACATTTATCATTGGAAGGTTTCATTTTAATTGAAATGATTGGACCAAAATCAAATATTCAAATTGTGTACATAATTAATCAAAGTTAATCAAAATGACCAATTGATATGAGCAAACTTCTATGATTAATTAAAACAAATCAAGTTTCAGCGATATTAACCCAAATTTGTTGTAAAGTTTAAACTGAAAGGTTTAATTATTCAAAATTGAAATAATTAAACTAGCATCAAAATGAAAATTAGACAAGACTATGTGTCATTAGAAATTATAATAAAATGAACTTTCTCAAAAAAAAAAACCAACTAGGGCCAAACTAGAAGGATTTTTTTATCATAATTTAAGAATAACCCAATATTTAGATGAAAGAATAGATAAGTGGGTCATAGACAAGAGATTAGATTTTAGATTTTGATTTGATTCTCGATTCTCTAAAACCTAATAGACTTTAATTTGGTTAATTGATAAGTTTTAGAAAATTGAGAATCGTTAAAAATAATTTGGACATGTGGGGTTTCATTCACCTTTGCCATTTGTATGGATTGTGATCAGCTTACATGACTGTAAACAATGGCTTGTATACTACAATGATTCTCTTCAAAGGATCCAACATTGACATCCATTGTGTTTTCATGTTTTTCAATATTTTATTACCATTGGTTTCCGCGATTGCATCAAGTTTTTGGAACTTTAAGTGGCACTTGGGGGAGTGTGAAAAATAGGAATGCAAGTTTGTCATGAACACATCAAAATAATAAAAAAAAATTAAATTGGACAAAGACTGCATCACAAGGTTTGTCCTATGAGTTACACAATGAATACCCATTGAAAAGGGTGCCCAAACATCTCTAATTTACCTTGTAACACTTGTTCCCCCCTCCCCCCCCCCTTTTAAAAACAAAAGCCCCATCTACACCAAAGCATAACAATGTTTTTGACATGTCTTCCCTTGTTAAACCCCCATACTTCATCCAAGCAACAATGATAATTTTAGTCAAATTGTTGCTACCCAACCCATCCATAATACATTCAATTTGAAGCATAATAGGAACTTTGACCCATAATTGAACAACATATGCATGAGTGCAAATCCAAGAACCATTGTCAATAATTGTGATTTCATCACATGACATTGTTATGAACTGGGTAGCTTTAATAACCTTGACAATGGCTTCCTGGACTTGCATATGCATGAATTCAACAAGGGTCTAACCAACATTGTCAAACCAATGCATGGAAGGATTGTTTGGGACATTCATACTTTTGAAAAGCTCATAAAAAGTTCAAACTCCAACATGGGACGACCATGGAACAAGACATGAAAAATACATTTCATTTGGATAACTTTTATAATCCCTTCCCCCATAGGTCTGTTTACTTGAACCAAAATAAACTTGGAACCCCTATGTGCATATAATTTCATATTCTTCAAATGTGCATAGTCTTTTGCAATATATTCCCCACCCTTTTTCACCCCCAAACTTGGCATATCCTGGGAAGCAATTCAACAACCCTAATGTTTAATTAAAGTATCCCACTTACAACCCATGATTTTTTCCTTTTTCTCAATCAAAGAATAGACTTTGCATTTCACCAGATTTATCATGCCATCTTTAGACACTACACCCTTTGCCCATGGCACCTTGGTTGCCCATTTAGTTTGAAATTTTTGGGTATTATCATATGACTTCTTTTGTGGTTTACCTTTGTTACATTTTTGTTTCTTATTGGGTGGATCATCTACTACATCAAACTTTGACCTAGACAAATGACAAACATCAAATGACACAACATCATGGACCTGACATTTTTACTAGGTAGGATCAGCAAAAGAATCATCAACTCGTAGGACAATGACATTAGAAAGAACAACAAAAGATGAAGGGGCATTAGAAGGAACAATAGAAACAACAAAAGACAAGGGGGCATCAAAATTTAAAGGTGGATTAGAACATGTTGCAAAAGTAAAAGTAGTTGTGATTTTGGGATTAGAATCATCAGAATCAAAGGGACTCCAAGCCCCTTTGAGAGGTGACTTAGACCCATTTGATGAACTAAAGGATGGAGGATACATTTTTGAATTTGATACCAACAACAAAGGAAAAGATAATTTGGGATTTTGACTAGAATTAAAATAAGTTCGTAGCCTTGAAGACATATTTGGAAACTTGGAAGCTCGATAATTTGGACTTGGAAGCTTGGGAATTCAAAATAAAACATAGTGTGACAAACTCTTTCAAAGCTCAAGAAAAAATAATCCAACAACAACTTTAGATTTTCAAGAGCTTGAAAATTTTGCAACAAAGGGCCATAGTTAGAATTTTATTTGAAGATTTCATGATCAAATTGTTGAAGAATTGCACGGTGCCACCATTGAGCATGCATCTACACCACAATCACTTCTCGAGCTCCAATTCTCCAAATCACACTTCCAATTCGAATTCCATCAACAAAATCCTTGATACCATTAAACTCTCGATCAAATGCATTAACCCCAACCCTCATCTTCAAGTTGGCAACAATTTCCAAACACAAATACAAATATGGCAATCTTACCTTGATCGTCGACACACTTTTTGGCACCAAGCTTGCACTCTCGGCAAAAAATTAGAGGCAACGACCGCAAGGGTTGAGTTGCTCTCTAGCCTCTAAACCCTAATTTGGAAAATGAAACATGCAACAAGGTAAAGGGTTGAAGGCATTACTTGGCAAGAGGAACATTGCTATCTTTGCATCACAAACAACTGAGATGGAGAAAATGATAAATGAATGAAAAGTGATATGGCAACATCCATCATCATTACCGTCATTGCTTGACGAATAGCCTACACATTCCACTTTGTTGGTGATCGCATGTCAGAAATAAAGAGCGAAATCTAGCACCAGATCAACAGAAAAAAAAAGCTGGTAAGTAGGATAGGTTAAGTAGGTAAGGACTTGGTGATTTGTAGGAAGGTAGATAGATGCATGTGGGTGGTTTGTACATAGCTAATCACCATGGTTAACTATGCACGAGGATTGCAACGAAAAAAAGTGGTGTCGTATGAGTCCACACACTATCCATCCTTCTATGATATGCACCTGAGGGGGTCATTCACTTCTGCCTGTGGTGTCATGCTAGCCCCTTAGGAGATGAGTATTGGGCATAGTTGGTTTATGAACCAATGTTTGCTTGGATCATTAATTCATCTGCTAACTAAACTACCTATGGAGTAAGTAACTTGGCTCAAGCACGCATGTTATAGTGAATGGTCTGAACTCATCACACATCAAGACTGTTCACAATAACTAGCACACTCAAGCTGGTTACCAAACATAGTCATCCCTCCTGAGGATCAAGATGCTGTCTTTTCATCTATGCAAGGGGCCTTCATGAAATTATCGTCCAAGCAACTGAGGATGTTACAGAATCATTGGGGCAACCAGAACAAAGGATAGTATTTTGTGGTAAGTATTAGGTCACTAATGAAAAAGGAGGTCAAAGTTTATGGGTTGTAACCAGTGTTGGGCAGATATTTGAAAAATCTAGATATCCATCCCTGATATCAGCCCGAATATCAAAATGACATTTGATGAATATCATTGGGGTGATACCCAGGGTGTCGGATGTCACCCATCATGATATATGACATTTTGATATTCAGAAACTATGTTGGATGTAAAACATGTTGATATCCGACCTGAATATCAGATCCAAAGTTGGATATCAAGGTTAGTAGTTAGTAATTAGGTTAGGTTTATAGGCTCACATTAGGTTTTTTTTTCAATTTTTTTTTTCATTTTCCTGATGCAGCTAGGGTGGTGAGAATCCTTACACAATTTAAAACTATTATGGGGACACATTTTTAAAGATCTTTTCAAAGTTGTAGTTAGTAATAGTTATTAATATGACTATACTTTCTTAGTGAATTAATTTATGATTTTGTTTTCCAAATGCTTTTTTGAAAAATATATATATTTGCAACAAAATATTTGATCTAAAAATTGGATTTTTTTCTCAAAATAAGAAGACTGGCACCCAACATAATTGATAAGCAAATTTTTGAATTTTCAATATTCAGATCTGCTGATATCCAACTAACAAATATCTGAGAACTCCGATATCTGAATTGGATTTTAAAATATGAAAATTTGATATCCATCCAAGACATCTAAATTCAAAAAAAGAATTAAAAACTGTAATATCCTTATTTAGCGATTAAAAGAAAGATGGATATCCTTATTCAGTGGATATACCAAAAAGATGATATCCACCCAACACTCTGTTGTAACCCATGACCTGACAGCCATTCAGAGCATCAAGATTCTCCCAAAGGATGGTTATGTACTGAAAGAGTAAGTAAGAATCAAGCAAGCTAGGTAAGAAAGAGACCCCAATACCACCCAGATGGAGAGGTCATATGCATTACATACTAGGTAAGAGCAGTTATATGGGGCCAAGCATTAGATTGCATAAAGCTTGTAATGTAATTTTCATATTAAGAATTTCAATTGCTTGCTTTTTTTAGAAATTGTGTGTGTTTTTTTTAATTGCAATTCATTACCATCCTTGATGGTAGGGTTGTACACAAGTGCACATAACATAACAGATTCAAGAGCAAAAGAAAAAGCTCTTTCAACAATGAAATAAGCATCTCAGCCAATGTGGGCGGACATTGCACATTGTCAATGAAAAGGAAAAGCTTCATTTCCTTTGCAACAATAGGTTTGGTTTTTGTCACACTGTAATATGGTCTTTATTGATTTAAGGTTGCACAATGTGCCAAAGGAGTTGTAAGTAAAAGCAAAAGCTTCATTTAAAATGTGACATGGCCTTGCAAAGGTCTATGCCAACTTTTTTGACAGCTTTACAAAAAATATGTGGACAAACACATGGTTTCCAAAATTATTGTTCCTTAAAAAAAAGAAATGCTTTAATAAAGCCTTTCACCTTTCCTTACTTTTCAAGTTCCTTTCTAAGTCTAGAAAGCATAATCCATTATCCCAAAAACACCAAACCATTTCCCAAAACTTATATTACATTCAATGCAATTTAAACCCATATTTTGATTTTGTAAAAAGAATTGGAAATTTTAAAAACTTTGCCACAAAGAAGGAAAAGGTGCCAAATAAAGAATCACCCTAAACTCAAAAAACATCATGGACTGGAGCCCAAATTTGGGGGGAGGGAGGGGGCGGGGGGTTATATCTAAATAAAAAAACATTCGGAATGATTTTTTATTAATTGTCAAAATTCAAAATAGTCATTAGAATTTCAATTAACCTGGTAGTGATTTAATTTTAAGGTTCTAGTTGGACAATTGTAGGCCCCCACCCATCCTCTAGGCTTGTCCCGTGCTTTCTATGAATCAACTGGCTGTAGGGCCTTACCCTATATAAAACAATTGACACTCAACCATTGTCAACACTAAATGGAAATAATAATACCTCAAGAAAACCCCAACAATTTATTTTTTTAAAAACGAATTGGATACGATATCGTGGGGGGAGATGCCACGATATGTTTACAGATGTAAGAATTTAAAGAAAACATGATCATTTAGTATACTTTCCCCCCAAACTCCCTTGGTCCAAACTAACCCACCTACACCGTCATGTACCTATCTAGTGGGTAGATGACACTTACTATGTTTGGTGTGTGCACCTTGTATGTTATGTCTTACCAAGGGAGCATAGTAGGGGGTATCTACCCAAGTAAACTTGGTATATTGGTGTAGTTTTTGTTTCAAAACTTGTATATATTCCTTTTGACATCTTATGTAGGTTGGCCTCTTGGAAATCCTTTGGGTTTTTCCGTTTGAGTTGACAAAACTTTCAGAAAACAATGATTTAAAAATCTTAATGCACTTTGACTAGCCATTGGATAGAATTTGAACCTGTAGTGTTTTAAATCCATTAGCACACACTTGTGATTGCTTTTTTTTCTTTTTTAATGCTTAATAGCGGTAATAGTGGTTTGCATGCAAGTTTGCCATATTTTACCGACCTAGTAGATCAAAAGAAGGAACCCTACATATTCTTTTGAAAAGATGGACGTGTGTAAGGGAGTGGAAAGGGCAAAAGAGAAGATACCTTGGCAAAGAATGCACACAATCATGAAAATGAAGGAAGGAGTCAAAAAGAAGCACAAAGATGGCACACCAAATAAGAAAATAAAGGCTCAAAAATAAAGGTCTTGAGGAAATATAGGTACATGGTGACAAAAAATATTGACTTAACTAATTTGGCTCTTGTTGAACACAAGGACATGAAGTTTGTCAAGGTGACTATGCCATGATATCAGCACAATAGAAATCAAAATGTAATGTTTGAACCCTCAACTCAAAGCAATCCAAGAAATTTCCTGGTGTATTTGGAGCGTGCACCTTATGTCCACAAATCTCCTTCCTAAAAAAGAGGAGGGATCTTGCATGTAGGGTAAAGGCCTCGGCAGTGGGTGTTACAAAGACTAGGGCCTGCATGAGGCAAAGCCAATTCTGGTAAAAGCTTGTTGTTAAGGGCTTTAATGAGTTTATTAACATGGTTTAGGGCCTACCTCAGAATGCCCTTGGAACAAGGGAAATTATGTTGGGTAACATAGCCTCCACATACACTAAAGAAATCAGACCTAATTTTTACTCATACATTTTGACATACAATGTGGGCAAGTTCGTTTGATGTCAAAACGCTAAACTGGAGAGAACTTCAAGATCTTCTTCCTCCGCACAAGTACACTTACATATGTAGGTGTACAATCATAAAGATGGCCATGAGGTCTTGTTCTTGGCACAAAAGAAATCTGTAACCTACCTCAAACCAGCCAGCCCTTGGCTTTGCTTCTCCAAGGGAGCAAAGAAGCTCAAAGTGAATGTTTTGGGATGCCAGGCTTTACAAACTGTATATGGTACAAACTGAATGCACTACTAAAAAGCTGTTTTGCCGAAAGTTTGGTACCCATACTCTTGATGTGCACTTTCTCAAGTCTACACTCCACACTTTCAGAGAAATTTTAATAACTTCCTGCAAGGTGCAAGTTCCAGGATACCATAGTGCTTTGGCAGATTCAACACTAATTATATTATTTTTAGAAATGTTGAAATTATTTTCCCCAAAAATGAATTTTTAAAGAGCATTTAAAAAAAAAGGAAACTAGAGAATACTGAAGAATGCCCGATTTTCTGACATGGAATCTTTATTTAAATAATTAATTACTTGACAAACTTGTGTTGAAGCTGCCCCTGTACTACAGTATAAAAATTTAGGAACAGTTAGGGTTTGGTTGCTTATGTCTTCATTGAAAATAGTCTTCATTGAAATTAAGTTCAACAAATAAATTGTAGCCCATGCCAGTTAAAAAGTGGTCACGAAAAACAGTTTAGTTGATTATGAAAAATGATACTGAATTTTGAGTTTCACCTATAGAAAGATATGGTCTTCTAAACTGATTTTCAACAATGGTAGGCCATGGAAAAGAGTTGTATTGAAATAATAATTTAGCCTAAATTCCTGTGATGAGTAATCGAAAGTGGTATAGGAGGGGTTTTTTTTGGAATCCTTCATATGGTTGTCCATTGATCATTCCAAAGACAATTTCAAAAATAAGTATCTCATTTTCAAGCTTAACTATTCTTTTTTCTTTTTTCTTTTTTGATAGCTGCTTCCTTTTATTATGAACCTTCTTAATAACTATCTCCCACGTTTCTTAATAAATATCTCCATTTTATAACTACCTCACTCTTTTCCCCTAACCACCAACATGAATTTGAAAATAAAAAATTAACATGTGTCTTTTCATGTCCATAAAATGTATATTAATTCAAATTAAATTTCACATTCGCATAAATAATGATGAATTATTGAAAACCATATGAAAACATATATATATATATATATATATAAAAGTTGATTGTCACTGGTAGTGCACAGCAACGTGGAGCTCTAATTAATTAATGAAAATCTCACCAACATGAGAAAAGGGGTTCTTATCAACTCTAACAAAAATGAATTAACAGTAGATCTGTTTGAAACTTGAAGCATGTTCACTGGGCATTTCTCTATTGCAAATTAACCTATGGTTCAACCTCAACCAGGTGGGTCTGGGTTTTTGGACAATTATGGGCCCAAATCTGCCATCTTAACACTCAATTTTTGCCAGATTCAAAAAACATGGCTCGCCCAGCAGTTCATTCCAAGGCAGGATATTTGAGTGTAAAAATGTATCACATTCTGCGTATTTACTAACCAGCAATCATGTTCTGTTGTCTCATACCTGGCACCCTCTCTGTTGTTGTATTATTTGTCGGATCTGCAACTAAGGGAGAGACTATGGAAGAATGCAATTTCTGTTTGTTGCCACAATTTGAGGAATGTTCACTACGAGTCAATGTGAATTCAGAGCTCATTTTTGAGGAATGTCATGGAACAAATTTCCCTATTTCAACATTTGCTGGTTTGAACTTACCATGAGGAGCAGACCAGTTGTGTGCTTGTTTCTTCTGAAGCATTAAGCTACACAATGTGCACATTACAAACAAGCATAGAGCAACCAAAGTACACACTTCGATGGGATCCTAGCCAGGCAGGTGACATTTTTGTGATCATCTGTAAGAAAGTTTAGCCAAATTTGGCCATCAACAGGATATGAATTTAAGAACCCTTCACATTTTTTGTTAAATGCTAGAAGCAGATAGAGAAATCTAGTAATTAGAGGAGGTGGAAAACAAGTTGCAATTTTTCTCAAAATTTAGAAACTAGAAAACCAAAAAACACATACTTGGCTATCTTGAATAAAATCCCCCCACTAACTAAATTTAGCCCAAAAAACCCCTGAATATGAGGTGATTCATTAAAAAAAGGATAGGTTTTAATTATCTAGTGTGAGTTACTGAAACACTAGGCACCAATCGGAATCACAATCAGTTAAGTTCATATATCAAAACAATGTGAAATTTTCAAATAAAATAATTGCACCCACAAAATTGATGGATGTTGTAAATTTTTAATAGATGGCATACAGGTTCTAAAAATATATCCTAAAGACACAAATGCACATTAAGCCTTGACAAAGGAGAGAACACATTATTGATTCTCTTCAAGCTTACAAAAAGGTTGAAAGGAAGCTTACAAGATCTTCAGTCTCTCATTACTCCTTGTAATGCAATAGACCGAAATGTTCTAAAGATGCAAACTTTTAATAAATCAGGACATGTAAGTTCAATTTTTATGCAACGTGTTTGTGTACGATGGTCATCGAAGCCTTAAATTTTTAAGGATATACCTCAAAAGGCTTGTCAGAAAATAAGTTATCAACTATAAACTACTTTGTACAATGCACTTCCCTCAAAGACTGGAGTTCAAACCCCCAAAAATGATAATGCAGTTAAGAGTGTTGGGGTTGTCTCCCTTCCACTCTCACTCATTTTCAAGTCAAATTGGGAGCGTGTTTGAGCCCTGACATTGCCTTGACACCACTTTTAACTAATTTTTCTTATCTAGCTTTAATTATAGTTGTGAACTCAAGGTTAAAGTCACAACACTCTCCCTGGCTTTAAAAAGGGCCATTGGCATTGACATTATTAAACTTTATTTAAGCTGCATGTTTCAACTAATGTCGGATTATTATTATAAGAACACGAAAATACCCTGATGGTTATCATGGCAATTCTTAGGATTCATGACTATGGTTCTTAAAAAATTGAAAGACTTATTGTAGTTTAAAATTTTATTATAATTGTGGTAATATTATACTTTGTTAAATAATCACAATATCGTAAAATTTTAAACAATAAAATAACAAAATTGAAAACTTCAAGTTATTTATTGATTTTTCATGAAAATCACATGTTCTTTAATTTTTTTGAAGTAAACATGATACAAGATTCTTAGATTTTGATTTTTTTTCAAAGAAATGAAACTAGCATTTCTCTACTTTTGAAATATTTAAAAATCTAGAATCAACGATTCTTTGGAAATTCAAAAATTGCACAATAATGGTTTCAATCTTTGAGTTGAAGCCAAGTTGAAGCCCTCTACTTTGTTATTTGCACAGCTTCACATTTCCTCATACCTTGGTTGCAACATGAAGGCGAGAGTTATAACACTAGCTTTATGCTACATAGTTTTTATTACAGAAACAACAATGAATAGGCTTGGGTGAACTAATGCTTTGCTTGGATATACATGTGGGAAAATTCAAAGGTAAGTCTATATTATCTAACTATTAATTTTTTCCTTACATTTTCAATTATGATATTCAGCTGATAATATTCCAAATAGTTGTATTCTTATTTCACTTAGCTAGTATATATTTTACTTGTGAGTAGGAGTGGGTCAATGTTTGGATTTGTTTTATTTACATGTGTATATTTACATGATATACCATATAATAAACATTTTAGATAATAATCAGTAATACCCACTTACATGCATATACTCCTTACCTGCTGTATTTTTCTGGGATTTTTAAGATACCCTTGGACCCTGTCGAGCTGATATGTTATAATTAATGTACTCAACCAACACTGATCCTTGAAGACCTGAACAAAAGTAGTTTTGAATACAGTGTGTTTTAGTCAATTCATACAGTTGGTTATAGTGAATTCTTTTTTCACTGAATTGTGTTGGCTTTGCAACACTTTTGATAAATGAATATTTTGTCGCAAATTCATTTTTAAAATAAATTTGTTTTGAGGGAGAATGTCATCACAGTTCTATCTACTAGCTACTGTTTTAATGGTTCCAGACAATTGTATCATCAATTAAGTATTTGAAAGGAAAGGGTCAGGGTGAACCAGCACCCACTGTGTTGTAATGGTTCCAGACAATCGTATCATCAATTAAGTATGTGAAAGAAAAGGGTCGGGGAGAACCAGCACCCACTGTGTTGTAATGGTTCCAGATAATCATATCATCAATTAAGTATGTGAAAGAAAAGGGTTGCGGTGAACCAGCACCCACTATGTTGTAATGGTTCCAGACAATCCTATCATCAATTAAGTATGTAAATGGATAGGATCAGGGAGAACCAGCACCCACTGGTTGACCCAAAGCAACTGGAAATACCAGATTACCTGAAGGGGTTTGACATTATAAAAAAAATTCATTTTGTCAAAGTTTTGAATTTTTATTTAATATTTGTGCCAAAACTTTAATAAAATGAAATTTTAAGATGTCAGGGTTTGAACTGGAGAACTTCAAGTACTGAGACTGAAGAGTGAGACAGTCTGAACACACTAGATTGTTGCACAACTTTAACAATTGTTTATTATTTTATATACACATTACCTGCCAAAAATTTCAGAATTAAAAAACCGAGTGCCAAAGTTAAGATTTAAAATTTAATTAATTATTCGAGATTTTGTTGCCAAGATCGTTCACGTATTACATATTAATCAACTGGAAAACAGCAACAAGCACGTGAGAAGAAACAAGAAATATAATTGGAAACAGGCCCAGTAGGGACCCCTTCCACATAGGAACATATCAAGCCCAAGCTTCTTCAGAGCATAACTGGCGTTCCTCAGTTTCCCACCCATGACTTGGGTCACAAGTGGAACTGGCAAAATGGAAAGTGGAACCAGCAGATGACCACCTGTCCCACCTAAGGAAAAACAAAAAAACCCTTTAAAAGCACCCCAATAGACACCAAAACTAGTTATCTACATGATGATGGAATAACTTGAACAAGTTTCAGCCATGGCAGTTGAGACTTGACTACAGAGAAGCAGCCTACCAGCTATCATGATGTCCAGACTCCATAGTCACAGATTTAACAATTGACATTTAATCCCTTGCCTGCCAAACTTTGTCCACTGATTCAACTTGTTTCTTTCCTCCTGGTTACAGAAGTGAAGAAGGGTAATACGAAAGAAACTTTCTTGGGAACCCAAAATGGCAATCATATGAACCAATCTTTTATTTACTGGCGAATTCTCACTAAAAGGCGAAATTAAAAACTAAAAAATCGAGTAAGAAGTGGTTTTTTGAGGTTTTCGAGTTTCCAGAAGTTAGGAAATTTTTTGTTAAAATCGCCAGATTCACATATTTGGTTTCATTGTATGGCCAGAAATATAGAAGGATGATTAAAGATTTGTACTTTATTCCTGATTTATAGCCATTTCCTAGGGATTATAGGCATTTCTTCTACATCTTCCTATGGATGGTTGCCACTTTGACCACAAACAAAAAATTCCCCCAAAAAAAAACACTGATATGAACTACCTATTCTAAGGTTCAATCAAAGAGACACTTTTCCTAGAGGTTTTGGAGGTCGCCTTATATTCATGAATATCCCTTCTAGGAAAAAGGAGGCATATTGCACCTACTCTAAAAAAGAAAATGAGGTCAAAGGTCTTCCCAGGCCTGGTCTATAAGTATAGGGGAAGACATTTATGTTAGTGAATTTTGCCCCATGAACTAAGGGCAAGGCATACAACAATGTTTTTCCTAGTTGAAGCTTTTCATAAGGATCTTGGGATGATATCTAGTTTTCTTATGCTTGTAAATTTTGATGTAGCTTTTACGATGCTCTTGTTGTGTTATGCTTAACACCCTACTTACTTATTTCATATAATGTTTCCATTTCTACTATTTTGCAACATCATGTTGATTTTGATATTCATACCATAGTTGCATTGGAAAAGGTATTTGGTGTAGGGTTTTTTGGTGGTTCTATGAATTATCTAGTTCATCGTTAGGCCATTCTTCTTACTTCTTTGAACAAGCTTGACCTCCCTTCTATAGTTCAAACTATTGCCCCGCATTTTTGGATGTTAGGCACTAATCAATCTTGCACTTGTCATTCATTTCCAACAAGATGATCACCTTATTTTTCTAGATGTAATAGCACATGTTGAAATCGGCATTTTTTCGTATTAACTGACATTACAAGATGCTTGAACCTAATTACCCCAAGTTATCCACCTTCAAGTCCCACCTTTTGAAAGCCTAGCAATTTAATGTTATCCCCAGTTGTAAACTTCTTTGGAGGATCACCTATATGAACAAGAGTTTATTTCACTTTTAATAGGCATTCTTTCAAATATTATGCAATCACATTTCCGCTCATGTGTGGGTCCAACAACAAACGCTTAATTATTAATTCATCTTATCACACCTACATTTCATTTATCCTTAGCCCCATTTCCTTACAACATTACGTACCCGTCAACATCCTATAGTTGCCCATCCTTTTTACGATGTCAATGTGGTCATACCATTAACAATCTATGTACCCATTTGTTTCGATGCCCTTGCAAGAGTGAACATACAACCCCTAATACACTTTGGGATATTATCACAACTATTGTTCAAAGGGACATCTCCCACTTTTTCCCTTGTCACATTCAACAATGAGTGGATATCCTTATCATCATAAATGATTTTTGGAGCTTGACGGACATCGTCATTATTAACCCAACTTGCACAAATATGGTGTAACATCGACGATGACAACACATATAATGTTACAACCCTAACCTTGGGCTCGCAACCAAAGCAAAAAGGGTCTCAAAGGCTTGGGCCATGAAAAGTGTGAGAAGGAAGATTCACACTCCCAAGTGAGCTCTCCTTTTGGGAGTTGGAGTCCTGGTGGACTCCCGAACTTTCAAAGAGCGATTGTAGAGGTCAAAACACCTTGCATTGAGGAGTTTTTATATCGAAAATTATTGAAGTGTAGATGTCTAAAATGGGTTCGCATGACCTGTTTGGACATCTGCAACACAAGTTATGGCAAAAAGAAAGGATAGGAGTCAAATTGGCAATTTGATTCCCGACCACAAAAAGTCGAGGAATCAACCCGACTTCAGTGCATTCAGATGGAGTGTGATACACCGTTGAAAAGCTCTCGACAAGAGCTACAACTTTGCTTTAAACCTCATCTCGATCAAAGGTCTGAGCAAAAAGTTATGGCCTCGCAAAGTTGCAGGAGTCCAACCTTAACAGTTTCGAAACTCCCCTTTGGGAGTCTCGGGACAAAAAGGCCATTTGGATGGGGGCCTTGCGGAAAGGCGCAAAAAATACTATATGGGGGAAGGTGGTGGCTTCGCCCGAGTCCGGGCTATGGTGAATCTTGTGAGTCCAAAGTCACCCGTGGCTTGTCTTAACACCAAAGGTGTTGTAACATAGTACTAACCAACTTGTGATTGGTTGGATGTTGAATTAAGTGAATGAATAAATTGCTTGTCACTCTTCCTAATCCCATCCCGGAGCTCCAACACGCCTCTATACCCCTTTAAAGTGCTGAGAGCCAAGGAACGTGCCCCAAGCCCCTCACCTTTTCGCTATTTTCTACCTTAGATTCATCTTTGAGTCTAACAAGGGGTTTGGGAGTGTGTCATGTAGCGATGATGAATGCTCAAGAGAATACACAATCATACATTGAGTGAACACCAAACAATGACTTCATTCCCCTTGCTATTGAAACATGTGGGTGTGTTTTCATTTTTGTTTTGATTCATTTTGTACCGCTTGTGCACAAACCACTATTACGCATCATTAGCAGTCCTCTTTAGTCCCCTCGATGTTTTTTTTTACTATCGACAACAAGTGTTTGTAGCCCTACAACGTGTGCAAACCATAGCGATTATTCAACGAGCTATTGAACTTGGTCGGGGTTCCTCATCTCTTCCACACATCATAGCTAATGCACCTCTGTCACTAGCCAATTTGTTGTAGATGACAACTCTTTTGTCTTAGGTCTTCTTTTTTATGGTTGATTGTCATTTCATAGCTATAAATCCTCTTTGCACAGGGTCTTTACCTGATTTTGGTTGATTGTTTGCCTCTTTTTTTTTATGTTTATTTGTGTTCTCGTTTGCCCTGTACTTTTGATGGATGGGTTCCCATCCTTGATTTTTATTTACACAGCTTTTCTTCCCCAGCTTAAAAACAGAAGAGCTTGATAAACATCCTACAAGTATCTTCCCTGCAATCTTGTTTATCCTACAAGTATCTTTCCTGCAATCTTTCACTCCAAGCTGGAGTGAGAAATTCCACCTGGAAAGGGGCCCTCCAAATACACTGCACAAATCCCCCAAGGTTGTTACATAGGTGTAAGATCCCTCCCATTCATAAGGAGTTTGCAGAAGGACCCTCACCATCCTACAGTTCTTAGTCTACATAAGTTCAGTGCGCTTTACAATGCGTACAACCCATGTGGGGGCGGGGGGGACCCTTGCCAAAATGCAGGGCCTGACTCATCCACCACCTCATCCTAGGCCCCTTATTATGCCCCCACCCTACACGTGAAACACCACATACAAATACTACCCAGGTGTTTGAGGGGCACTGATTCCATATCGAAATTTAGTCCAAAAAAGTCAGGAAATTGTGAGAAAGCCTTCCAAATTAAGCAATGGGCGCCCGGTGGATGTTACTCTTTGATGGTAAATGTTTTTGGGGAAAAACCCTATCTGTTGTGTCTAAATTTTGTAGCATTACTTTTCACGACCAAAAACATTGTCATCTGACGTACTTGATGTTGTCTGGTAGACAGGCTTTGAATCCTTACTTGTCACTTGTGTCAGTGCTTGAAAGTGTTCAATAAGTAGTTCCTAAGACTTGACTTTGGGCTATGTCTCAGCCAGCCATCAGAGGTGAACAATTCAATTTCATGATGCATCTCTCATTGCACAGACAAAAGACCATGATGCTGGGCACCCAATTCCACAGCCTTTTCAGTACTATGATATGATAGTAGGGGCCCACTCCACCTCGGAAGATGGCGAGCCCGGTAGGGAGAGTTGCCATTCCAGTAGTTGGTAGTGGGTTCTACCAGGGATTTATGTGTTCCAGACCAAGCCTCAAGCATGTGGGGATTTGCCTAAACAATGTCGCATAGTTGACAACTTTGGTTGGAGTGGTTTTGCAATGGAAGTCAATTGAAAGATGAATATGTTATGAACCCTCCAAAAATATTCAATTTGATAGGGGGATGGTTTACACTTTGTTCTCGAAATGCTTTCACATCTCAAATGGCTTATACATGTTGCAACTTTGAAAGAACTATGTGTCTCCATGGGTTATGTTTAACACTACTGTAGTACCTAAATGATTTCAGCATTAATTAAATTATTTTTCGTTTTGCCAAATTTTTGAAAAAATTTGTTACTTGAGCCAAAAAATTTATAAAATTAAAAACCTGCAGATTTGGACTGTCAGGATTGAACCGCAAACTTTAAAAGTTCAAGAAGGTAAGATTTAGACAGTCTAGACGCAGTAGAATGTCTCACAAACTTTTTTTTTATTAATTATTATTAGTTATAACCATTATCTGTTGAAAATTTCAGAATTAAAAAACCCAAGTGCTGAAGTTAAAATTGGTGGCTTAATATTGGTGATTTAAATTTAAATTAATTATTCGACCAGTCGTTGTCAAATCCAACCAGGGAGTATGATATTTTGGCAATTTAGGTGTGCACAAATAATCAATCCATATGGTGGGGGGCCCTTTGGAGGTGACGAATTTACATTGCTTAATGTGTTGCAACTACTTATAATGGAAATGTGCAAATTGTCCAATCTATGTTGCTTATGTGACTTAATTATAAATGCAAGAACAAGGTCAACCAAGGTCAAAAAACTTGTATTAAGTGACAAAAGAACTAAGGTTAAAGAATATGGTCACCAATTGTTATTCGGTTGGTTAAACGTACCAAGGGCGAGTTTACATTGAAGGTTCATTGAATTAACTAGGGTTTATTGACCAATTTTGTAGTCTTCAAAACACACCAATTTACTTTTAGGACCAATTAGAAGCACTTAAATTTCCTCCTATCTCCATGCATGCTTGAAACTCCTACCTTGAATCATCCTTGTATGTTTTTTCATGTACTTTCTTTATCTTCTTTAATGGTACATGTTTTTAGCTTTTTCTAAATCCTTGTTTCACTCAATCGGCCTTTTTCTACTTTTAAATTAGACTTATAAGTTGTTACCTTTTTTCCCTTATACCAAGCTACTGTATCTTTAGATCTGCAATCGACTATTTAAAATGCTATCTTTTCGTGCCTATTTGAAAATGCTTCATCAGGAATGATAATTCATTTTGTTTTTCTCCTGTCTTTTCACAACGATGTCCATTTCTTTTTTTCAAGTCTACACGAGTGATCAACTCCATTATTATTGAATTCATGTTGAATGGACATATGGCATCCAATAGTACTTCACATTCTAAGCAAGAATTTGAAACCATTTCAAGTCTCATCACTACTACTTCTCTTCACCCCTCCAACCTCTTTATTTTTCCAACACATTTTTTAGTTCAAGTTTTTAGGGTCTCATATTTAGCATTTTATCTTTTTCACATTCTTCAACTTTTTCCTTTGTTGACTTAAATGGGTGGATTGGATTGATACATTTCATCCTTTTTCCTAGTTTCAACAAATGCTTGACTTACCCACTTTTCCAAAATGCTTCTTTGTCTTTTTACTCTTAAACAATTTTGAAGCTTGTTGGTGACCCCTTCCTTTTCCCTCATACCATTGAATCCTCTTTGTCTTCTTACTTTTGACACTTATAACCCACAACCAACTTTTTCAACTTTTGTGGATATTGTTGCTTATTATATCTTTGGCATGGATCTAGCACTTGACATCATGTTCATAGTTTAAAATCTTTAAGACTTACAAATATGCACCTAACATGGTTCCCTAAATAAAAATACCCCATATACTTGAAATATTACATGGTTTCAAGGAAGTTATGTCCATGACCCCCAACTTACCATTCATCTTTGAATACCGCCTTCTCTAATCACCATCAACAATTCTTTTTTTCCCCTTTTCCTTTTCCTTCACTTTCCAACCCAATTTCACATGTATCTCTTTTCCCACTTTTTTTTTTCCCTTCATAGTCAACTAGACTTTCCGAACTCTAAATGCATTAGCATCCAATCAATCCTCCATCTTCATGATCTCAATAATGCAATTGGGATTCCTTCATCACCTAGATGTTTCATTCATATAGATGACTCATTTGTCTAAAGCAATTTTATTTTATTTTAGATTGAGGATGTTGTCATATTCAATACTTTTTTTTTTAATGTTATAACTTTTCTAGATGAATATCTTGTTCAAGTTTTTGTCAATCTGGACTATAATATCTTCCCTTAGATCTTTAATTCCTTACATAATTTTCTCACTAATTATGCCTTTGAAGAGTGTCGTTTAACTTTTGGTTCAATAATTTACTTACTTGTACGATTGTTTTTTTCATCCAATTTTTGCCACCTTTACAATTTTATTGAGTTAGTTCGATTCTTTATGGGAAAAAATATTATAAGTGGGCATCGATAATGTAACCCACCATTCTAAAGCATCACGTTGATTACATATTGGTTCACAATTTGGATATGTAATTATTGAGCTTTGCGTTCATCAATTGAATGGAAAGTTTATTATGAATTTCTAGGAGAAACTCAATGACATGTATTATTGTATGTATTTGAATACATCCCTATTGGAGTAGAAGCATACTTAGATGATTGTTTTGGACATCACACACCCAATTTGTGTGGATTGTAGATTAACTTGGTATGTAAATTCAAATTCAACCTTAACATAATCAGTTTTTTAAATATCAATGTGGGAATGGATTTTAATAGGAATTGTATTGAAAAGATCTTGTCCTCTTGTGTCATCTTCAAATTCTCACTAACAATTTCATTAAAATTATTTACATGTATTTTGTAGAAGTAACAATTCAACGGCTTGATATCATTTATCCAAATATGAAATACCAATCTCATAAACAATCATTCTACATCAAATCAAAACATGGCTAGAAAAAACTTCTAAGAGATTATCTCCCATAAAAAGTATGGATTTTCCACGTACCAAATTAAAATAATCTCTCAAAGTTCCCACATTTGTTGTTTTCTTTTTTCCAAACCTTGGGTTTTGATTCCAAATATAAAACATTTTTTTTTAATCCAAATGCATGTTTTGTCGAGACCAATAGGAAAGGGTGTTCCAGTCAGTTTACATTTATGACATTGCATTAGGGTTGTTGTTGTCCGACTTTAAAATGGATTAACCCCGCACATA
>Ga0209208_10001726_pt1 | contig 31118 bp, 30 predicted proteins | sample S1TSphfallax_3_FD_187694 | JGI IMG/M metagenome (GOLD analysis project Ga0209208, IMG submission 187694) | Host-associated microbial communities from peat moss isolated from Minnesota, USA - S1T2_Fd - Sphagnum fallax MG (SPAdes) (version 2) | ecosystem: Host-associated > Plants > Peat moss >...
TTTTTGCTTGAGTCCCATTTCACCAGATGTCCAAATTTGATGCCTAATGAAAATGTCATTTAAATTAAATTATTAATAAAAGAAGTGTTTTTCATCCTTTAAATTTTTAGTCAAAATGAACATCCTTTTTAATCATTGCAAATATTTTAATCAAGTTAATATTTTAAAAAATTACAATTTCCTATAGGGCTTTTCACCATTTGTTAAATCTTAAACGCATGACTAGAACCTTTTTATCAAACCTTTACAAGCCTTCATGACTCGTGGATTCTACTTTTTTTCAAGTAGTAGCATGCTCATTAACTTTTCCAAGGTTGAGAGAATGACCTCATTTAAGATTATCCTAACAAAAAGATAACATGAACTCGGCAACACATTGATGATATGTTCTACCATTGGGAAGCCAATTTGCAACCCTTAGGGCCAAGGTTCCATCATTTATTAATATTCGAACGTCAATGTTGTAGCATTTATTAGTAACAATAAGCCAAAAATGCTCAAAGTTGACCCCAAGTGGATGACAGATGTAGTGGAGGAGACCTGTTTATACAGAGCGACCCAGGAATGGATGACATTTTGGATGGTTTTAAACGGCATACCTATTTGGCCGGTCGTTGTGGATGAATGAATCACACCACTCAAATGATGAATAGGGAGTCATCCATTAAGTGCTTCCTCTTTTTTGGACGTCATCGTATGAAGACCTACGTGGATCTATAATCTCATTCCTTGGGCGTTCAATGTAAAGAGGGGTATCCACTACATCTTTCGTCTAGCTCTGATACCACATTACTGTTTAAAAGTTGCCCCACAAACCCTAAACCCTAACTCAATGACATTTGGATGATTTTAAACTGGACAGTTGGCTGGTCCTCTGTGGATGAATGAATGGAGTTCGTCAATTAAAGTATGTCCTCTCGTTTTTGGACGTCATTGTATGAAAAGGTTTCTGACTATCTGTCTTATGTGTGGATATGTAATCACATTTTTAGGGTGGTCGATGTAAAGAGGGGTGGATACACCATCACGTTTTTGGGGCGTTCGGTGTAAAGAGGGAGATCCACGTGGTGGCTTTTGGTGATCTCTATTCCAGGTTACGGATTGGAAGGACCTAGAAATTGGGATCTCGTTTTGTCGTAGAAGCAAGGGCGTGGGCAAGAAAGAGATGACAGACGAGGCGGCGCTTGGCGAGCTTGCTTGCGTAAGTGCGGCGGGAACAAGCCGAACGGGAGCGCGCATGCTGTAAAGCGTGAGCGTAAGTTCTTTTTACGTCTCTTGTATCTGTGAGAGATATTACAAGTTCTTATGCCTCGGCTACTTTAGTTTTTCGCATTTTATTTTTTCACGGCTTTTTTGGCGAAGAAATTCGGTTCACAGGTGGTCTTCCTTTTCTTTCTTCAGGTAAGGAGAACAAATGAGGGAGTGGAGATCAATCTACCCTGTGTTTCTTTTTACCAAAGCGACATGCATTCAGCTTGCAAATTTTTGTGTCTCTTTGCGCAGTTTAAGTTGCGGCTTTGTTTTGTCTGCGAGAGAGAGAATGCGTGTTTCCATGAACGTAGTTTTGTTTCCTTTAGTCCATTTTTAGGGAAGTTGTGATTCTGATGCGTGTTTCGTGGAAGAAAGTGGAATGCAGTTCTGTTTTCTGTTTCATCTTGCAGCCGATAGGTGTCAGAACTTTCTTTTCTTTTCTGGTTAGCAATTGGAACCGAATTTTCATATCTTCATGTTGTGGAAACCACGATAAAATGTTTCGCTTCTCATTTTGAAAAAAAAGAAAAAAAAGTTGTTAAATGCATGCCTTATGATTTCTGAATGAAGCTTTGCCGGAGAAATTTGAGTCCAGAAACGTCTGTTTCATATCGTGGAAGCTGAGATTGTCTTCCGTAGTGCCCAGCATGGGAAGGGAATCTGCAGCTCCTTCTTTTTTCATATTTCGATTGCTGAACAGAGATAGTTCTCAGAATTGGCCTTTCAAGAAGCTTTGTCTCTGATACAGCAGAGTTTGTCGAGTTGAAGTTTTCTACTGTCCTGATGGCAACATTTAGTTCTATGTTGCAGCATGTCTGGTGCTGTCAGAGAAGAGAACCTGGAGCTTTCCTATTTCTGTTTCTGTGTCTACACAGTCTTAAGCCTTGTCACTGTTTTGAGTTATGTGGGAACACAGGTTTTCTCTGGCTAAATTTATTTTCTTGTACTGAGGCAAGGCAAAGGCACCATGCTTCTGAGTAAGGGGCAATGTGTTGTCACGAAAGGGTTCTGGAATTCTGAAGAAGGGCAGTGTGGTGTTGTGCAGGGACCTTGGGGGGAGGAACACTTACTTGAGGAGGAAAACATGGGACTTGCAGTGCACAAAAATTCAGAACCTGTCATTGCTTCGGAAGCCTTTGGGAGGTTAAATGAGTTGGTAAAGCAGGCAGGTGGATGTGTAGCAATTGATGGAGGATTTGCAACGCAGCTGGAAAGACATGGTGCAGACATTAATGATTCCCTGTGGAGTGCTCTTTGTTTGATCACCATGCCAGAGCTTATACGCAAGGTAATTTCCCATGTCTTACCTCTTCTCAGACTGCAAGTGGTTCCTAACCAATCTCCTGGAAGGTGCTAAGAGCAACTCCACCAGTGCTCAGTAGTAGGTGACCCTGCAAATTAAAATTGGATGAAGAAAAGTCAAAACATGTTGGTTTGGTTCATCAAAATATTTTCGGCCCAGCATTTTTGCACATTTTGTTGAGTATGGTAAAAGGTGCACAACAAATCTTAACACCTGCCAGAGAAGAGTGTAATAAATATGATTTGACTGCTGCTCCCTGTTTCTGATTGGTCAAGGCGGTTTGCTAATAGTAGTCTCTCACCTATTTGCAGTCCCAGTTTGCGTTTTATGGGTGAGGTTGGAAAAAAGTAGATAACTAAACTTAGATGTGAGAAATATTTTTGCAGGGTCACATCCTGAGCACCACAGGAGATGTTCTAACATCTCTACTAGCTTGTCATATGACAGAAGACAAAAAATTGCATACATTTAGGCAGTTGCCTAAGGATCTAAATGATCAAAACAAGAGAAATCTTGAGGATGATATACAGTGTGCCTCTGAAGGTTACTATGTGTAGTGAGTAAGGGAAAGGGATGTGATGAAGAAACCATTCTAAACCACTGAACATCTGTTTGTGGACATCCATGACTCGGCTTTCCCTGATCCCTTTTCCCTCATCTTTTTAGGTAGATGCAAGTGAAGCATGAACTGGTCTTTCAATTTCAACTTTCAAGACAACCCAGTCAAAGTTTGTGCAAGTACATTTTCCAGTCAGGTTGTTGCATGAAGTTATTGTGGTCTGTGATTCAACTTTTGTTGAATCTCATGCAAACCAGCTTAATTTCCATAATTTTTCTAACCAACAGTTGTGCTTAATGGGCTGGTGGGGGAGGATACACCAAGTGTTTTGAGAGGTTGATGTGGATGATGAAGAAATCATTCTAAAACCCTGAATTGCTTAACTCAGCTTTCTTGTTCCTTCTTCATGTAAACCTTCATCCTCATGCTAGGATGTGGTGAAACTTCTGCTAAGAAATGAACTTTTTTCTGGACTCATGAGATGATCAAAAGCTTACTTCTTGCATGGAGGGTGAGGCCAAGGGAGATGATGAAGAAATCCTCTTTATTCACTGAACACAAGCTGTTGACATATGTGACTCGGCTTTCCCTGATCCCTTTGCTCATCGTGTGTCTGAAATCTGGCAAAAGAAGACCTGTGTCACTCTAGGAGTTTCCAGGTGTTACTCTTGTTCATATTGGTTGAGGGTAGGAATGACATTTATGTCATTCCTTTTGTAAACTTGAAAGAACTAACTCAGAGCATGTCCTTTATCCACCAAAATGCTCTTCATTTTTCTTTGTATGAAAAAAATCAGTTGATCTGTAAACAATTAACCTCAAGGTGCTGACTCACTGATTTTGCCGCAGAATTTCCTACTTGTTGGTGGTCATATAATGTATGCAATATTGATATCCCTTCTATTTGGAAGGGAATTGATATATGCATCTTCATGTGTAATCCCAATGTTTACAGCTGATGAAAGTATGGGAGGCGATGAAAGAATCATCTATAACCAATGAATTTTCAGTTGTTTACATACATGACTGTGCTTTCCTGGATCCCTTGTTTTGACCCTGCTTCTTGTTCTGATCCGCATGTCATTGCTAGGATATTGCTAAGACTCTAATGGTATCGACTTGTTTTCCATGTTTGAAATTAATTTGAAGCATGCTTGCTATGTTGGTATTGACCAGTACTTATTGTCACTACAATTGGCAACTGGCAGATGAAGTTTGCACTGGTCTTTTCTGGGAGATTCTATTGATGCATTCTGTTCTGTCTCTCTAATGTTCCTTCAGCATCCTGCTTTGTATTGATTCCTACTTTTAGCAAGTCCCACTGTTCTTTTTGTTTTCTCCTCATTCGATTGCATAGTCGCATCCTTTTTGCAAAGTCCAGTACTGGGCACTTTTTAGTATGGTGACATAAGATCTCTTGGATTTCCATTTTCTTGAGGTCAAGTGTTTTGCAGCCAAACCAGATACGACTCAGGATTAGAGTGTTTTTCTTTGATTAGAAAATCATTTGTTCTTCTGCTTGTCACAGGTGCATCGAGAGTACCTTGAAGCAGGGGCAAGGATCATTTCAACAGCTTCCTACCAGGTCTGGCTATTAGGTTCTTTCTAGTGAATCATCTTTCCACTCCTTTAAACCCCTGCCATCATTCCTAAAGCACCTCAAAACAGCTGTTGTCTGGCTTGTGAGGGTATGTCTAAGCCTTCTAAGGGTGTCTGACTTACTGTCTTGCTGGCACTGCAGGCAACCATACAGGGATTTCAATCCAAGGGATTTTCAAAGGAGGAAGGTGAAACCTTTCTGCGTCGTAGTGTTGAGATTGCATGTCAGGAACGGGATCTGTTCTGGGAAGAACATCAGCAACAAGTGCAGGAACAGAATGTAGGACTAGGCAAGGTCCAGCGTGCCCTTGTGGCTGCTTCCATTGGTAGTTATGGGGCATACTTAGCTGATGGCTCAGAGTATAGGTATGTAAATGCTATCCAATGTCCAAGAAATATTGCTCCTGTACGTGCGGTTAAGACTTGTGCATACCATGTGATCATCTACAGCTGCAAGTGGAAGTTTTTTCTTAAGCCTGAAATCATACAAAGGAGCTCATCACCAATATTGGCTCTGACTTCAAACTGATTTTGGAGTCTCCTGACATTATTGACTTCATCTGTAGAGCATTGAGGAGTGAAAAATGTGGGATGTTGTAGTCAATGTGGTCCAATGGTTTAGCATGATTTGAGGGGTGTCCTTTGAAGTCTATACATCACATCTGATGGATGTTCTCTATATGTGGGGTGTGTGCAGTGGAGATTATGGACCAAACATGACAATTGAGAAGCTCAAGGACTTCCATCGTGGCCGCCTTTTGGTGCTAGCAAATGCAGGAGCTGATTTACTTGCTTTAGAAACAATTCCATGCAAACTTGAAACTCAGGTCAGTTTCCAGCTGTCATTTTCCAGAGGAGGACATGTTTGAGGGTTTGGGAGAAAACAAGCTTAGATCATGACTTCAACTGCTTCCTGTCACAATTTAAGACAGCATTGGTGGATAGCTTGACTAATTCCAGAATTTGGTGCATCATGTGCAGGCCCTTATTGAGTTGCTAACAGATGAAGATGTGCCAATTCCAGCTTGGATCTCCTTCAACTCCAAAGATGGTACCAATGTGGTGAAGGGTGACTCATTTGATGAGTGCGTTGGATTGGCAGACAAATGTAAGAAGATAGTTGCTGTAGGCATTAACTGCACTCCTCCCCGGTTTATTCATGACCTCATCTGCACTGTGCGCAAGGTAAATCCATATATTTCTCTGCCTTGTTCCTCTCATGCTTGTCAAAATCATGACTAAATCTCCTGTTGCTTCAGCAAGCTTCAGCAAGAGGTTTTTTTTTTCCCCCAGATTATTATTCGTCCATCCACACCACTGTTAGGAATTGATGAAGTCAATGGGGATTCATGATGTTAGTCACTGCTATCCATGTTGAAGGTGATCGTTTGATATTTCATTTGTGATACTCATGATGTATGACCATGGTCACTCTTTTTTGTTTTGTTTTGCTTTATTCTGGTAAGTCATGAGTGTTGCCAAGTCCCAGTTGCATGCTAACTTCTTGAGTTCACTTGTGGGAGGCAAATGGCTCATGTGAATCCTTTCTTGACCTTTTCCATCTGTGCTGAATTTGTAGTTCTTGTTGATAAGCAGGCAACATTGAAACCTATTGTGGTGTATCCAAACAGTGGAGAGCAATACGATCCTTCCATCAAACAGTGGGTGGTAAGTATGCAGGTCTCAGCACCTCCTTCGATCTATTGTTATCAACAGAATGATCTCTCCAACCTTCATTGTGATTCACTATGGCTTTCTGGTTAGAGCCTCAGTTAATTACCAAAGACTTGTTGTTGACCTGTTCTGAAGTCAGGCTCTTTCATGAATTCTCTCTGTTAGCATAATGTCCTTGGCCACTTTGCATTGTTTGGTTCTTCTGTTTTGGATGGGTTCAAATTGTCTTTTCCCCACTTGCTCTCAGACAGGAATGTGTAGAGTCTAGGAAGGGTGAACAAAGAAGAAAGGGCTCCAGTGAGTCATTTGGTGGCGGTCAACCAATAGATGGTGTGACCCAAGATTTTTACTATTATACACTAATTCTGGGTTCTGTAATCTGAGAAAGTTGAGTGCTTCTGGTCTATGCAGGAGTCTACAGGTGTTTCTGACACAGACTTTGTGTCCTATGTTTCTGAATGGAGGGATGCTGGTGCACAACTTATCGGTGGCTGCTGTCGAACCACCCCTACCACAATTCAAGCCATCTCAAATGCTCTCCATGAAAATCTACATCTGCACACCACAATGTAGTACAATTGGAGGCTGTTTCTTCTCCCAGGTCTTTTGTTGGAGATGGGAGCCATCTGCATCCTAGACAGCTTTGCTCCTCCAAACCATGTGCGTCACCTCAACCATTATGGGATTGTGAGTTGCAACTTGGATTGCTCTGTACACTTTCTGTTCACTGGATTTGAAAGTTTGCAAATTTGCTGTGTCAGTGCAGACCAGTGAACCATTCTGTGGCCAACAAGTTCTGGCACATTTGAGCCTTTATTCCTACAACTGGCTCTGTACACTTTTATCATAGCATCACACATTGATACTCTTCCTAATAGCTATTTTGTGTACATATCAATCATGGTAGGAGAACGCAAATTTGGTTGTAAAACACAGTTTCTTCAAAAGGTCTGTTTGCTAATGGCTGATCACTTTCTTTTATGTTGTAGCATTGGCACATCAACATTATTTATAATAGCCAAGCACATATCAATCCTGGTTGCTGATGATGACTAATCACTTTTGCAACATTAATGGATCCTAGATCACAATATGTACAAAAGTGAGTGCCATTGTATCAAGCAGGAACAAAACAAATCAACAAAATGTGGCTAAAAAATGATGAGATTGGATATCAGAGCAGAGGCCAATGATAGTCAGCAGAGTTTGGTTTTGAGCTTACAACTGTTCTGACATTATGCCATGCATGATCAACAGCTGTTCCTCTGTTGTGGAACAGTGAAACCCTGTTGAATTTGGGATAGCAAATTGAGGGCTAGCAATGGTGTTGAACAGAGCCCATTCTAGGGTCTTCTTTTTGTCTATCCTAAACTCATTATGATGTTATTCACTCTTTTCGCAGAACTGTCAGATGGATTTATGATTTCCTGATACTAGGGTCTGGGTTAATGTTGTGACCTGTTTAGTAGTAACTGTGGCCTTTATTTGTCAATTGGATTCCATTTCATGTTCTGATAATAAAGTTTTTGAATTTCATAAGGCCTTCTATATGGATCTAACTGTGAGCCAGACTCCTCAAGGTTTATCCTGTAACCTTTTTGACAAACGCTCTCAACCAGAGTATGCAGGTATTGAAATGATTAGAATGCCTCATGTTCATTCCAATATCTCAATGACTGCGAAGCTGGGGGTTATCAATACTCAATTTTACAGATTCTTGAGACTTTGTAGTTGTAAGAACTTTTTTGTCTTCCAGATGGTCAGTCTTATTGTCTTTCTGAAGGCAAAAGGCTACCCTTTTAAAGTTCTTCTAAAGAGAACTAGAGGGTTGGTTCTTAAAGAAAAATTCCTGTTTGGAATTTCCGCTTTTGGCATTTTCAGAATGATTTTGCTTCGGGTCATGTAAGTGGGGAGCTTCCTGTAAGCCCACTTGTTCTTAGTCTTTCCCTTTCTGTCTTTCTTTGTTTCTTTGTCTGGTCTTTGTTGTGGGGTCTGTTGCTAGCCAGTAGTATGGCTGAGTCTTCCCGTTGCTTCCGGAATTGCAGCAGAAACTCAGTTTGCAGGATGGTGCTTGTCACTGGCCTTTACCCACTGTAGGGAGCTGATGAAGTCAGTGGGGAAGTTGTAATAGTTAAGTCACTATCATGCATACTACTGTTGATGGTCCCTGAACAGGTGTGAGACTGGCACTTTCTTTCATACCGGTGTGTGTTTTTCCTTTTTCGTTTTGTTTTTTGTCTCCCCTTGTTTGGTTCTTTCTGTGGCTTCCTGAGGAAGTGTTAGCCTTGCTGTTTCTTCTTCATCGTGAGAATGGAGATTTCTCTATTGTTATGAAAGATATTACATAAGGCCTTCTAAAGAGGATGTTATACAGTCCTCCCTTGTTCCAACGTTTTGCAATGTGTGATGTCATGTTTGCTTTCTTGTGATAACATGGTTCCATTGTTGTATGATGCCTGCAGAAACACCATCCATCTTGCACATTCTTTTCGGAGAAAGGAGGAGGTACATGCTAGTATGATTCAAGAAACAAGCAAAACACACACATGACCCTTGTGTGAAAGTGAGATAACTTAAATCTGCTATACAAGGATAATGTCTGTGCTGTCAGGTAAACTGGGTAGGTACTGAACTCCAATGTCTGCTTCTGCTTTGCTCTGAAACTGGTTCTTATGTTCAGATGGGAGATGATAAACGGCACAGTCATACACATGTCAGGGACCCCCGACAGCAATGTGTATGGTACTGACTGCCTACCATAAAATTCCCACTCTCAAAGCAGGGGGTGGAGAACAATGAGAGACACTTCACAGAGAGAGTTTAACATATGAGGAAAATTCCACCAGTTTCCAAAAATAACTTTACTTAAGAGGAAAGACGCACAAGACCTAAGTGGTACAAATGGGAGAGGCAGGAAATCAAAAGTACAGGAGGCTTGATGTCTGCCTTTGCAGTGGTACCACTTCTGATGACAGTGCCCAACTATGGTGGTGTCATAATACCGTAAGACATGGTGTGAACAAAATTAAATGATTGATAAAACAGACTACTAGCATCACCAATGATCCATGAAAGTACAAACACCATCCTCTAATGAAAGTGATTGACATCCCCAACCAAGATTGCTCTCCTAACTATTCTTGAAATGAACTTCAGGGAAGTGTGACAATTTTCACAAACCTGCAGATTTTCAATTTTCAGAGTGGAGTACCAGGAGTTGTGTTGATGAGCCCAATGCAGTAGCCAGTTTCTTGCTATAGTGACATAAATGAGCCACCTCTTTTTCCACATCATGTGAAACATATTTAATATAATGTACATACTGGCATCGTTCATGAGCCTTGACATTCTTTGCAATTCTATATGGATTTCAATCATCTGAGGTTTGGTCATCTATCATGAATGTATGCACCTCCTTGTTCACTTCAACCCAAGTGTGATCCAACTGTTTCTTCACACTCTTTCCTTTATCTGTCATTTAGCATTCTCAGAGAGATGCTTGGTACCAACAATGGCATAGATGTTCCATAACAGTACATAATCAACAGCATCTTCAGACTCCAATACAAGAATTGGTTTAGCAATTTGGAGGGGAGGGGGAGAGAGGACCCCATTTATTGATTAATATCCATGAAATACATTGACAGAGTGAGATTCCATCATCTAAACTGTTTCTTACAAAATTTTCCTAGTGCTTTTTGAGGGCACCTTATATGTATGAATGTCCCTCTTAAAAAAGAAGCGGAAGTTAGACTTGTTCCTTAAGAGTGACAGGGATCTTATGCCTGCTTGGGTCTATCTTACACCTACTTTCAGGCATGGTAGACATAAGATCCTGCTCACTCTTTTTTACCTCTTCTTTTCTAGAGGGACATTTGCATGTAGGGTAAAGGCAAAAGACTGTGGGCTTTCCTGAAATAAGGGCTTGTGTCAGTTGGAGTCCAGTATGGGCCGGATTTTGGTAAAGCCTGTGCTTTTTTGTTGTTTCCTGTGATACCTGTTGGGTATCTGACAAGCGTTTTTCAAAATGCCTTGCAAACAGCCGAGGAAAAATATCTTGGGTAAGGTGCCTTCTGCTTCCACTGCAGAAATTGGAGCTAGTCTTAACAAATATAAGGTGTCGTTCAAATACATTAGGTGAGTAGCTGTGAGGAGGTGTAAGATAGTTGTGAGTAGTCGTAAGATCTTTCTCACTCTTAAAGTGTAGGCATAAGATCCCTCTCCTCCCCTCCTATGCCTCATGATCTACATATGCATAGGTTCACAGTAACATTTTCCTCTTGCTTTGGGATGAGTCAATCCCAAGGGTTGGGGATATTCCCAAAACACAGGGCCAGAAAGCACTGAGGGACATATGCCTCTTATTTTGGGAATGCCCCCACACCCTGGGGCTTGCCGCTTTACCCTACACGATTACCTCTTGCATTAATAATGACAGAAGACCGGCGTTCAGAAGTGCGGCCTACCTGTTGTCTACCTCGGTTGAACTAGAGACAGACAGCTGATCTCACGAACGCGACAACGATGTGGTGTTGTAAATAGCGTCAACTGTACTGCAGGGGATCGATCATTAATGAGTTGGAAGACAAGATGAACCTAGGGTACTTACAACAGTGTCCGCATAGCAAGGCTTCATGCAGGCCTCTGAAGTCTCCTGTGCGGGAATCAAGCACAATCCGATCCGGGTTCCTAACCTGCTCTTGCACCCCGCAAATCCTACGAGGACGACCTCACCGGTTTGCTTGCTGACTGCTCGAAAGAATCCATGCTCGATATACTTTCCGCAGCCGGTAAGTTATCACCCCGGGTTAAGCGGACTGCCATTTCCTCAGAAGAACTGTTCCTGTTGCTCGTCGCACGGCTTCTTCCCTCTTCATCCTCGTGCTCCTCTTTCCGTAGCGCAAGTTCCACTCCCTGTGTCTCCCCTACTCTCAACATACAAACGCATTTTCCACACCCCGAAGACCACACATCTTCTGAATGCATATAAGGAATGTACCGGCATCGAATGCAGGGCAGGACGCCGCAAAGAGAACGACGATTTCAGCTGCGGCGCAAGCTCCGGATTTCTAGATCGTCCCCTTTGGCAGGCAAACAGCGATGGCAGAAACGGTAGGCAATTGAGGTCTTTGATCGAGAAGCCTATCGAAGGCCCAAAAGTTGCATACCGAGGGCCCAATTGAGATCCCTGAACAGACGTCGAGAAAAGATAGGGAGAAAACTGAATTTGCGGACCTATTTGCTGGATTCTACAGGCACCTAGTCTATACCTGCCCGACACTAGGTTGTTACGATGCCGGTCCCCGATCATCGGTAAGAATGAGACAAGCAGCGGGATTTGCTACCGTCTATAGGTCAGAAATAGGAACTGATGGCTTTAGCTTCAGACCGGTCCGCCGGTGTCGTCTCTCCCCCTGGAGCTGCGCGTCTTGCGTGCGTGCGTTGCAACGGAGAGAGAGAGAGCGAGCGAGAGGGCACGATAGAGTTGAAGGGGAGGGAAATCGGCTCATGGTTTGCTACATTCGCTACTTGCTACGCTTCGAGCTCTTTGGAAATTTGGATTAAACTCGGTTTTCAGCTTTTCTTTTGGGGGTCAAAAACGGGAGAAAACAAGGGGCGGGGCTGATGGCGGCATCGAACCCTCAGCTGATGTACTCCATGCCACCACAGTACCAAGAACCGGTGCAGTACCAGTACTATGCTACTGAGCAACCGCCGCCGCCTCCTCCTCCTCTGTCTCCTTACCCTTCTGTGTACTCGCAGCCTCCGCCTCCGCCTCTCCCCTACGACCACCAAAGCCTAGTGGGCGGTATCAAACGTTCTGCAGAGGATGGTATGTTTGTGTCGCTCCCTCTATCTCTCCGTGGCTCTCCTGTGTGTGTGTGTGTGTGTGTTCCCCAGGATCCGTTTTTTCTTGAAATTTCGGCTTTCAGTTTGCCTGAATGTTTGTCCGGCATTGTTTATCCATGCATCGAAAATTAGGAGGAGATAAGGCCATGCAAAGTCTGTGCTTTGCAAATTTGACACTTTCATTCGACTCTAAGGAGAAGCACTTTTTTCTGAGGATTTCTTGATTAGGGTTTTCTTTTCTTGATTGTCCTCTTATCTTGGAGGTGTTTCTCTCTACCGTTTCATCATAATTCGCATGGCAATGCCATGGATTTTTTCAAACCGTGGATTGACCCTTAGAGGAGGAGGAGGAGATGCTGATGGAAGCTCTGTTACTGCAATTTTGATTCTCTGATACAAGTCTATTTTAGAACCATTGCATTTGCAACTGGTTTGTTGGTTAATCCTCACCATCCAACTGCTATTTGCACTCACAGTGCATAAACATATATTCACCATGGTAGTAGCAACTGCTGCTTTGGTAATGATGCTTGCTTGGTTTTTGATGCTTTGTCCTCCCTGTCCCATGTATGTAAATGCTTTGACCACAAGTTTTCTTCAGTCTTGTGTGTGGAAACTGATAAGAAGATCAGTCCTAGTCATCTGGAGTTTGTTAATGTGTATAAGTCTCTCTGGAGAGCTTGGTTGGATGAGAATCTGACCAATGATGTTGGTTGTGGGTGCAAATGTTACAATACTCGATGGCGTCTACGTATATCATGCTGTTGCTTCTATTGCTCTACCATCGGTACTCTGCTCTGAACTATTGTGGTACCCTCATTAATATTGGAATATTTACTCTCTTTTCTTCCATCCTCTTCTTTTGTTGACAAATGCTTGTGTGATTTGTGGCCTCATTGTCAATATTGTCTGCTATGTGTTGCTACTATGGAATTCTGTATTGGTTTGGGTGTATATAGCCTGGGGCGATCCAGATTATACTAAGAGAGCACGGCCAGACAGTTGGGGGGTGGTGGCCGGGCCATTTCCACAGAGACCTGGGGAGAAAATGTGTGCTTATTACATGACCACAAGTACATGCAGCTTTGGGGCTTCCTGTCGCTTTGATCACCCAACCTGGGTTCCCTACGGGGGCATTGCAAACTGGAAGGAGGTTTGTTGACAGTTTGAACTCTTTGCTGCAAAATTATACCAGATCGCCAGATTGTTGATTGCAGTGCTTTCAGAAGTAGGCAATATTTGTGTTGTGTGCAGGGTTGCAGCATCTTTCAGGCAAACTGGTGCTTTTAGAATTGATAAGACCTCTGAAGCAGAGTTTGATATTGTGCGCACAGGTGACTTCTGGGACTCCTACAGACCCAGCTTCTCTGCCTCAACGCCCAGGGGAGACTGTGTGCGCGGTGAGTGGCTTAAACTGCAGGCACCATTTTCAGTTGCACTTGTTTAGTTTCTGCAATCAAGCATAGCAGCTGATGGGAAGTGTGTGGTTGTTATTGTAGTACTACATGAAAACTGGAGAGTGCAAATATGGGATCAAGTGCAGGTTTGATCATCCCAAGGATAGGCCGGAACCAACTAGTCACAATGATCAGACACAGAAAGTTGCCACCCCTATCAGATCAGCTGCTCTCAATTCCAAGGGGTTGCCTATTAGACCTGTAGGTGCACCTGGAACATGAATCATCTCTCTGCCTTTTGTTGTAGTCCAAGATTTGGCTTGGAGTTCCATCCATTTTCCAACAGTTCTTGGCTGAAAATGTTTGAGATTGGTGCTTTTGATGTGGCTGAACCTTTAAGGTTAATACTTGTGATATGCAGGGTGAAATTGATTGTGTGTACTATTGCAAGACAGGAAGGTGAGTTTGTCACTACAGCTTCATCTGAGTATGTTGTACATGCATTGTTTGGGTGATCTGGATCGTTGTAACTATCAATTTCTTTGTTTTACTGTAACATGTACCAATATTGGTCATCAAACACGCTCTTTTTTTTTCAGTGGAGCTTATGATTGGATCATATATATGGTATGAGGTAATGATGAACTGACCTGGGAAGTGGGGAGGATGGGTGCATCAGTTGCAAGTACGGAGCTTCGTGCCGCTTCAATCATCCTGAAGCAAATATGGCAGGCAAGGTTCCTCTATCCAGCAGCAGTTATCATGTGTAATATTGATAATTTCAAAGGCAGGCCCCATTTGTAAATTCTTCAGGTCAGTGCTTGAGTTTCTTACTGCTTGCATCAGCAGGTTCCAGGCCTGGAGTTCCTCTTTTTCCTGTGGGTGCTGCTACAGCTCAGGCTCCATATACATCAGCTCCTATCCAGTATCAAATGGTGAGCAAGATGAACTACAAGGTCCTCTGGATTGAGCTTTTTGTGTTTTAGTCAGGTGGTACTGATCAGAGTTACCTTGGAAGTGGAAATGTGTTGCATGTCTCTGTCTGATGGAAATGACAAACTTTTGTTTGACAAAGTTCATTCTCTCTCTGACCATCACTTTCACATTTATTTGCATGGCTCCTCTGGCAGCAATGTTTTGGAGTCAATGGATGCTTTATGGGGACCAGACTCAGAGGTAAAACAGAATAGTACATTTGATGTGTGTGGGTGTGCTCACATGCAGGGACAAGAAAGTGCTTATGCTCCAGGAACATCTGCAGTTGGGCCATACCCCCAGCGGCCCTCTGAGCCTGACTGCAGTGTATGTCCCTATACTTGGCTCTGTGTTAGTAGAATGTAGAAGGACAATATTTAGATAAATGAATGAGAACTGCAACAGGTGTGTTCATGGAGTAGAAACATTGTCAAAGTCTGAAAGGTCGTATACAAAAGTCTATTTCAGCTTTTCTATGATAGCTTTTCATCATTGATAACAGCTTCTTACAACTGTAGGTTTGGGCTTTGGTATGTACTGTTCTGTGCAGAAGTTTTGGTTGTGAGTCATTCAGCATTTCCTAATAGGATGATGGCATGTGCATGTACAGTTTTTTATGAAGACAGGCGAGTGCAGCTTTGGACCTTCTTGCAGATTCAATCACCCCCCCAACCGTGTCCCCTCAGTCATCTCAAGACCAAGTTCAATTGTTGCTGCTGCTGTAAAACTTTCTCTTGCTGGTCTTCCTAGAAGAGAGGTAAAGTACACCATTGTCACTGTTACTAATTCTCTGTTCAGCAGGGTCCAATAGTCTTCACTCCCTTAGACATTCTAACAAGGGTCATTGCAGAATATATCATCGGTGTACTCAATTGATGTCATACTCACATTACCAATTTCCAGAAAATAACCCTCTCTTCCCATTCTCATAAGCTTGGACATGCCTGTAAATTTTGGGAAGATGGAAAATGCTTGTTTGTTGGGACAGAGTGGGACGCCATGTGCATACTACATGAAGACAGGTGCATGCAAGTTTGGGCCAACATGTAAGTTTGATCACCCCACCCCTGGGGAAGTTGCAGCCAAGGCATTGGAAGCAGCTCGTGTTGAAGTCCCTGTCATGCTGGATGCCAGTTTGTCTGAAAACTCCACCCTAGTGTTAGATGACCAGAGTGTTCTACCACCAGGAACTGATGTGGTAGTTGAGACTTACAGATCGACACAGCAAGTCTGAGGAGCTGAATACAGTTTTGACAATTCTCTGGGGGGAGTCCTCAGCAGATATTCCCCAGAAAGCCTAGCAGTGTAAAACATGAATAGAGTACACATTCTTCAAACACTTACAGTTGTCAACCGTTTCTTTTGAGGACTACTTTATCTTACAGTTAGCATCTTGACGATGCTGTAGCCCTGCTGACAATGTAAATTAACCCATTCCCTGGGGCTCACATTCTTCACTACTCTGTTGCATCCAGCTACAGTGTCTGTTTGTTTTCTGAGACATATCTACTTATCTTGAGGTGCCTATATTTTGATGATGCTCTTATACTTTTGTTCAGCCAGTATAAGCTTCTAGATTGGAGCTCTCTTATATTGGTGTGCAGGTTTGTTCCTGCCTTTTGAGAAAGACAACTCTGAAGTCAGTTTCTGATAGGTGTTTGTTCTCAACTTTTCCTCCCATGTGTTTGGATGTTTTTCTTGTTTTATCATTCCATTTTCACTTTCAGGATGTTTGCCAACCAACTTGTTGATTGCATTTGTCTTCTGCTCTTCACAAATGGATGTTAGACTATACACTATTGAAAGTTATGCCCCTAATCCTGTTGGCACTGCTGATTTCTATTGCTTATTTTGTTTTACTGCCACCCTTCTGCCCAGGTAGGAGCAACCCAGGTAGATTCAGAATATGCTACATACAGGTGAAAAAGCCTGTGACCATCATGAGGAAGATGACAAAGTGCCACTGGACAGAGACTAGCTAAAGCCAATGTGTTTGTGCACTTTGTTCATACCACTTGTTTTTATTGTTTCTTTGTTCTAGTTTGTCCCTTCTGTGTTGTTCCTTCTTCCTGGTTCTGAAAGTGCTTATCTGGAAGTCTTTCTTTGACTTCAAGGAAAAGTTTTTACCTTGTTCTGGTGTTTTTAATCATGCATTTGGAGATTTCTTGACTCTCATGAGAGTACTATTAGTTGTTTGTGCACTGCTTTCTTTGACATGTGTGAAGCCTTGGCAATTCCCACTAGCACCCTTGTGTGATGCTGGGAGGTGGATATGCCATGGTGTTATGGCAAAGGTTTATTCTGACCAGAATTTAGCTGACAAAGTTCAACAACACAACATCATAAATCATAGAGTGCATGTTCTTTGTTTTGGAACATTGCCCTTTGCTGTTAGTGAGCAACCAACACTTTCCAGAAAGGTTATGATCTCATTCTTATTTCTTGTCCATCATCAACTTACATGTTGCTAAGCATATATTGTTACATTGGATTACAGGACTGTGATTTCATGGAGCCAGGTGTCTTTGTGAGCTAACTCTAGCCCACATTACAATCATGCAACTTCACATATGCTGTAATTTGGGGTCAGCAGCAACTCTTTCTTGCAGGCTAATCGAAGAATTTCAAACCCAGACCTAGATTTAACATGGCATACAATTAAAGGCAAGATTTGAGCCAACAAATTGATCCTTGTTGCTTCCAATGCAGGTACTTGGGCAATCTTACCAATTGTAAATTGGAAGATTGCTGCACTTGATTGATCAAATATGGCATCAAAAAAATGTGCATTGAGAGGTGTTATACATTGCTGACAATATTAATGTCAGCAGCCTGAACTGTAGGATGCAGTTGAAATGAGTTGACATTAGACCGACTAATGACTATGTATCCTATTCATGCATAGGCATTGGAATCTAAAATTCTTCTTATATGGTTGATGCTCGCTCTGTGCTACCACATTGGCACCCAACACCATTGAAACTAACAAAGTCCTGTTATTATCTGTTGCTAATAAAGCTCTCCAGAGAATGTTGAAAACATTTTTCTCTGTTTGGTGCATTTTCTGACTTTGCTATGTTTTTATGGCAAATTTGGACATGCTTAAAAACCGTTACCAATTCTTTTGAGATTCAGGGGAATCCAAGTCTGGTACAAATTGAAGTTCCAACAGCCTTGTAGTGGTAGTTGAGGTAGATGGGGCAGCACATAGCCAAAGGGCTAAGAGTGTGAGTGAACTTTTTTTGCTGATGAGCACTATGTGCAGGAGGCCAACTGCAAAGGTGTGAAGGACATCCATCTTTCCAAGCCCTAACACTGCTAGGAAATTCGGGGGACTTGTGCTTTTAAGGCATGGCTATGGGTGACACTGACCAAATAAGCCTTGTTGTTTGCAATCCCCTCACAGAAAGTTGGAGGATTTTTCGTAGTCTTCCAACAGGAGTTGACAAGTACTATGATGAGAGTGTTGTCTTGGTGTTTGATGAAACAGCTAAGAGGTTTTAAGTTCTTCTTAGCAAAGGTTGTTGCAATTGAAGGTGCTGGTCGCACCTCACACTAGGCCAAGAGGTATGCTGGTCACTGACCCTATAACTCTGTCACAAGAACAATTCTTGTACTACAATTTACAACACCACAGATTATGACTTTGTTGTCAATGCTGCCTGGTTATGAAATGGATGTATTCATTTTGAAGAGGGGATTGTGTATGGCAACACATATATGCTATCATGTGATCTTCAGACACTTTCTTTCTCGAAATTGGAACGTCCTCCAGGTGATTTTACTATGCTAATTTCTCAAGGCTGCCTTAGCCTTCTGAGGACATGACCATGAAGGTTAATACCCTAACTTAGATCTCCACACCAACTTTCTGTAGTCATCAATTCTGCAATCTAAGCACTGAAATTTTGATTCATACTACACCATCTCTGGAAAACAATTCAATATTATATTTAAAGGGTTTGATCTCAGTTTCCTGGTGTGTCTTGAAAGATCGGTGTCCTTGTCTTTGGAATTTTGCAAGCAACAACAAAGTGAAGAAAAGTGCAGGTTTACAGGGGGCTGAAGATGCCAAAACAAGTTTTGAAAACCAAATTTGTATAATAATTTCAGTACTTTGAAAGGATAAGAAGGTAGCACCCAATTAGTATCTGAAGGCTGAAGGCTGCTGCAATTCAACTTCCATTAAACATGAGGAAGAGAATGATTGAAGTAGTGGGAAGATAACATAGGCAATGAGAGTTTTGGGCATGGAGGGCCAGCAGCTCTGGATTGTACTCTTTGCATGCTGTATGCTATGTAGTGCAGAAAAAGGTGAAAGCATCCAGTTCCAGATGGAGTACAAGGAATGTTTGTCATATGATGTGACCCAGGCTGCTCAGATTGTACATGTCTCATTCGTGGTGATTGAACAGGAACAGACAATGTACTTTCAACCCCTAGGAGTTGATCTCATTGTAAGTCTGTTGTTTATGGTGTTACTCCTCTCCCAATTCTTACAGATCTCTGTAAATCCTTACATTTGTGTGCATATGTGTACCTTTCTTTGGAAGAACAATACACATTGCAGCACTAAGGGGAGGGAAGGGAGGGGAAAGTGGGGTTTACAGATTGCAGCACCCTCTGGCCAGCCCATGTATGTTGTGAGGCATGTAATGGGAGAGAAGTTTAACTTTACAGCGATGAAGAAGGGGCTGTACAAGTTTTGCTTCTATAACCGAAGTTGGCAACAAGAAACAGTTAATCTTCATGTGCACATTGGTCCTATGCTTCCGAAGCAACAACCCATTAGAACTGGTGGGGGATGCAGATTCATCCTGAGCTACAATCTTTTCTCTGCTGATTGAATCATTCGTATGTATTCGAGGAAATTAGTAAACCCTAAACTGTAATGTCAACATGCTGCAAATTGTGCTGATGCTAAAACATGGTTGGAGCATGGGAAAGTAAAGGAGCATGGGGAGGGGGATGGGTGCAGAACATACAATTCCAGTGATGGAGCTAATACACAGGCTGAAGCAGGCACTTGATAAGGTGCAATTTGCACAACAATTGCTCCATGCACAGACTGCACAACAAGTCCTCAGTATGGGTCTAACTCCTTGATTCACTAAACTTTTGCAGCAGACAATAACTAGCAGGATGACTACAATGACCTTGGAATACAAACTGACCAAGCCATGGTCCATGGTGTGCAGTTACACATGGTATGAGCAAGCATGTATTACACAAGGCTGTAATTGAATTAGTGGCACTGATCGGATGCAAGATACTCCAAGTCTTTCTGTTGCAACACCTTGCGACAAAAATGAGGAATTCACATGTCTTGCTTCTTTCAGCAAAAACAGTTACATAAATTTCATCATATCTTCCTGATCATAATTCCTGTCATGAATAAACTACAATGAGACCAGGACCTGGCCAAGAGAGATCCATGCATGCAAGAGATTGAGCTTTTGCCAGCACAATGCAAAAGAGGCTGGCAAGTGTCGCCCATTTAGATGAAGTTCAAGAAGAATTTGTAGACATCCTGAATAGCATTGACATGTATTCATGCATTGATCTTTAGAGAGTTCTGTTCAGTCCTTGATTGTAAGAGTAGCAAGAGAGCATGGTACTCCTGTTTGATTCTGTGTGAGCATTATTAGTCCACTGTTGGCTCTGAGAACACTTATATCCTGCAGGGATTTGGTCTCCAGGGTTCTTGTTAAGACAGACAGTGCTCTTAAGACTGTTTATTGCTATAGCTGTAGAGACACACCACATCATATTCTATGAAGAAAAGGATAGATTACATCTAGATAAACAAAGACAAAAGAGAGAGAGTCTGACTACATGCTGCACTGGCAGGTGATTGAAGATTTAACTCCTAGGCAAATGGCATGGATTCCCTATAAACCCTGTTTGTCATCATACCTCAGATGGTATGTAATGGAGATATTGTGCCTAGAAGTGTGAGCTCCTCTGGTTTCATGATAACTTTGGGCACTGGGTTTCAAGCATATTGAGAGAATTGGACTTTGTAATGAATTGGATTATACATTTGAAAATGCATGATGAATGAGTGTAATGGATTGGTGCAAATTTTAGTTCAAGGATCAAGAACAACATTACATGAAAAAATATAGTAAACATCCTTTCTAACCTGATTTGAAAAAATTCTGCCAAACCGCTGTATGATTGATACAAACTTAAATGCCTGAAGGGCAAAACTCAGTTGCCTGAAATCATGACATCAGTTGTAAGTACACACTCAACCTACTGAGCACACCTGATGGGAGTAGAAACCAGAAATGAGAAAGATTTGAAGCCTTACAAAAGACCTTTAAGCAACTCTGAGTCTCCTCCTTGAATCACGGTAAAATCTGGATTTGCTTCATCAAAAGTAGCACTTTGGTCCATATAAGCAGTGGCTATGGCCTTCCCTTTCTCCAAAACAGGTGAAGGAACTGTTGCTAAAAGCCTGCATCCACAAAAGATCGTAGTCATATAGTTAGACAAAAAAGAAAATAAAGTCTGGAATTGTACACAATGAACATTTACTTTTGCATTACTGTCCAGCTTCTTACAGTAGTACAAATGCTCTAAACATGAATGTTTATAAACAAAAGCTACTACTTTGTGCACTGATGATGTCAGGGAGGGAGATGCATCATGTCACAATTTACAAGAAATTCATGAAGACATTTTTGTGAGGCATTGGTGAAAACCCCACCTGTCTAAGGCAGTCACTGCTGCAGAGACTCTATTCTTCATGGTGTCCACAGAAGCTGATGATTCACTCCTTGACGCCCGAATCAGGAGGGAGTCCAAGTCCTCTAAAGCACTGTTTGGATGTGTAGATGGTATTTGTCAGCAATAAAGCTTCTCAAATCGAGTGGAAGTTAGAATCAGATAATGACTCCTTCCACATCGTCTAAATGACATATTCAAACTTCCAGAGATCATGTTGCTTAATTCAGACCATACCTCAACCTTAAATCCTTTGTTCAGCCTGGACACAATGGCAATAGAGCAGTATATGTAACTATCGAAATCAACACAACAGTACAATAGGACAATAACTTGAACAGTGAGAATACCCATACCTAAGACATTGCTCAACTGCATCAGTGGCAGCCTTTCCCTCACCTGCCTCTGCTGCATACTGTGCAACCTACAGAAAGAAAAATGAAACTTAGTAACAGAAAGCTCCCAATGCTCTTTCTCATTACAACAGGATGTCAGACAGTGATACTGCAACTGAGGCAGCTAAGTACTGTTCTAAATAACACAATTAATCATGAGATCTTGTGCACCAAAACAACGACCTTAGTTCAAGATAAAAATGCAGCATTTCTTCCCACTCCAGAAGTGTATGGAGGAGATTGTGCTCAGAAATCCATGCAAACAACTGCTTTTGAACCAGAGGTTGAATGTAATTCTTCAAACTTGAGTCCATCTTGTTCCACCCTTTGTGGGTCAATGGTTTGCTAGAGGCTTACAGCTCTGATGTCCGTCCGAAGTGATCCTGCAGGTCCTGATCGCAATAGGGACCGTGCATCAGAAAATTCTGGTTTCTCTCTGACTAGGATTCCACCTGGTACAAAGAAGAACACCATATCACATGCTCAGTCTCTGTATCGCAACAAATTGAATTGACAAGCTTGGTTCTGTTGTCCCATCCAAGAGGAAAAACTGTTGCTTCAGTTTCTAAAGTTTTTGCAGAGCTACACTGAGTGTTCCAAATGTGACTTTATATTACAGCTGCTTTCTCTTTGGATCTGGTGAAAGCTGGTGGTGAAAGAGCTTTATACCAACATCCTCAAACTGTCGCTGTGCCAACACCACTGTCGGTACGTAAGTTTCCAAAGGGTCAAGCTTCTTCCTGATGCCACACAAACATCACATCGATGATGCATAAGGAGGTAATTGTCAGCAAAAACCTCTATTGATACCTGCTGATGCCACACAAACATCACATCAATGATGCATAAGGAGGGAAATTTCAGAAAAAGCTTCTGCTGGAAAGCTTCTTCCTGATGATGCAACACAAACATAAAGTGCATAAGGAGGAAGTGTCACAGAAAAAGCTGCTTCTGTTGAGAATCAACAGTCTATTGCCTTTCAGCAGATGGCAAATTCACCGTGCCCGTTGAAATCATCTTGCTACTTCTAATACCATCTCTGATACTCAGAAAAGAAGATAATGGAGACAAGTGCAGGAGCTTTGAAGGGGAGCTACATGTGATGGGCATGCTCTTTCTACGCGCACCTCTTTATGTATTTGCTTAAAGGTCCTCCTCCTCCTCCTTCCGCAGCTGCAAACTCACAAGAAAATGTTGCAGTCTTATTGTCAACACTCCATCAGATCTTTTGCTGATCAAGCACCACAAGTTGCACACCAGGAAGGCTCTTAAGACCCAAGAAGGTCCCAAACTAAGTTAGAAAAGAGCGCGACTTTCTCACCTTGCGATTCCAGTCCCGGTATGAAGGAAAGTCCAACCCATAATGCTGCAGCAGCAGCAGCCGACGCTCGCCTCCGGCTCAATTTCCCTCCAGAAACAGCAGGCCCAATTTCACAGCACAAGGAATCACAGGTTCCTGCTTCGACGACGCCCGTCTCCGCACACTGGGTGGTGGCAGCAGTGCTGTGACAACCGGAGCGAGGCCTCAGACGAAGATAGTACGCAAGGTGAGGAATTGAAAGGGAGGAGGACATTGCTGCAGCCATATCTGCGCCCTTAAATCCACCTCCCTCCCTCTCTGTGTCTCTCTCTCTCTCTCTCTCGTGTGTATCTCTGTCTCTCTCTCAGCGATTTCCCTATATCCACCCACCTTCCCTTATCACCTTCGGCTGTGTTCCTCTGCTGCCTCTGGGCTGAACTTTTGACTTGCAAATGTGTTTGTCGATGCTTTTCGGGGGGGAGGGCGCGGCACTAGCAGCCGGACAAGTCAGAATTGTAGGGCTTCGGGCCGTGTGTTTTGAGTGCAGACAAGAAGAATGGGGTTTCGTCTGTCTCTTGTGGAGAAGCCATCATCAGGGATGCAGTTCGATGCCCTTTTCCTGCTGGTAGTCTCGTCTGATATGTGTGTGGCAGAAGAGAACAAAGAGCAGGAAAATGAAATGAGAGATTTGCAGCAGCGGCCAGCCGCTGGTGGTGGTGGTGGTGGATGAGGTGGAGAGTCACAAACACTGCAATCAAAGCAACAAGGAGAAGGAGTAAAAAATTACTGGCAGATTTGACAGATTCAATTTGCATCTGCAATTTCATTCTCTGCTCATGCATTCGCAATTCCATTTTCCTGCACTTTTATTCTCTGCTCATGTATCTGTAATTCCGTTCTCCTGTAAATTCCATTCTCTTCTGTTGCATCTTCTGCGATTCCTTTCTCTCTGCAATTCCATTCTCCAGCAATTTCATTCGCTGCTGCAGCATCTTCTGCAATTCCATTCTCCTGCAAGTTTCATTCTCTGCTGCATCTTCAACATTAAACCAACTCTGAATAATAGTGTGAGCTTGGGCACAGTGCATATCAGCACAGGGGGTGTTGTATTGAGGACGAAATGCAGATTCCATGTGATAAGCAGATTGGGTTTTGGGTTTGTGCAATTCCTGCAGCAAATCTGAAGCTCTCTCGAAACAACATAGAAATGTATGTGGATCATTGTTTCCAACTTTCCATTGTGCTGTGATTCTTGACAGGAAGCTACAAATTCTTCACTTCACTTGGAGACTAATGGAATGTTGAGAACTTTGGATCTTAACTCCTTTGTTACAGCACTTTGTGGTGCTGTGTTGTTAAAACCTTCCAGGCAAACTAACAATGTATAGCATAAGGGTAGCATTTGAGCATTACAAGAGACTGGGTTTTTTCTCACACAAAAGGTTGTGGCTTGTGATGCATGTGTGAGATAAACTTTGTGGTTCCATGCTTTACAATGTACAATATGGGGCATTTATTGATATATTATATTAGCATTACCAGTTGACATTAAGTTATGGCACATATTACAATGAAGGGTTTTATGGTTTTAAGGTCCTGTGAACTAGAGCTTGGAGGCCTGAGGCCACATGGAGCTGAGAAACCATGAATGCAGGAAGTTGCTACCCTGTATGTTGTGTAAAGACCATCCCATCCAGTCCAAATGGCTGCTTGTCTCATCAGGAGGACACCTTACATGGTGGAAGATTTCTTACACAGCGGAAGTTGTCCTTTGCAATATTAGGCCTGACAAGGTTCCTCTAAATTTCACTAGAAAATATCAGACAGGTCTTTATGATGGACTAAAAATACACATAATTGGAAGTTGCAAAATTGTAACTGCTCAAAACAACAATGTTGCAATGCTTCAAATGATGGGCTGCAGAAGCAATTCAACACCTGGTCTATTCAAGGATGGAGGAAGAGCCCGTGATGGTACTACAGAAAATGGTGAACACTTAACCTCATTGTGAGTGGAAAAAACCTCACAGAGCACCATTGATGCTAGACAGTGAGTTGTGCCACATCTGAAAACTTGACATCAGAGTGGGAATACTGTTCATTGGTTGTGCTCTGGAGTCTCATCACACCCCGTCTACTGTTCCTTGGTGGTGCTCTGGAGTCTCATCACACCACACCTACTGTTCCTTTGTGGTGCTGTGAAATCTCATCACACTGTGCCTAGTGTTCCTTGGTGATGCTATGGAATCTGATAAGTCATCTGTCAAAGCAACAAAGAATGAGAGAACCAGATGTACAAAACCCACTGATTTGTGAAAATATGGAAAGAATAACTCCTAGTATCCTTGATATGCCAACAACCACTTAAATGTTGAAGATCCCATGTCCAAATTCAATTTGCTCTTCAACTTTGATGCTGGGGGAAATAGGGGCCTTCAAGATCATTAAGTAAGAAGTAAGACTCATTCTTTTCTTGTATGGAAGAAAAAATGCAAATCCCTTGGAGAATCCTGTCATTTTCTTGGCATGATTTTGATACCAAATGTTGCTGGTTATTTTTCTCAAAAGGAGAAAAAGAAACTGAAACCGGTAAGTAGGACATACCTTCTAAGCTTTCCACATCTTTTGAGATTACTGTCATGTTTCTGCACAAAGAGATTGTGCAACTGATAGTAATCTCTAGAACCCAATTTACAAATTGCAAGCCAGCAAGAGACATGTGGGTTTTACATGAAGAAGAATTTTTCTGGCATGGATTGATTGTATTTTGTTCAATGACAAATATTAATCATGGCAATGTCTTCTCTTCACATGGTGCTTATCAAATTCATAAGTTGAATAGTACTAATTATAATACTTGGTTGATTAGCTACAAATGCTATTAATGAGAAGCAAAATTTGGGGAGTGATTGATGGGTCTAAATTAGATGAACAACATCAAATAATGCCTTACTTATGGCTTGGAAGTTGAAAGACTTCAAGACACAAGCAAACATAATTTTTCATTGCAATGATTGGTAGATACAAACAATAAGACAAATAAATACCTTCAAAGCAATGTGGGACAAATTAAAAACACAATATGAACACAGATATGGTATCTAAGGTTGCCATTCATGAAATTTTAATCCAACTTACATTATAAAAACTGGATGCTAATTGAGTTTATAGAAAAATGGCAAGAACCTCTAAATGAAGCCATAGTGGTTAAGCCCAAATTCCAAGGGAAGTCCAAACAATATCACAACCCTTCCCAATACAATGCTAGTATTGCACAAACCCAAATGCGCATCAAGATAAAACTTGTCATTATTGTGGGAAAAATAATCATGTTGCACTAGATTGTAAACAAAAGAAATGAGATAGATTCAATGGAATTATAAAATCAAATCAATATAAAATCAAGCTAATTTAGTCACTGAACCATTGCAACTATTCTCAATTGTTGATCAAAAGTTTAATATAGCTAAAAATACATGTTGACATTGGAGCAACCCAACACATGACTCCACACAAGAATGGTTTAATTCATACAAATTATTGGATAAACCATTAACTATGTACATTGGGGGTGACCATCAATATCAAGTTGTAAACATTGGAATTGTTACTATTCGTATATAAAAGGGCACATTACAACTATATGTGATGTGATGCATATATTTACATTGGCAAAGAGTTTCATTTCAATATCAAAAGTAACAAAGTAAGGAAAAAAAAATATCTTTCTTCCATGATCATTGTATTTAAAACTTATTTACAAAAGTGGATAGAAGGATCATTGGATAAAAGCATGATAAAGTAGATGAAAAAATGTAAATGTCTCCTTTGAAATCTTGTGTCAAGAATAATAACTATGAGAAATAACATCAAATTGCATGAAATTATGTGTCAAGATTCATCCTTATTGTGTATTATATTTCTAAGAATCTAGTTATAAAAAATTAAAAGCATGAAACTTGTTGATTATTATTTTTTTCCAAAAGTACTTTTATCCTAGAAAACTTAATGAAATAAATGCATGTGAAGTTGAAATATGAAGATTCTTTAAAGGGTGATACAAAAAACAAAACTTTCTTTTTGTTAGAACCTACTTGCACCTACTTGCAAAAGTTCATATGCCAAAGCACACATCAAAAGTTAATTATATTTTTGAAAACCTACTTGAAACCTAGTTTCATAATCTGAAATTTGAAAATTAATGGCCATTAGTCAAAAAGTACCTCATTTTTTATCATTTAGTTAAAAACATTAAATGTTTTATCTTGCTTACACTTCATTTTATTTGGTTGAAGTGGGGTCAAACTATATGACTAATTATTTGGCTATGATGATCACATCCAATAAGAACTTTTCAATACCATGACATCATAGACTAAGTCACTTACATTATGAGACAATGAAAAAAAATGATAGAATTCAATTTGATAATTGGATTGTTTAATGTATTATAACCAACTCCCAATGTGAAAGGTGTATTCTAGGAAACCAACCCATTACATGTTTCCTTAATAACCTTGTTTTTAGATTAGAAGGAATTTTAGGTTTGGTTCGTTCTAACTTGTGTGGACCCATGCAAGTATAGACCAATGATGGTGTTAAATATTTTGTTATTTTTATTGATGATTACTCATGGTATACTACATTGATTTATCTTTTGCGCAAGAAGTGTTTGAAAAATTTCAAATGTACAAGGTAATGGTTGAAATAAAATTAGGCATGAAGTTGAAGACACTTTGATTTGATAATGGTTAGAGTTTACATCAAAAGAGTTTTCCAACTTTTGTGAGATTAATGACATATCCAAACGATTAACTAACAATACCTCATAACACAATGGTGTTGTTGAACATAATAACAAGACGTTTGTTGGATCGACATGTAATATGTTGAAATTTGCAAAATTGCTTAAGTCATTTTGGGGTGAGGTTAAATTATTTATAACATCACATTTATATGCAAAATAGATCATCTATCTTTTGGTGCTTGGCAAGACCCCCTTATGAATGTTGATAGGTAAAAAACTAGATATCATCCATTTTGGCATATTTGATTATGTTGCTTATAAACATGTGCTTGAAGAAAAACATCAAAAATGGATATTCACCTTGTTAATACAAAGTATATAGGATATTCTGAACTTGATGGTGTCAAAGGTTACTGTTTATATAATATGGTCACTCAAAAAAGTTTATTTCAGTAGAAATGTCATTTTTGATGAAAATGTTATATTGCCAAATATGGTTCATGGTTCTGTCATAACACAACTATCAACAATACAATCATTATTGGCTCCTCCTCAAAATAATCCTCATATATATTTAGTGTATGAAGTAAACACACCTCAAAATAATTATGTGCATCCATTGTCACCAGAGTTACATATTCACCCATTGAACACCCAAATACTAACAACCATACCACAAATACATTTAAACCTCAGTTTGAAATTCAATCCTATATTGAAGATTCATATAATACCTTTCCCATTCCCCTTTTTCACAATCTGACAATCAACAAGAACCATATTTAAGATGGTCAAATCGTATTGCTAAGGTAAATTTACGTCAACAAAGTTTGTACATATAGATTTTACATACTCTACATATGGGTTTCTCAGTCCAAACAAATGAATCAACATCTTACAAAGATGCTTTGGCTCAATCTGACTTTTCTAATTGGAAATCCACTATGGATTTTAAATATTATTCCATAATCAAACATAGATTTTGGTTCCTTGCTCTTGGGATCAATCCATGGTTGGCTGTAAGTGGATATATAAATGCAAATATAAAATTGATGAGACAATAATAGATATATAAAAAGTTAGATTAACACCTAAAGGTGTCAATTAAGTTGGATTGACTATAATGAGACATTCTCCCTTGTGGTCAAAATGGTTCCATTATGAGTTTTACTTATTTTGATCATTATTCGTAATTATCATGTTCATTAACTTGATGTCCAAATTGCATTTTTACATTCTCATTCAGATGAAGAAATTTATATGGAAAGGTTACCTACATGCATTTACAAAATGGAGATAACATTTGTAAACTTTTGAAAACCATTTACAAATTGAAGCAAAGTTCAAAGTATGCAAGATTTATTTATATAGATGAGTATAAGTCCAAGGTATGAAATATAAAATGTATTCATCTACTTAAGGTAAGTTACCAAAAATATGCAAGTGATACAAATGTTTATATTAAGTGAATAAAATAATAAGACATTTGTGGTGCTAACATTATATGTGGATGATTTGGTGATCAGTTCACTTGGTGATCTTCATTATTTAAAGTATTATAACGATGAATTAAATGAAAAATTTGCAATGATTAACAAAAAAGAAATTTCATATTCTCTTGCAATCCAAATAATCCAAGATTAATCTACTAAATCCATCAAGTGATCACAAGAAAAATATATATTTAAGATATCCTTGCAAAATTTAATATGGTGGATTATAAACCAGTTCTCCCATGTCATCAAAGGTTAAACTAACAAAAGACATGAGCCCATCTTCTTTTGTTGGACAAAATGTTATTATAGCAGTTCCTTGGCTATGTTAGCATTACAGGGCACCTAACTTATTTAGCAACAACAATATGACTGGATCTATCATATCCAGTGGGCCATTGCATTCAATTTATCAACCTAGTCCAAGCCATTGGAGTGATGTAATTTTTTTTTTGTCATTTACTTACAATTTACTAGGACCATAAGGTTGACCTAGCTACTCTTCATTTAAAAATTTATGATTGCAAGGTTATGCTGGCACAGATTGGCCCAGTGATGCCAATACATGAAACTCCACATTGAGTTACATTTTCATGCTCGGAGGTTAGCCAATATTTTGGCATTGCAGCTAGCAAATGACCATGGCTTTGTCTTCAACAAAAAGTGAATAAATTACAGCAACTTCTCTTGCTAAAGAGGTGGTATAGTTGTAGCAACTCCTTCAAAATTTGGCTCCAATTCTTATTGCTATATGCCTCAACCCATTACACTACATTCTGATAATCCATCTTGCATTTTATTAACAAAGAACCTTCGTTTTCATGATCGCACATATTGAACTTTGATACCATTTCTTATGTGAGGAAATGAAAAATTAAAAAATCACCACAAAATATTGCCCAACTAATAATACTATGTGAGCTGATTTCCTGACTAAAAGTCCTTCCTCAACCTCAACATTTCAAGCGTTGCAATGCTTATTGGACTCATGTGGATTCTCTTGTCATCAAGTAGCTATAGCTGAAGGTGGAGTACTCAATGATAGAGATGATTAGCTGAAAAGGGAGTGTTAGACCATTCATAACTATAACATTATAACATTATCAATGTTTTCGTTAAGGGGAGAATGTTATAATTATGTATTTAATTCTTAGGTCATGAATAAGTGCAACCCTCAGGGCTAAAGAGTTGTAACTCTCCTAAAGAAATATGACTTATGAGCTCAAGGGTGAAGCACATTTAAAACGTCTATGGCAGGGAGGAGAGCTTGGGGGAGGAGAGCTTAGTTTTATGTTTACCATATAATATAATATAATGCAATTCTTATATATTCTTATAAACCAAGGTTTTGGTTTTTTCAAAGAATCAAACCGAAACTGAGATCCTGAGTTTTAAAGAATTGGAACTGGATCTAGGATTTTGTGTTTTTGAAGAATTGGACCAGAACTTGGAATTTTTTTTATTTTTTTTATTTTTTGGAAGAACTGGATCTGGGATTTGGTTTTTCAAAGAACCAGACCACACACAGAATCACTCTAATTTTCAAGTTCAGCACTCAGGTGCCAAATATATATATATATATTTATATATATATATATATATATATATATATATATATATATATATATATATATATATATATATATATATATATTCTAAATTCAGTTTGGCTATAAAAATAATAATTTATGGAATTTCAACAATAAATATAGGCAGTTATTAAAATTTAAAAAAGAAAATTGACAACCATGATGACACATAATAACAGGGTATTTGATTTTTTGATAATCATGATTATATATCAGATCTGGGGTTTTTTTTTTTTTTGGATAACCATGATTAT
>Ga0209208_10001727_pt1 | contig 31115 bp, 32 predicted proteins | sample S1TSphfallax_3_FD_187694 | JGI IMG/M metagenome (GOLD analysis project Ga0209208, IMG submission 187694) | Host-associated microbial communities from peat moss isolated from Minnesota, USA - S1T2_Fd - Sphagnum fallax MG (SPAdes) (version 2) | ecosystem: Host-associated > Plants > Peat moss >...
AACCTTTTTTTCGATCTCTAAAAACATCGTTAATTTGCAAAGTAATGAGATTTTATTCAATATTAAAAATATAACATGTTGGAAGGCAAAAGATTGAATGCACCAAAAGATTCTAAAATATTTTATAACTGGAGTACACAGACAGAACAACAACAAGAGTTATTAATTGGTTGAAACAATTAACAAGTACCAACTAGTAAATATGAATTTCTCAAAGTGTGCAAATTTTCCCAGATTTTGCGTATCATTTTGAACATTTATCATAAGTTTGAATAATACCAAAATATGCTAACTATTTTAGGTTTTTTTTAATATTTAATCATAAACTACAACTTTGTTTTATATGTCATGCACGTTACACCCCATTTACATGTGGCAAAGAACTTTTGAAAATTTGAAAAATATTTTGAATTTCTAAAAATTTCAAATTCCAGAACTTTTAAATTGTGAATGTTTTATAAATGTGGGTTGTAAGGTATTGTCATTTAAATTTTTTTACCATTAAATTTATTTTATTAAAAATTCCTTTACAAAATTCATTATATTTGACACAACTATTATTCAAGTTCAAAAGTCTTTTACTAAAACCATAAATTCAATTAAATTCAATGAATATTTAATTTGAAGTCTTCAACATTCATATTAATCATTTAACCCAACTTGGAATCATTAACATAACATCTAAATGCCAAAACAAACACATACATAAAAAAGTTTATGGTTTTCACCATCATCCAACATGGTTTTTGGCTAATATATATGTACTTTGACCCTATAATCCATATGGTCTTTAGTCTATTGCTCATGAATATTGAATGTGAATGCAAAATTGTGTAAAAATAATCTAATAACAATTTGTTTACCATTTATTGCACTTAAGGTCCCAATGATTCCTTTCTAATTTTTGTCAATCCATGTATATTTAAATGTTGTCCTAAAAGTTTATAAAAATCACTAAATTGAAAACTTTAAATATTGTAAATGAAAATAGTGACCTTCAAGTCTTTATATTCCATTGTATGGGTCTTTATTTCATAAAGTTTGAAATTTGTTTCTTGTGATTCCTTTTACATTCCTTAAATATAGGTGTAGTTTCTATTTAATCCTTGGATAACTTCACAAGACACATGTAGAGTCATGTTCAAGTCCACATATTCCATTTTTGAGGACCTACAATCCATAAAGTTTGACAATTTTGTGTCCCATTATCTCTTTCACAATCTTTTATTCCATGTGTAATCCCTTGCCAATCCTTTAGTCCATGTGGTCCTTTGCCAATCCTTGAATATGCACTTGAATCATTATGGTAGAATACATAACCAGTGGTTTTCAACATAATGAAACAATGTAAAAACATTGTTTAAGCATCATTGTTTAGCACTACCTCAAGACTTTTCATCCAATCTTGTGCTGCCACATCACCATTCCAGGATAATATAGTGACTAAAGAAGTTGCCATTGGCTCCTTTTAGTCCGTTATTAGTTGTTACCCTATGTATATATCTACTTCCTACCTACTCACCCACCTATTTACCTAGTTAGCTATTTATTTACCTATTACCCACCCACCTACTACTTACTTACCTACCTATTTACTTATATTTTTTCACCTTCATACAACCTCCTTACTTACTTACTTACTTACCCACCTACCTACATATTACCTATTTGTCCACCCACCCACTTACATATTTAAGTTTAAGACCATTAGGTGTAACCACTAAATGTAACCACTAGGTTTAGCCACTAGATTTACCCAAAGTTTAGCCAAATTTTTACAATTAGGTTTAAGCATTAAGCATTAAATGTAACCACTATGTTTACTAACCACTAGATTTGGCCACTAGGTTTACCCAAATTTTAGCCAAATTTTTACCATTAGGTTTAAGCATTAAACATTAAGTGTAGCCACTATGTTTACTAACCACTAGATTTGGCCACTAGGTTTACCCAAATTTTAGCCAAATTTTTACCATTAGGTTTAAGCATTAAACATTAAGTGTAGCCACTATGTTTACTAACCACTAGATTTGGCCACTAGGTTTACCCAAAGTTGAGTCATTAAATTTGGCCACTAAGTTTAGTTTAAGTTTAGGCATTAGGCATAGCCATTAAGTATAGCTTAGGTTTAGCCATTATGTTTAACCATTAAATTTAACCACTAGGTTTAACCATTATGTTTACCCAAGGTTGTTGAAGGAAAACCTATGTTGTTATTGTAAAACAAAGTAGACAGACGTGTTATCATTGTAGAATAAAATGAATAGACCTATGATTATCCACGTAGGGCAAAATGAAGTTGGTTGATTAGGATTGAATACATGATAGTTTGAATTAATATTCATGGCAAGAAACTAGGAAGGACATTGGAAGAGTTTTGAACTTTTGGATCATAACTTGCTTTGTAATTTTTGTTGTTGAAGAAACTCATGTTGAAATAAGAAAAAGATTTTTTATGGAGGACAATTTTGGCAACATTGTACTTGTTTATTTTTGTTTACGGTTCCATACTAGTCTGAAATTTGAATTATGTTTTAAATCACATATATGATTATGGTTGAGATATGGATTTTGGAACATTTTGATTCAATGTTTGATTCTCTATTTTTTGTAGTTTGTTGTTATTATACTTTAAATGTTTGAATAATGAGATGTTAAATATAGAATTCAAGATTGGAACATTAGAAGAAGATTAACATTTACCATTTGGTGACCATCCTTGAGCATGAATTTGAAGTAGAAAATTTAATATTCTAAAGATTTTTTAAAATTATTTATTAAATAAACATAGAAGGGTTATTATGTGAGAATTATTTTATCTTTGGTTCTACAAATTTAGAATTTTTTGGCAGGTTGTTAAGATTGAAATCTAATCAAAATAGATGTTATAATCATTTAAATTTACAACAATGTTTTTACCAAAAATAATAGTGGAATGGGGATGAGCATGAATTGCATGGTGACTTGAAGTCTACAAAAACAATTAAATCAAGTTGCAATTTGACATAATGAAGAAGAAGACATAATAGAAACTAAACTACATTTCTTTAAAAAAGTAGCACAATTCAAACCCCAAAAAAGTACAATATATTTTGTCAAGAATACGCATGACAAAATAACACCTTATAGGGTACAAGACATCGTCTACAATAGTTATGGAAATTCAAGAAACATTTATTAATAATGAAATGAAGCAACCCAATGGGTAAATGCACACTACATTCACCCAAAAAAGGCAGATGAAAATCCATTTTTATAGTCCAAATCTAGTGATTTTTCAAAAAGAAACATTTAAATGATGTTGAAGTTCAAACATTTTTCCATTTCCAAGTTCATACCACCATAATTTAAAGTTTTTAAAAAAACCTTCAAAAATATGGGCCTTGAAAAAATCAATTTAGATATCAAAATGGACTTTACAAATTTTCATTTTCATTTTAAATCTTAAAATTGTTGAGAGACTTTTTCTCACTTGATTTTTCATCTTAAGTGTTATGGCACTTCAATGTGTGGTGGTAAGAAATTATAAGCTTAATTTCCAACTCCACTAGAATAAAAAAAATCATAATGAAATGTTTTTGGGGGTAGTTTGGATTATGACATTGGATGTACCATCCTTTGTAAAATCCACCTTGAATTGAACATTTATCCTTTTGGTAAATTGTTTTTGGGTTTGAAAGATTAGAATGTAGGTTTTAATTTTTCATGTCACTTTTGCCAAGTTTTTCAAATATATTTGAATATAATGCAACAATATTCGACTCATTTAGAAAAAATTGCCACTATGACTTCCAAAAAAATCCACTATAATGTGCTTTTACCCCAATATTTAGAAGAGAAACTATTGTTGAAGGCAATACTTCCAAAAGTTGAATCAGAAGGACATGGGGAGATAATGCAATTAGGGTTTAACCCTATAGATTTGCAATGAAGGTTATGAAGAAGAACATAGATGAATCTATCATCCTGAAGACATTTTAATCTATACAAATTCAAGGAAGTACTATGTCTCCATGAATAAGTACAAGAAGGGTTGGAAATAAAATCAACTGATTGAAGTTTTGCTTCGCAATTTGCATCACCCTAATACCATCAACCCCTTGATGAATGGGAAAAAGACTTGGATAACATGAACAAGTTGAACAAGTGATACCATAATATGAAAAAATTGTACTTTAGACAAAGTATTTAGAGGAACAAGCTTTTGCAACTAAAGTTATGTACTAATAAAGGATGGAATAAAAGCTAAGTGTAATATTCCACCAATACACTAGAAAAAATCTTGTTTTTTTCCACTACCCAAATCCATTTGGTTTTTAATGAAATAGGACAAAATTAATTAATATGCAACTTGTATGGTTTTGGTAAAAAAGGACTAGTTGATTAGGACATTTTTAGTGAAATGTTTTTTAGTCATTTTGGATAGTTGCATGGTGCACTAGGTAATTTCACATGGATATATGAGGTCCCAAGATAATATGATGTGAAATAATTTGGTGAAATTTTGGGTTTAAATAGTTTGGTGTTTTTTTGGTTTCAAATTTTCTTAACTTGGTAATTCTTCTTGGGAAAAAAAATGGAAGATAAATAGAGTAAAATCAAGGAAAAATGTAAGCAACAAAAAACTTGCAAAAAATTGGGATCAAAAATTTGAAAAAAATTAAAATTACTCCTACTAAATAAAAATTTAAAAATAATTCCAATCATTCCAACCTTAAAGACATAAACAATTCCACCTTCAAATTTATTTGAAAATATTTAAGATTAATAATTGAAATCATCATAAATTTTCTCTAATGTTTTTGAAAACTTAAAATAAATATTAATAATGTAACCAAAGGTTTTTTTTTTGTGGTGAATTTCCACCATTTTGCAAACATAAAAAAGGTCATCAATGTCAATAAAGGATGTTTTTAATCTTTTCAAAAATATTTTTTTAATTTAATTTTTTAAAATGATATAATTTTACAATGGGTTTTAGGACTTGTAATCAAAATATAAAAATATTTTAATCAATAAGGTATTCAAAAAAATAACTACAATTTACAAAAAGTCAATTTAAAAGGTTAAAAAAATTTGAACTTGCATGTCATGAATAAATTTACAAATTTCTTTTTGTTTAAATTGACTTAAAATCTTTGTAAATTCAGTGTCAATTCTTTTCATTAGATCTTTTGCAATTATATTTTCAATACATAAAATATATCCAATTTTTATGGAATTGAAAGTTTTTAATTTTCCGCAATATGATTAAGTTCTATTTATTTATTTATTTTTGTGATGTTATTAAATTGGTAAACATCCGAAACAAATTTGCCACATTTGGTTATAGACAAGTTGTGTAGTTAGAAACATGTTTAAATCCTTCAATATTATGGTTACATACTATATATTATTTAAATTTGAAAAAAAAATCTTTTTTTTAATGTTGTTGCCTACTTAAATTGGAAGAAATTGGCCACAAGAACAAACATTAATTAAGTACTCAATATAACCATTTAATTATCAACACCATATTTGTTTAATAAAATGAATCATACAAAATAAATTACCAAAAAATTGAAATCACAAATTTCAAAAAAAAAAAGTTACTCCCAATAAGTAAAACTTTAAAAAAATTTATAATAATTCCAACATTAAGCACATAAACAATTCTAATATCAAATTTATTTGAAAAATTTTAAGTTTAATCTTTGAAATCATTATAAACATTATCCAATTTTTTTGAAAATTTAAAATAATATTAATGATGTTATTGATTTTTTTGTCATGATGAATTTCCACCATTTGCAAACATACAAAAAGGCCATCAACATCAATAAAAGATGTTGACATGGCATGTGACCCATAGGAAAAATAATTACGTCTAATATATACAAGTTGCATGGATGAACATATGAAGGCACGCATGTTGGAGGTTTACATGGCCATGATAGAGAACCATTTTTTCCCCAAAAATTAGGTGTTTTTGACTATATATGGCACAAATGGTTTATGAAGAGGTGGTGCTTGGGGTTCAGGTCAATTGGAAGACCATTCCAAGTAATCGAGTCAGGAATGTGCCTTCGTACCAACCAGATCAATCTACGAGGGCAAATCCATTGGCTCTTCTAGAAACTCGTTTGCCTTTTTTAAGAATTCTTCTAGTTCTTATAAGGAAACTTAAGGTTCCTCCCTAATCTACCCCTTTCACTCCCCCTTTCTTTTTTCAATTGGTACCACTAATATCGATTGTTTTTGAAACAACAACATCGAGTATGTCTTGTACTCAAGATTTGGATCTTGTGATGGGTGACCAAATTGTTCAACGCCCTTACGGACAAAGTCCCCCTTAATCACCATTGAACGTGGACAACCCCATGGATGTAGCACAGTTGGATGTTGTGGTTCAAATGGCATCTTACTTGCCATTTGAGATGATAAATGGTTAGGGGTGATTGGCGTAGGATGTTAGCATATTATCCTCCATAAGATGGGTCAACATTATAAAACATGTTTTGGAGGCATTGTAAGGGGAAGTGGGCATAATGCAAACGCATTTCACTTGAAGTGACATCAGAGCGCAATGCACTTCATGGAAAATTGGTTGCATGCAAAACAAAATGTCTTGGGTTAAAACAAGATGCTACTACTCAACAACAACATTGCAAGAGGCATTGGGAATATGTCACCGCTGTGTTTAGAAAAAATAAGGAAACTTTTGTGGCCCACACCTCAACCTTTCATGCAAAGTGGGGAACTATGCCTTATTTTTTACTCCCCATTTGGACCAGAAGGGGCATGGATTTTGGGCACTTACTAACACATGTACCTTCCATAATACCTAATCATTTTAATGGTGGCAAGGAGATGTCCACAATGTAGGGCCCCATTTTCATCAACACCATTGAGGGTTCACCATAAGCAATCTTCAAGCCAAAGACCAAGCCAACTTGACATTGGGGGAGACTAATGAAAGGCCACGTTTGAAAGATGATGTTACCTTTGCATTTTTAACCCAAATTTGTAAATGCAAACCAGACGGATTGGGATGTAATTTTAGTCATTGCTCTATGGGCATATCAAATGGCTTATAAAGTGACAATTCAATATACCCTTTCGAGTTGGTTTACGGTACTCAACTAATTATGTCGATAGAATTTGTAGTGCCAATAAGAAGAACTAGACAAAGCTATTTTGGTAAGGATGGAAGATTTGTTTAGATTGGATAAAAATCGTTGGCAAGCTGGAGAAAATATTAATCATATTCAACTATTGTGCAAAGAATAGAGGGATGGAAAAGGGAAATAAAAAGTTTTAAGGAAGTTGAGTTAGTACTATGGATGTTTAAAGCTACAAAAATAAAGGGAGGTAAATTTACATTACCCTGGAAAGGCCCTTTTAAAATACAAAAAGTGTTTGATAACAACACTTGGAGTTGTCAACCATAAGTGATGAAGGAGTAAGGAGAGTAAACATTAATAAAATGAAGGTTTATCTTCATAACTCACCGACCAATGTAATAATAACAGTTGTTATAGTTGATACAACCTAGTAGTAATTGGAAATAAGCATAAAAAGAAAACCAAAATTAATTTATCACCTAAATTGTATATCAAACCAAAACAATTACCCTAGATTGACCCAAAACTTATAAAAACATTTAATGAAAAGGATATTGAGTGGATTGCAGAGGAAGATTCAAAAAGATTCATACCAAAAATGTCTAAAAACATTAAGAGCAAGAAAATTTAGTTATAAAGGAGGGAAAAAGGGAACAGTGTTGTTCTATTCAAGAAATTATGTAAATGAAGGAAAGGGCAATAAATAAATTAAAAAGTAGGTCTATAGCCTAAGCTAGTTCATGCGAAGAAAAACAATGCATGATATGCTCAGCATGCCCATGAATGAATCATGTTTCGTATGGCTTCTAGAACAGTTACTATGTCCTTAAGATTTAGTAGAATTGAAAACAATCAAACACTAATACCACGTGTGGAAAGACTATTCAAAAAGAAATAATGAGCAAATTGCCAAGTGGAATGTAAGAGCAAGAGAAGTGCATGAAAGAAAAATTTGTAATAAAGCAATAGCTACAAAGCAAAAAGTGCCAGAAGATTTTTAGTTCAAGCCATACACTAGAAAATTTGTGGAAAAGAGTTTGTAGAAAAATATGCACAGAAACAACACGTTTTTTGGTCTATAACCTTAGACAAATGAAGAACTTCTTATTAAGCACTAGACCAAAGAATGAGGAGGACTAGGAAAAAACTAAAAGTGAAAAAGATAGTATTTTTGGAATGACAACATGTGAGAGTTCTAATTTCAAGGACATGTGGAGTTTCAATCACCCAAATTTAAGCATGAAAAATTATCATGAGAAATTGCATCAAGTAGAAGTGCTTGTCGAAAAAGGAGAATTTTGAGATTTCAAGGATGAAGAATGAGAAGATTGCAATTACTTTCTGGAGACAGGTATATTGTGCATTTGGGAGTATATGAAGGCAAAGCAAGAAGAAAGGCTTGTTCCATACACTTCCAAGAAGCAATAGCAACTAGAAAAGGAGGTGATTCTTCCAGGGCTCGACTATGTCATTGTCAAGATATATAAAAAACCTCAAGAGCCACCTTACAAAACCTACATTGTAGTATTTTGGAATCAAGAGTTCAACTTGTATAAATAATAGAACTTGGTAGTTGGTAAAATGAAGCATGAGATGGAAGAAAGTAATGGGGGTGCTAGTTCAAAGCAATGTTGAATCAAGGAACTAAAAAAGTTGCCAACCCCAAAAAAGTTGGAAACAATTAATTTCTTGCGTTGTACACATGGTAGGATTTGGACCCTAATGAAAGAATAAGCAAAATGGGCAAAGAAAGTAGGGTTTGCCCAAATTAGAAAGCTAGATTGGACTTTAGTTCATGACCTAGTAGTGAAGGAAATGGTCAATAGTTACAATAAGTATGCCAATCAGTATGTTAAGTTGAAGGGAAGACAAATCAACATAAAAGAGGAAGGGGTAGCAAGAATTTTTGGTCTATCCCATGAAGGGGTTGTACTAATTTGAAGAAAAAGCTACACCCTATTGTTGCGACTTATTTCACTAGAGATGAACATGAACACTACATACTGCACTCAAGATACCTAATTGCCAAAGCATATGGTAAGTGGAAGGTTGCTAGATTGGAAGCATTGACGAAGATCATGTCCTTCAAGCAAAGGAACAAGTTTGCTCCGGGTGCTTTGTTTTCAAAAATGTTGGCAACAAAGAAGGAAAGGTTAATTGGGCTTCTTGGTTTTCCCAAAAGTTACAAAACAAGATTATTGCCATTTAGCGCAAGGTAAGGAAAATTGGGAATACCATTAACTAGACCAGCTTTGCCATTATTGGTCATTACTTCTTGAAGCAATGGGAGCAATCAAAAGAAGAATCTATTAGGACTAGAAGAAAAACCAAAGCAAGAAGGAAAAGATGATTATGGATGTCAATGCAATAAAAAAGAAAAAGAAGAAGAAAAAATTGGCTATAACTACAAGTAAGGATATCATAGAAGTATTTTTAATCACTATTAAAAAATGCATCCTAGTTCACTTTGGGTTTCACTAGATTTTGAGTGAATTTTGAGATTTTTACCTAGTGAAACTATTTAACCCCCTAATGAACGAGGACCAGTTGCTACAGACAATGACTTGCTTCACTAGTACCTAATGAAATAAAGTTACTCTCATGTGAAATAAAAATTTACCAAACCATTCACTTGCTACTTAATTAACTAACCAATATGGAAATCAATCAAATTTTAATTATTTAATATATAATATTATTGATAATTTCATGATTTTTAAAGCTTATTATTTATTGACATGTGTCACTACTTACGTTAGGTTAAAAATCTAGCCCTAGGTATCTAGGTAGGCCACATAATCAACCTAGGCACCTATTTTAGGAATTTAATAAGAGAATATTTGGTCAACATACCATTGTTGACCACACACAACACCACCCATGAGATTTGATCCCATGACCTTTAAAATGGAAGCAAACACCCTTACCATCAAACCACCCCACTTGTTGTGATAATATGTTACATTACATTCTATTTATCAAATACTTCATTTTAAACATTACAAAACCATAAACTTTGAAAATTCATATCTTATTGAGATTTTGTTCAAATGAAATGATTCGAGTTTATTTCTTTTTAAATTTCAATAATGTACATAATTACATTTATTTCCTTTTGAAAGTTTAAAATCATTTGAACAAAAAAAAAGTTGAATATCATTATTCAATAACATTTTAATGACCATTTTTTTGGAAAGAAAAAGTTTAATAATTGGATTTTTTTTTGTTAATATAATAATACTACCTATGTTAAACTACTTTCAATTATTATATGACTACTTTTCATTAATTTAAGTTATTTCACCCTACATTATTTATAGCTATTTATGGCTATTTTCAAATTTTTAGGTTAATTTTAGCTATTTCACCCTAGGTTACTTTTGGTTATTCTAAGTTACTTTTGGCTATTTTAGCTTATTTCACCTTAGGTTATTTTTAGCTATTATAAGTTATTTGGGATATTTTATGTTTTTTTTGCTATTGTAAATTATTTAAGTTTAAACTAGTTACAACTATTATAAGTTACTTTTGGCTATTGAAGGTTATTTCACCTTATGTTATTATTGGTAATCCTAAGTTATTATAAGCTATTTCACCTTAAATTATTTTTTCTATTATAAATTATTTCACCCTAGATTATTTTTGGCAATGCTAAATAATTCTAATATATGGCTATTGGTTATTTTTTATTAATGTTATTGGTGGTTATCAATGCTATCGGTACCTATTCTACTTGTGGTTATTAATGGTTCTTAGTGGTTGTTCTATTAATAATTATTGGTGGTTATTCTACTAATGGCTATTGGTGGTTATTCTACTAATGGTTATTGGTGGTTATTCTATTAATGGCTATTGGTGGTTATTCTATTAATGGCCATTAGTAGTTATTCTATTGGTGGTTATTTTATCAATGGCTCTTGGTGGTTATTCTACTAATGGCTATTGGTGGTTATTTTATTAATGGCTATTGGTGACTATTTTATTAATGGTTATTGGTTGTTATTCTACAAATGACTATTGGAGGATATTGGTGTTTATTAATGGTTATTATATTAATGGTTATTGGTGATTATCTTGTTGTAAACCATTGGTGGTTATTTTATTGTTGGTTATTATATGTTATATTACAACTATTGATGATTATTTTATTATACATTATTGTTTAATATTCTATGTTATAATGTCATAAGCTATTGGTAGTTATTATATTATAGGGTATTTAAATTATATTTCATAGGTTATTATTTTCTATTCTAAGTTATTTTTACCTTAGGTCATTATATTTTGTTTTAGATTATTTTAAATTATTATACTTAGGATAAAATAATTTATAATAACATAAAGTAGAATGACGTTAATAACTTAAAATATAATTTGAAATAACATTTATCAATTTAAAATAAAATAACCTAAGGTATAATTTTAAATTAGTTGAATAATTTAATTTAGGATAACTGAAAAGCTTATAATAAATTAGTTAAAATACCGTAAGGTAAAATAACATATAATAACCAACAATAATTTATAATAAAATAACTATTAATAACCATTAGGGTACAATAATTTATAATAACCTATAATAACATAAAATATAAGTTAAAATAATTAAAGTAGCTTAAATAATATAAGGTATATCACAAAGTAGCATAGGTAGAATATTTTCAAAAACATAGAAATAAATGTATTTATCATAGTAAATTGTAATAGTGAATTATGTTAAATAGTAATGAAACATGATGTCTACATAGTGAATTAGTGAAATCAGTAAAATGCAATGAAGTTATTTCACTTTTAAGGTCCCATAGTAATTTAAACTAGTAAATTACACCCAACTTTGGTAGTAGTGAATCCAAAAGGGTAATCCTAGTGAGGTTGTTGAAGCCTCAAGCATTCTAAGTGAGATTGGAAGGAAAAGTGTTAAAATACCTAGTGAGAAATGGCCAAACCTTTGGTACCCATTGTGGAAGAAGTAGTGACACTATTGATAAAAAAAAAGGGTATGCATATTGTTCCAACAAATGTGGAAATGGAGAAGGGAAAAGTGTAGGAGGTAGTTAGTGAGGAGGTGATCACTAGAGGAAAAAATGATAAATTTCAATACTTAGAAGATGAGGATGTGGATATTATTGCAATACAAGAACCATTTCATCAGCAACTGGAAAAAGGAATTATTAATGCAACCTAAAGAAGGTGAACAAACAAAGAAAATTCAACAAGAAGAGGAAGTGCAACAAAAAGAGGAAGAATTGCATGCAAGAGCATTAATATTGATGGACTAGTAATGGCAAGAAACTGTTAATGATATGACAAAGCAGTTAATGGTTGTGAAAAGTAGTGCATCCATTAATGGGGACTTGGATGCAATGGTTGAACAATTGGAAATGTTGGCATAGAAGATTAGGAAGAAAAATTGTGAAGTTTAAAAGTTGTAGAAGGAAAATGAAAAGAATGGCAAAACAACTAGAGGAAACACAGAAACAACTGCAAACCAAATTTTTAAAACATTTATTAAAGAAAAATAGAGGATTTTTAAAGAAGAAATGTTTCAGTTGAAGTCAAGGGTAAAAACAAAATAAAAGAAACCACAACAACCAAGGTTGGAGTCCTTACCAAGGATTGCATTTTACATGTTTCCTACATGTATTAATCTATTAAATATCAAATTTGTATTTTAAATGTAATTTCTAGGACTAGATATTAATATTGAGACCAAACATGACTCATATTATTATAATAATAATAATAAAATTGCATGAGGACCTAGATTATAGTCAAATGTATAATTTTGTTTTTAACCAAATTTTGAACTTTTTTGACCATTAAGGACATTCAAATTCAAAATCAACAACATTCGTTGAAAGGATTAAATACATATGCATTTAAAAATATAAACACATGTGGCCCTTCTTATGAAGTATATTAGAGCCCATAATAAATTTGAGAATATTTTATGAACGTTTGAGTAATAAAAAAAAACATTCAAATTTTAACGTACTTAAAGACCTTGTCAACAAATGTTTTGTGTATGGCAAAAGACTCTAATAACATAGTGAAATGACTCCAAATTCATTGGAGTCCAATTTCATGAGCACTGAAACATAATTACAAATTATGGATAAATAATTCATTAAATACAATTAATGGTGATGTTTTAAAGTAATGTAAGTATAATTTTAAGCATTGTCAACAACTTCCTTGGCTCCTTTTACTATAAATGTACCCACAATAATTATTATTCTAGAGAAAAAGAAAAGGGAGACAAATGAAACTTTAGCGAAAATACAAAAGAGGAATCTCCATCTTGAGGCTCAGTTGACACATGACAAAACAAACTACGAGAGGTTGTTGAAGGAAATTGAGAAGAAGATCAAACAACTACACCAACAACTCATGAAATCATAAACTCAAGAGGAGATAGTTCTAAAGGAACTAGAGATGGCTAAAAAAGTTGCAAAGATAGAGAAAAAGGAAGGATTGAAACATCATTAAGAGATCATCACAAAGGCTGATGCAAAAATTGACTTTAGGAACAAGGAGACCAAAGCATTTAGAAATGAGTAGTGTAACCTATATGAAGAATGGAAGGGAATCGAGGAGGTTCTACACCAATGGGAAGAGGAATTGAGTACTCAATTGGCAGTTGTGGAGAATGTTTGTGAAAGTCATTATAAGGATTGGAAACTTTTGGTGGCAAAGGAGAAGAAATTATGGGAGTTGCAAGTGGCACAAGGTAAAATGGAGTTATTTACCTTGCAAACCGCCAATGATTGGGAAAGCATGGCCATCAAAAACAAAACCAAAACCAAAACCAAAACAACATTGTATGATGAACTTGTTAAGCAACTTCCAATAGAGATGGGTGACTTGCTTGAGGAAGCTATAATAGAGTTTAGGAAATGGCATTTCAAACAAATAGGGAAGTGGGCTACCTAAGGCTCTATGCCTTGAGGTATTACTATAGGTTGGAGTATGCCTATCATGAGTATTACCATTGACACCAAATTGTTGTTTCCAACAAACCAACTTTTGCCATGATGCAAATGGAAATTCTCTCGAATCACGTGGTACATCGAGATCATGCCGAGCTTGAATGATGGAAGTAACTGATGGATTATTGCTAGGGGCCAGTTTGCTTCATTAACTTGGGAAATTGTGCAATGGAAGAAATCACATGGAGAGTGAACTGTGAGTTCATAAAGTTTAGGCACCAAATGTTCACCTTGGCCAAGATGCACTATACCTACAAGTAGCCATAATATGCATTCAATACTTGGTGGATAAACTAACAAAACGACCATGCATTAATAAGATTGTGCACTACCAACAATGTCTTTTTCACCCAGTGAAGCCTAATTGAATCAACCAATACATGAAGGGTGAACGAATTACAACAACCAAGGATGGTGTAAAGTCATCTGATAGTGAAATAAACAACTATCTTACCCCTACTCAAATGGTATTCTATGTTAAAAGTAGTGGGCATCTTAACTAGATCTAGAAAACTTAACTGTTGTGTGGGGACATTATAATAGTTAAGAGAGGAATAATGTTAGGAAAAGGATATAAAGTAGTAAGCATACATGCAAATCGATATGCATAGACAAGTCAAGATGATAGAATTGGTAAATTTGTACAATAGTATAGGCAAATCAGTATGGCTGCACATGACAACATAGGGTAATCGATTTGTTAGACAATTAGGCAGTTATAATTGTTTTGTAGGGAGTATAAAAATACATTTTGATTGACTTGAAGGGGATTCTAAGCATGGTTTTGTGCTAATCTACTAGAAAGAGAAAAAAAAAACAATCAAAGGAGTGATGAGAGGAAGGAAAGGATAAAGACATTGTAGAGCTTTGTGGTTTATTGGAATATAAAATATGTTATTTCTTCCATTATGTGGTGTTTTAACATTGCATTTGGATTTAATTGAATGAATCTCCAAAATTAGAATGGATTGAATGTTGTCCTAATTAGTATGTTTATTTGGTACTCATTCTAATGGAATAGGACAAATACCCAGTAGTGTTATCTAGATATTTCATTCATTCATGGAATATCAAAATTAACATTTGCAAATTATATCACTAACAATGAATAATGATTTTAATATATTAAAAGTGAATGGTTCAACTTTGATAATTGAAAAGATGTGAAAAAAATCACTAATTCATTTCAATAAAATGTGAGGTTTTAAATTGTTACATGTGGTTTAATAGAGTATGGTAAGTCTAAAATGCAATTCTTAAGTAATGGTTTCAATGAAAAGTTACACTTGATATAATGTTGATAGTTAAAGAAATGTCAAAAAAATCATTAACCCATTATAATGCATTGTGTAAATAAAATTAAAAGCTACCTCAATTTCCACATCAACAATTTGAAATTATTAAATAGTTAAATAAGGTCCAAATTATACTCATAAGTGAACAACATAATGAACATAACAACTATGAATAATATTGACCATTAATTAGTGCAATAAGCCACTTGCAAACTTAAAATGACCAAATGTAATTGAAATGTAATTAAATCAAATAAAAGTCACAAGTGTGGGGGTGAAAAAGGAAAAAATCTTTTCTTGTGATAAAATAGTACCCAATGGGTGCAATCACAATCCAACATGCCAAAAAAGGCATCAAATTGCAAAAAAACCAATTAAAATTGGGTAAATATTTATGTTTCACCATTTAAAGCCATGGCAATCATGGCAAGTGTTGTTTTTTCATTCATATGAATGTCAAGGGATTCAAACCAAAAATCCATTTGATGAAACTTTAAGTTTAAATTTTGATTTAGGACTTTTGAAAGTGAACACCAATGGCGTTAAACAATAATCAATTTCGCAAAAAACTATCAAAATGACTCATATAATAAAACACATTTGATTGAAAAAATTAAAAAGATAAAGACATGTTAACCACATTTAAAAAGCACCCATACCCTAAAATATGTAGAATTCCAAAACTTCAAAAATTCAAAGAACTTTGCAAACTGATTTAGAATTTTAAAACTTCAAAAGTCCTTTACCACACATAAATGGGGTAAAAATGTACATGATGTGTTAGAATTTTTTTAGTTTATTATACAAGAAAACATTAAAATGTATAAATAAATAAAATGGTTGTGATTTGAAATTATTATCATTTTTAATAACAAAATATTGAATTTACAAGGAATTAAGACACTTTTAAAAATTCATATTTATTCAAAATGATTAAGAAAAAAAACATGTCATGTACTTGGAAAACTATAATCATTTATTATAACAAGTTGCAACAAAAATTATTCCAAAATTCATTCATATGAAAAAGTTTTTTGGGGAAAAAAAACATGTAGACTTTTTATAAAGTAATCATGTTGGTTTGTTGTATTTCATTTGCTCCCTTCTACCTTTCCAAGCAAGTTCATATATGTAAAGGAGATCTTCTAGGATATTATTAGGAAGATGTTAAAAATTAGTTTTATACTAAATCTTAGACAAGTACTCAAATTTGCACTAGACTTGAAGAAATATTTATGGCATAAATTGAAATAAAATAAACCATAAATAAAAACTAAAGACCCATTACTAATAAGATACTTATTCTAATAATACCTAATATTTGCATAAAATCAATTTCCATAAATAATCATATGGTTGTTATCCAAAAGTAAATTAGGAAGAACACTATTGAAAATGTACTCTTGGATGGAAGGTCCAAGGTAAATATCATCACTAAACAATCGAATATTATATTATAGTTACCTAAACCTACATCCTATAATTTGTGAAGTGGCAAATCAAACTACAACAAAATTAGTAGGATTTATTAAAGCTCTAAAAATGTACGTGCCAAATTTGTTATTGCGATTCAATATATGATGTAATACATGATGATAAATTCATATGAGGAATCTTTTTTTTGAAAAATTTAATTGTTTAATAATTAGGGACTTTTGAATGGTTAAAATTTGACCATATTTTCATAAGTCCATATGAATTGCAATTTGTTTTCAAAATTTTGTCCCGAAAACATATGTTTTTGAAAACTTTATAATGGGTCACTATTCATATGGATTTTTGGGGTTTTCCTTTTAGGAATTTCAAATTAAAAAATGACATTAACTACATTAAATACAAGTTCTCACGTAGATTTGGGAAGGTTTGTTCATGATTGAACATGTATTATTCAAATATTAAAATAATAACATTTTTTAAAGTAATAACCATCTCCACTTGAATCATTTTAAGGAATCTTGTATGGACATATAGGGTGTGTAATTTTTGTCGATATTGAGCTACTCAATTATCCATTCACCCATAGCTACATTATCCTAGATATAAAACATTGTTATAGATTCTAGCTATTCTATGTTATTGGGTGGACAATGGTTTAGGGATGCCAAAGTAGCACATGATTGGGGGAAAAACATAATTAAAATACAAGGAAATGGTACTATTAAAACCATAACAATGACAAAAGATTTGGGTAGTATTGTGAAAAAACTAAAAGTCTTACTATGTCTTGACTATCAAAATGGCATCATAAAATGGTCAACAAAAAATAGCTTTTGAAGACAAGGTGTATCTTCAAACTTATTATCACCACAAATTAAGTCAAATACAAATAGATGAAGTAATAGCAAAGATTAAAATGTAGGAATTATAGATTACAAGATGGACTTTAATTGAAAATCGAACAATTCATGAAGATCAACTTGGGGACAAAGGACAATCCACAAATGATTAAAGTACAACTTACTCAAGAGAATATGAGTTTGTTGAAGGAATTGTTAATGGAGTACAAGGACATCTTTTCTTGGATGTATAAAAACTTGAAAGGCAAACCCCCCATAATTGGCACAACATCCACTACACCAAAACATGGCATCCATGACTAGGTTGATACAACTACACATATGGCATAAATGACTATGAATGGTATAACTGATAGGTCTAGTTCGACTAGAAATGGTATAAACGACTAACCTAGTTGAAAAGGACTAATCATGGATGCCATGTTTTGGCATAATGATCATATTGAGTTGGAAACATTAATTCCACTAGCACATTAAACCAAATATTTGGAATGAATCCAAATTATGCTACAATTGTTAAATAAGACATAGATAAACTATTAGTAGTAGGAATTTATATCACATGTAAAAAAAATTACTTAGTTGTCACCAATAGTGGTCGTACCCAAAAATAATGGAAAGCTCAAATTTTTTGTAGATTTAAAAAAAACTAGAGTGCAACCACAAAGAAACACCCATATCCATTACCTTTTATAGATGAGATTCTTAAAATAATTGTAAAACATTCATATGCATATTTTTTTTAGATGGATACTTTGGATACCACTAGATATCCATAGAACTAAAGGACAAATACAAGACAATTTTTATTGATTAAAGAGCCTTTACTTAGGTAGTTATGCCATTTGGAGTGAAGAATCAACCTCCCACATTCCAAAGGGTAGAGAGTAGAGCCTTTAGAAATTATCTAGACAAATTCATGAAGATCTTTCTGGATGATTTCATTGTGCATAATGACATATATATTCATCTAGCTAAACTTAAGACTATGTTTTCAAAAGTGTAAAAAAAATAGGATTAAACTAAATCAAGATAAATGTGCATTCACGATCTTTTCTAAGGTTGTCACCACATCTATGCATTCGTCATGATGTGATGGTCACATTTGGATGCCCACATAGCTTGATGTCACATCAGTATAGGGTCAACCTAAGGTCAATTTAGGTTAAAGGTCATCTTGAACTACTCGTGACAAGCTTATGGGTGATTGAAACTTGAACTATTTTAATCGTCGTAAACCTTGTGGCGATTGAAACATCTTTTGGTCACCATAAAAATTTAGTCACCATAAGAGTTCAGCTGCAAAAAAAGTTCAATTACCACATCATGGTTTTGTTGGCACATTTTGGGTCATTGCAAGCCAAATTTTCGATCACTGCATTTTTTATCGTTGAATTTTCACTCACTAGCTTTTTGATCACCAACTTTTTGATTGCTTGTTTTTCAATCGCTGCATTTTTGGTCACCATATTTTCAATTGCCAAAATCTTTAGTTGCCAAATTTTCCATTGCCAACTATCATTTTATGTCATCATTTTCTTTGGCCACTAATGTGATCAGTCATTTCACAACAACTCCTTGGCGATGGACAACAATGGTTGTCTAGGTGCTTTCGTGTAATGTTTTTTAGCTGCTTCAAATTAATTTTTAGTCCAAAAATCTTGGAGAATTAAGAAAAATTATTTTTGAAAATTATTTTAACAAAAAAAAATGAATAATGTAGTTTGGGTATAATATAAGTCCCCACAATTGAAAAAAATGAAAACCAAAACAAAAGTTTAAATAATCAATGGCTTGTATTTGCATTAAGAATATTCCTTCAAATGAATGTTTATTGATTCTTTTTCATTAGTTGATATCTATCAATTATTATGGGAGCATTTATTAAAACACATTATCAATGGAAAATCCAATCATCCATCATTGAAAAATATAAGTGATAGATGGATAGTATTTTTGTAAGTGATCATTATATCTTATGTTTACAAGAAACATATTATCATTCTAGAACATAGATCCACAAATGTCAAATGTGTAAAGAGGATAGATTCACAAATTTCAAATATGATTACACATGACAACATGATTCCTTAACAAAATTGGGATTTTTATAAAATTCACAAATCCAAAAGATGTCATTTTTTAAAAATCATGCAAATTCCACCAAATTTCATATGCAACAACTACATAATACAAACTATTTATGGTTACCTTTAATAACATTCATTAGGTGTAGTCTAATCATATGGAGGCCCCATCAATGTGCACACGGTGTTGAACAATTTTTTTTGCTTTTAAATTCAGCTCATGCATGATATGAATCACTTTGCAAATTACATATTGGTTGAAGTGTCCACAAAATATTATGCATCCCAATTTTCCCCCCATATGACATTTGCCAACTTGTGCAACAAATATGCTTCAAACCTCAAAGTTGTTTGGTGTTGTGTGGCCATTCATTGAAGGGAATTTCCATTTCCCAATTCAATGTAAACAAAAAACAATTCTTAGGCCACCCACCAATGCACTTTCTTTGCGTTGATGGCATCTTGTTCCTTGGCAAACCCATACAATGATGGCATCACCTCTTGCGAGCCCTTGATTTCACCCAAATCATAAACACCTATGTACATAACATGTAGTTTGCTTGGTAGAAAATGCAACATAATGTTATTCTTGGACAAATCATTATGTAAAATTATAGAATGATGTATTACATTCATAATGTTTATGAATGCCCATCCCAATTTCACACAATTTCACCTAAAGGTGAAAAGTTGTGTTTGCCTTTCCATATCTTTGCAATAATAAGGTTTCGGTTATCCGTAATGGGGAACACTGGTCCATTTGGTGACATCATGTTGAGTCATGATATGTAATTAGATGTTGGGTGTGATTTTATTTATGCAACCAAGGCAATTTTAGTTGTAAATGTTGGTTGCAAGTGTTTTATAATCACAAACTGAAGTTAAAAATTTGCATTTCTCTTCTAAATGCCAAGATAGATGATAAGTAGGAAGTTTGTAAGCAATGTTTGGTGGAAGCTTTGATTCCCCTATGCTAACATCCAATTGTTATTGAGTTCCTCACTAGACACTCAAAGACCATGGAGGCTTACACATTTTGGCGAAATGGGGGAACTCTTCAAGAAATGTTGGATTACAACATATAATGTATATGGTCAACATATACATGTTCACCTTTGACCATTTGTATAACATGTGCAACTAAATCTTGTTTTTGCAACTATTTTTGCAACTATCAAATATCCACACATTATATGCCATGTCTTAAATTAAAGTAAATTTAAAACAATGATTTTAAATGTTGAAAAAATACATGCCATAAAATTCCAATGACTTGTGATGGTGCCACTTGGCAACATTAAAATCCACCATGTCACACTATGAAGAATTTTGGGTGAATTTTTTTTATTATTCAAACATTAATCTTGGCCATCCATTATGAACATTCATTTTAGATGTTTTTAAATTATGACATATGGCATATTAATTATATTTCAAAAAACATGAATATTTATTTGAGTAAATAGGTAGGTAAGTACATAGGCCTATGTAAGTAGGTAGGTAGGTAAAATTAGGTGAGTAGGATATACCTACCTACATAAATTACATACCTATTTACTTATTCACATAAATAATTAAAACTTATGTACTTACTTATTTACCTACCTACTTAGGTAGGTAGCTAAGTAGGTAGGAAGGTAGGTGGGCTAAAAAAATAGGCATGTGAATAGTGTTATTTCATTTTATGTTTTGCTTTAAGGGTTAACATCCTTTGAGTTCATTCCCAATGGCACTTGTTTTTAATTGTGAAAACATTAAAAAAGAGTATGTGGTTATTTGTATTAATGTAAACATGATTCAAAATTACAGCAAAATCCCATGTTTTGTTGAAAAAAATCTCGCAACAACAATTAAAATATGTGGTATCTCAAAACAAAGTTTGTGGTTTTCTACTACAAATACCTATAGGTCCTTTCATTATTTTTTCCAAATTTTTGTGTTTAAGAATCTCCTTTTGTTTTCCAAAACTTTTTCCTTTTAAACAGTCCCCGTTCTCTTCATCATGATAAAAACCAACAAAAATTCAAAATTCAAACTAACAAAGTTCCCTAATCAGTCCCTATCCTAAATGCTTTGTTCATCCAAAATCATGTACTCACCCTACCCCCTTAACATTACCCCATTTGCATTACCCCATTTGCACTTTGGATTCCTTGAAATCCTTGTAAAATGACAGAAACGAAATGAAAATATTTTATATCCTTTTAAACATATGTCTCCCTTACTATAGTTTATAATCTCAACTTGTACAAGAACTAGTGGTTTTATATCTACTTTTGGCTTTTCAATTTTGTTTTCTTCCTCATTAATTTAGTTTGTGGTTTTATTTCCAGATATTATATCTTGGATACCTCTTCTTACGATGCTAAAATAGCTTCCACCTTTTCCTATTCCTAATTTTTTTTTGGTTTGTTTTATTCCTGACCTTGTCCTCTAAGGTCCTATGGTTTCTCTAGTTATACCTCCTCCTCTCAAGTTGCTCCATTTATGAGGTCATGTGGTTCTTTAGTCTACATTTTCTCCTCTTGAGTTGTTCCAATGGGCCCTGGTTTTGTCTCTTCATCCTTGCCCAATACCTATGTACTTGTTGGACACCATAGATGAAATCCAAAAAATTCTTTTGATAAGCTTCCAACTTGTACCTCATAATTTTTTCATTAACTTTATGTTGAGTTAGATTGTTCTCCAACTCCTTTGTAAAATATTCCTCTATAACCTCCAACCATTCCTCAGATTTTGCTTCAAAATCCTTCACCTTGTTTTTCATCTTCATTAGGGTATAGTATTATAGCATCTATTCATAATCCTTTAGTTTTTTCTTGACATTAGCTGGATTCAAACTCTTTTTCTATTCTTGTGCCATCTCCAATTATGCTTGCAAATGGTCTAGAACTCTTTAATACTCCTTCTTGTCCTCCATTAACTTCTTTTTTTTACCTCTGTTATTTTTCTTTTAAGCTCCTTAGACTACAATAAAAATACATTCTTTAAATTTATCAATTCCAAATCTATCAAAAAATTCTCCTTCTCCTTCTTTTATTTAGTTAGTGCTTTCACCTGACTATCCAAAGCCTCTTGTTGTTTCTTATGGAAAAACAATGCCTCTGTCCACTTCCTCTTTGTGGTTTCTTAAATTTTAACCTTCTACCTTAAATCTTACAATTTTTCAACTTGTGACTTCAATCATGTTGTGCTAGCCTTGAGCTCCTCATTCTCATCTTGAAATGTTTTAATGAACATTTGGATTTTCTACTCAACCTCTACCCTGTTCTTCTTCCAAATTTCCACATGATGCTTATATCCCTTTAGAAATCTCTCTCCTTACCCAATTGCTCCTATAACACTACCTTATTTGCTTTCATTACTTTTGTAGCTACCTCCTCCACATATTTTGGTGTACTTGTTTATGTTGTAGGATCTCTAGATCCTATGATAGATGATCTTAGCTCTTGCACCATTTTCCTCCCTAGTTCAAATTCAAATGGGAATTCCTTAACAAATTTTGGTTTACTAGGGGTACATGTAGTTCTGCTAGTCTAAATTCTTCAAAAGCAGGTTGTGTCGCCACTTTTTTCATCTACAATTTAGTAGCATGTAGACCTTCTTGTGTTTGTTGTTGTTGCTATTGCAAATGTTGTTCCAAATGCTACAAATGTTGTGGACTTGTAATGGACTCCATCTAATTGTCATATACATTTGCATCAAAAGATGTTCTTCACCCTTTGGAAACCTTGTGTCATGTTCCTTGTTAACTTCTTGGTTCTGCTCCTTTAGTTGTCTCTCCTATGGAGATGTCATTTATGGTACCTTTTGCCTCTATTCCCTTAGCTATGTCTCCTATGGAGTTGTTATCTATGGTATCTTTGAAGTCTATTTGACTACATGTACCATTGTTAGTACTATAGATGGTTCCACTCTACCCCTCATCATTTTTTGTGCCTTTAGATTTGTGTTCTTTTGTCCCCTCTTCAATCCTAAGCCTAAGGCTTCTCCTTCCTCAACTTTGTTATTCTTTTTAAGAACACTTGGAAAATCTGTTGCAGCTTTCTTTATGTTCTCTAATGTTACCTGCATCTCTTCCTTAATTCTTTTGACCTTGGTTGGTGGTTTCTATGGATTTTCCTTTTGATGCACAAACATATATTGAAAGATCTTTACTAATACCAATGTAGATTGACAAGTATCTTTATTATCCCCTTTATTTTCTGCGACATATTTACACCACTGATTTAGCTCATTACACATACTATTGAATATAATATGTGCCCAACCTACCTCTTGCCCTTTTTCTACTCTCATCAATGTTATAGGATTCATGTTGTTAAAATACTAGACCTTTTCCCTCTGATAAATGATGGATATAATGGTAGGATATATAACAAAACATGGTAGACCCAAATTCTTTGTATTCCATTGATATGTAGAAAAATTTGCAGGTGCAAGTCTACAACTTTGTAAGGCTCGAATTGCTAGTGACTTGTTGACTTGTCCTTTCAAGTTCTTCTACATACCCATCCGCACACATTCCAAGGACATCTATAATCAATTATTTGATAATTACATACACTTTGTCCTTATGCCCAAAGTAGATATTTGCACATTTGATAAAAAAAATGTTTAGAAATTTCAACATTACATCGAGCATCGATGCGTGCCATGTGCATACTAACACAACTATGTGTGGTAGTTTCAATTTTCAAGAATTACATAAGGGATATTGGGGTGTGAAAAGGCTATTAGGGGTTTTTAACGATTTCATGTTAGAATGAAAAATGTGGGTGTGGATGGTTGCATGGGGGGATTTTTTTTAGAATTCGATTATTTTCTTCAACAAAAGCTAGGAATCATGATTTGAAAACTTCAATTACGTGATTGGGATGAAAGGTTTGTAGAGGGTTAGGGTTAGAAACGAACAACAAAATTGGTAATGTTTAGCAAAATGTTGGTCTTGTTTCAGTATTTAGTGGAGAATCATGCAATCAAAGATGATTTGAGATTCTTGAAGCAGTTAAGGGGTGTTAATGAAGGGTCTAATAGAAATACAATAATCTTCAAGCATTATAAACATGTAAAATTAATTTGAAACAACATAATAACTAAAATTAGTAGGATGATAAGGTGGCAATTGTAACATGGATTTCACCATGAATAAAAATTTTATTTAGGTTATGGAGAAGTTCAAAAAAGAGTTGAAAATACTTGTTGAGTCCTATGTTATGCCACAATGGTAGTTCATAACTACAAGAAATCTAGGATACATTGGATGGTGCGAACTAAGTAATCTACTTTATTGTTAAGAAGTAGTTGATGAATTGAATCATGCAAACAACGATAGTGTCCAACGCTGGGAATTGAAGACCATGCAAAAATCAAAATGTTTTCATTTTCGTAAAAACCTTCATAGATAGTTTCAAGTTCATCGGTAGAAATGAGGTTGATTTGTAACAAAATCATCAAGGTATGATAATTTGGAGAAATTTGATAATACCGAGCTTAAGGGGGTTTGACTTCAAGATGAGGGCACACCTCTCATGGTTTGAGATCTTCGTCATAAGAATGTTGGGTTAGTGTCAAATCTAAAGATGACTTTCCGGGTGGTTCTTCGTTCATTTGTGTGGTTTGACACCTATAAAACATAGTCAGTGTGACACCATGAATTCAAGGAAAGGAAAAAGTCTTGGATCGAGTTCAACTTTGTGTGTGGAAGATTTGGTCCCTTGAGTTGCATGATTATAATTTATAGGTCAAAGAAAAGGAAAGAAAGATGCGAAGTACTGGTTATAACCATGGTAAAACAAAACTTTAAAATTAATGGAAAAAATGTTCAAATAAAATCTTATGGGGTAAAAAGTAGGAGGTGAAAAAAATGTTTTTCTTACTTCCAAAGGCAACCAAACATAGAACATTCCAAGGGCCACCAAGATTGGAACTTTCCATTGGTCACCAAACAAGATGCTTCCCTATTGGTTTCCAATCATTGGATTCATTTCAAGGGCCACCAAGTTGGGGTCTTCCCTTGCCTCCTTTTTTCTCCTTCTCTTTAAAATTGTGAATTTGGATCATTTATCTCTTTATTTTCAGACGTGATTTCTAATTTGAATATTTAAAAAGTTGTTCCTATAACTTTCTTTGGGAGAAGAAGAATGATTAGTCCTAATAGATGGTGAGAAGAGGAAGAATAGATGGGATGATAGTAATACCTTTGAAAGGATAGAAATGAGTAAAGGTACATTTGGAGCTTGAATTCTTTAAAAAACTTTATAAGACCTCTTAGGTTTTGTGGCAATTTTTAAAAAAATTAGGTGGAGGGTTTGAGATTTGGTAGGTAGGTGCACCTTGTAACTAGCTTTCCAATGAACTAATGCAAGCTATATTTGAATAACATATGTGATGGCAACAATGTTTTAAGTGATTGGAGGTTTGTTGTCAAATTGAACTTTTTACTTTCATAATGGTTTGTGTCCCTTTCAGGTTCTATGGCACGAGTTTTTATTAATTTAGGTGCAAGGTTTGAAATTTGGTATCCAAGTGCACCTTGTAGCTAATTTGCCAATAAACTAATGCAAGTTAGATTTGAATAACATATGTGATGGCAACAATGTTTTGAATGACTAAAGGTTTATTGTCAAGTTGAACATTTTGCTTTTGTAAAACCTTTTTGGGTTCTATGGCACAACTTTTTATTGATTTAGGTGCAAGGCTTGAAATTTGGTAAGCAAGTGCAGCTTGTAATTAATTTTCCAATGAATTACTGTAAATTAAATTTAGATTATGTATGTGATGGCAACAATGTTTTGAGTGATTAGAGGTCTACTGTTATATTGAGCATTATGTCGACTTCTTAAAAGTTAGTTTAGGTGGGTGATAATTGAACATAAAATTCTAGGATTTGGAAAGTTTGAACTTTGAAAATCTATCAATTCTAAATCATAAATAATGCATAGGAGGCAAACTATTTATTTTCAACTATAAACACAATTTTATATTTAAAAATACATTTTGCATTTTTTTTTACCAATAGCATATGTACCTCCAAGTATAATCACCTCATAAAACTGGGAGTAGAGGGACGAAAAGTCATCTCACATGCCACTCCATTAGAAACAAAGTAACCAATCCTACTTTAGAAATCCAATATTTTTTTCAGTAATATCCTTCTAGTTTTCCATTCACTCAACATGTTTGTCATAATTTTGTTTCGTCTATGTCCACATGAATCACTCAAGGTTTGGAATTTTAATACCTTTTTTCAAAAGTATAGCTCTATTTAATATTGCACATTTTCTTTTCATTACAATTTTCGATTCACACCTCACCCTCTCCATCACCTTTTGTTGTGCTTTTGCCATCTCCTGCACCTCTATGGCTTGTTATATTTCGACTTGCACTTCTGTGGATAACTATTCTTCCACCTCAACAATGTTTTCCTCCCTTGTGGCCTTTTGCGATGTCTTTGCTTCCACAAAAATGTTGTTCCATAACTTTGTCTTCTTCCAATTCTTCAATGAACATCAGATCTACTAATGTAGCTCTTGGTCCTATTTGTTCTTTTACATGCCAATGTCTTCTACTTCTGCGCAAAAACTCAACCACATATGTTCCAGTTGTATCTATGTCTTGAATTATTGTTTGCGCAAACTATATCTTCTCATTATATGCCTTCCCTTCTACACATTTTGAAGATGATGATCACTGTGGCGACAACCTTACAACCAATGGTTGAATATTCAACACACCTCCTTTCTCTACTCTTCTCAACTCCTCTTCTACTTTTGTTCTTCTCAATAATTTTGCTTCGTCCTCCTACCTTCATATGTGCTCATTCCTCTATGTTTCCTTCTCTTTTATTGTTTTCTATAATTTTTTGATGCCATTATTTGTACTCATGCTTCTATGAACTCCAAAACTTCAAAAATGCGCACAACTTCCAACAATAAACACAAACTATTTTCAACAATTACCTCGTTTTTTTTCCGTCCTTCAACATCCCACCCATTGCATTTATTTTCTTACTTGCCTATTGTCTTTTAATTAATACATGATCCTTAAAATTAATATGACCCATCACTACAAGTTTGTGTTGCTATACAACCACATGGAAGGACTTCACGTCATCATTATGAATGAACATCGTAGATTTCATCTTTCAATTATTCCACATCACTAATCTCCCTTTATTAGTTATATCGACTCCACCTTGTTCACCTTGTACTCCTTTTATTGAATGTGTCAATTCATTTGGTGACTATGACCACACATTTGTTGATTGTACCGATTTTTTATCAATTGTGTTAATAAATATGATGATTGTGCAAAAGCCCTTGATGACTAAGTGAATATTGTTGTTGATTTAGTCGATATTCCTAACATATCATCTTCAGATCTCTGCATCCCAAATCCCTCACTTCTACAATTATTACTCACATACTTGTTAGTCATCTATAGATCAAAAATCAATATTGTGTTGACGATAGGATTTTCCATCTTTTTTCATCTTTAGTATTTTACATTTATGGTTTTTGTATTTCATAATCTTCATCTTGCTCCATATCAAAATTTTCTGCTTAAATCCCACCTATACTCTACTCCCAATATACATGCATCTATTGTTATTATTTATGAACTTTAGATTCCATGTACTTGTAAGGTTTGAGTTTATTCATAGGGTTAGTCTCAAACTTTTCAATTGTCACCAATAACACATTGTTATTTGGCAACACATACTATACTATGTACGATCCAACCATTTCCTAGTAAACTTTCCTAGGTATGAGTTATTGCCCTTTGGTAACCATAAAACATAATCACCAAAGCTAAATTTTTTTTCTGGATTCTTTTGTTGACTCCACAATGCTCTATTCCACTACTGAATTCCTACAGTTTCCACAACCTACATTCTAGCTTCTTACAACTTCTCAAGCTCTCTAATTTTACTAATTAAAACTTTCATTGAAGTATTGTCTCTCTCATTTCCACTAGCAAGTGGTACTATGTACTCTATGGGCATCAATGGATGTAATCCATACACTAATTGATATGGTGTATAACATTTTGTTACTTTGTCTGTAATTTTGTATGAAAATAACACTATAAACAGATGTTCATCCCATTTTGTTCTATTTTCATCATCTAACTTGATCAATAGTGTCCCAAATACTTTGTTAGTAGATTCTACCTACCCATTCCCCTAAGGATAATAGGTTGTAAAATTCACATGTTTCAATAAAAAATGATTTGTTAAATACTTAATCATTAATGAAATGAACTCCTTAATCTATGATTATAGTCAAAGGACATCCAAATTTGGTTAATATACATTCATATAAGTTTTTTTGGGTGATTATTGTAGTATTAGTTCTCAATGTTCTTGTTTCCACCCACTTGGTAGTATAATTTGTGGCTATAAAAATATATTTGTTTCCTATATATCTTTCTACTGGCTTAATTGGCCCCACAAAATCAAGTCCCCATTTCATAAATGGTTCTTCTAGAAGACTTGTCACCAACTTTGTAAAACTTTGAGTTGGCAATCCTCTTGTTCTTTGACATGCATCACAGGATTTGTAGTAATCATGCACATCTTTGCACATAGTTGGCCACCAATATCCAGTATCCAATATCTTCCTCTACATTATTTCGGTTGCAAAATGCCTTTTTGAGGGACCTTCATGCAATTCTTTCATCACCATCTATGTTTTTGTTGTTGTCAAACATCTTCACAGTTTGTTCTCTTGGCCCATTCTATACAATTCACCCTTCTTCAACGTGAAAGGATTTGTTCTCTTGACCAGTCTCTATTTCTAATGTACTGATAACATACCCTCAATTTGTCTTGTTTTCAAAAATTCTTTCACATCCTTCAACCATTTAAGCTTTGTGTAAAACAAACTTGCATCTGTGGTTTGATCATGCACACATGTGGGTTCTATAATATCTAGTAACCTTGATAATGCATTTGCAACTACATGAGTTCTACCTAATTTATACACTATTGTGAAGTGATATTCTAGGAACAATAATAACCATCTAGCTATTCTCCCTGAAACTTGTGGTTTGTTGGCCAAATAGACCAATGCCATATGATCTACATAAAAAACAAACTTATTGCCCAACAAATAGTGTCTAAACTTCTACAAAAGAAAAACCATTATTAAAGCCTTTCTTTCTATTGTGCAATAATTTTGTTTTTTTTTATTTAGAAGCCTAAAAGCATACACTACTGGTTGATCACTCTTCTTTTTTACATTTTGAGACAACATGGCCCACACAACTAAAAAGGATGAATATATATGAACATGAAACTCAACCTGCCAGTTTGGTGATATCAATATCAATGCTTCAATATACTTCTGTTTGAATAATCCCCAAACCTTCTAACATTTTTTTGTCCAAAGAAAAGTCTTTGTCTTTCTAGTCAATTTAATTATAGGTGCCATAATAGTAGTAATTTTTTTGATAAAACATTTGTAAAACTATGCCATCCCATTGAATACTTGAATTTGTTGTGGACTCTTAGGGGTGGCATGTTTACTATTGCTTGTATCTTCTTTGGATTTGGTAGTTTCCCTTCTTTGGAAACAATAAAACCCAAGATCGTCCTTGAAAATACCATAAATGCACATTTGTCTAGATTTAGACTAATGCCATATTCTCTGCATTTTTGAAAACATAATTTGAGCTTCTGTAGATGATTATCCATCTCACTACACACTATAAAATCATCTAGAAATATTTTCATAAAATTGTCCAAATATTCTTTGAATGTTTTGGTAATAATTTTTTAATATGTTGGAGGTTTTTTTTCATACTAAATGGCATCACCTTCCATATAAAAGCCCCCTAGTTTGTAACAAATGTAGTCTTATATATGTCTTCTTGAGCTATAGAGATTTGATGATATCTTAAATATCCATTTAAGAAAGAATTTGTTTCATACGCTGCTATTATGTTCAACATTTCATTTATGAAAGGTAATGGGTATGCATCTTTCTTTGTGATTACATTTAATTTTTTTAAATCTATACAAATTTTTAGTTTGCCATTTTTCTTGGGTACTATTACCATGGGTGACAACCATGTAGCCTCCTGTATAAATTGAATAAATCTAACTGGTAACAACTTGTCTATATTTTATTTGATTATTATAACATAATTTGTACTTGGCTTAATGTGTTAATTGTATAGTAGTATCCATGACGCGCTCCCAAGTCACGGGGTGAGACCAAGTTGAAGGTCTCACAAAGTCAAGTTGCGGAATCAAGACTTGGTAGCACGCTCCCGGCTTCCAACTCTAGAAAGGGGTAGAGGGTCGAGTTGGGAGCCCCGGGATTAGACTAGGAAGAGA
>Ga0209208_10001728_pt1 | contig 31108 bp, 24 predicted proteins | sample S1TSphfallax_3_FD_187694 | JGI IMG/M metagenome (GOLD analysis project Ga0209208, IMG submission 187694) | Host-associated microbial communities from peat moss isolated from Minnesota, USA - S1T2_Fd - Sphagnum fallax MG (SPAdes) (version 2) | ecosystem: Host-associated > Plants > Peat moss >...
GTATACTCTGCGACGCCCCGTGGGGGCCTCATCCAAATGGCACAAATTCCCGGGACTCCCGAAATGGAGTCCCGAAATTGTCCCGGGTGGAGTCCTGGGACTTTGGGAGCTCATAACTCCCGACTGCGAAGTCTGATCACAACGAGGTCTGAACCCAACTTGTAGCCCTCGTCGAGATCTTTCCAACGACGTATCGCACTCCCAATTCAGACTTCGGGAAGAGGTCGATTCCCGACTTTTAGTGGTCGGGAGTCAAACTGCCAGTTTGACTCCCGGCCTCTCTTTTGCCCATAACTTGGGCGACAGATGTCCAAATGCCCAATGCGAGGGCATTTTCGATATCTACGTTTCAAGACCTTTCCAACGACACCAATAACACTCCAATGCGAGGTGTTTTGGGCCTTGCTGTTGAGCTCTCAACATTCGGGAGTCCCGGAGGACTCCAAATCCCCAACTCTTCCAAGTGTTGGGCTTCACCCCCACACTTGGCCAAGTTAGGGTTGCGACAAGATTAGTGTTGAACCTATGCCTTAGGTTCAAAAAATTTGAAAATTTTGAAAAATAAAAAAGGAGGTTTGGATTAGACCCCCTTGTTTTGAGCTTCCCCCGAGCCTTGCAAACCTCCCAATCCTATGGAACTTGGTAGGTTTGATGGAGGTTTGGTGAATTTGGAGTTCACAACAATGGTGTTGTGAAACTTTAATTCATGTCGCCAACACTCCTTTTTCTTTTTCTTTTTTTTTCTTTTCTTCCTCTTTGTTTGCTTCTCTATTGTAGGTGCCATTGTCCACAACACAACCATGGTTCCTCCCTATCGCCCTTACTCTTCTTGAGCTTTATAGACACCTTGTTGTAACAACTATTTACACTTGCACGAAAAAAAACAACAAAAAAATGTGAGGACGACGTGGGCCCTTCTCACCCCTCCTACACATCATGTTGATGTCATGACCAAGAAAACAAAAATGAAGCATCAACAACTAGGCAACCTAGACCTTGAGTTTTTGGTAATGGCAATGGTGGCTCTGACTACCACCACGACTACTGTACCTACCAACGAAAGAAAGACAAAGTGGGGGAGAGAAAATTAAAAAATAAAATACAAGGAAGAAAGATAGCAAGGGGGCCATGATGATAGAAACAAAGCCCTCCTTGCTTATTGTGATGCCTTTTTTCTTTTCCCAATTCCAAGGCACCCATGCCCTATTTGGGGTTCAATTCTTCATGGAATTTTAAACCAAATTTTGTGCCAAAATCACCCACTTCATTAAGTGATATTTGCAACCCAAGCAAAATTCATGCCACACCAACCTATAACAACACAAACAAAACCAAACTACCCAGCACTTGTTGTTAATCCAAATCATGAAGGTGCATAAAACATGCACAAAAAGAAAACCAAAAACTTGATGTTGAACAAGTTTAGCCTAGTTGCAACACAAAAACAATTAGTTCACTTTTGGTGATTCAAAATATGACTCACTTGCAACAAACAAGAATCCAAGCCCAAATCATAAAAATAACAAAAACCATGAATCACATAAAATTACAAAAACACAAAAAAAAAACTTGCAAACATGAAAATAATATGCCTTGAAATCTCAAATCACTTTTGGTGATTTGAAATCACACAACTTGGGATTATATCCCATGACAAAACATCTCAAACCTTGTTCACATTTATACTAGCTCAAAATAAATCTAATAAACTTAGCTAACCTAATTTATGCCTAATTAAATGGGACTTACTTGAGCAGCTAAACTAACACACTTGATAAACCATTTATGAAATGGGGTTTGGACTTCATTGGCCCCATTAAGCCCATGAATCATTCACATGACAACAAATACATTTTGGTTGTTATTGATTAAGCAACAAAATGGGTAGAGCAAAGGTGTTAAGGACCAACATGGACACCACTAATTTTAGAGGACTAAAATCAACAATCAAAAGGGGGAGGGACATAGCCAACATTGAAAAAAACTTCCACACTTCAACCTTAGAAAATGGACAAGATGAACACACAAAATTTTATGTTTTCGGTGGATGAAATCAAAATTCTAGATTCATGAATTGGAACTAAAATCAAAGAGTTAATAGTCAAATCTGAAATCCAAAAGTCATAAGTTACAACTGAAATCCAATAGTCACTAGTTACAAATGAAATCCAAGGGGTAGACGTTGTAACCAAAATCACAAAATTATTTATAAAAACTAAAATTTGCAAGTCAAAGGCAAGTACTAAAATCCAAAACTTGAAACAAAATACCAAAATTCTTAAGTTAGTTGAAATTACCAAATTTCATGAGTCAATTAAAATCACCAAAATACTTCAATCAACTCAAATTCCTAAGTTGGTTGAAAGATCCAAAATTCCAAATTCAGTTGAAACTATTGAAATTCCAAAGGCGATATAAACTTGTCTTTCTATAGATTTGGAATCTCCAACAGATGATTCTAACATTATAAAATTAACTTCAAATTTTGGTAGTGCAAAATCAACACTACTCGTGGATGAAACTACCACATGTCTTCAACCATCCATTGGAGGCTTATGTTAAAATAATATAAAATGAAAAATAATGCAGAAATGGTATACACGACTTGATATCATATTTTGAAAAGAATGCAATTTTGGAATCCAATAGAAAGGTGCAACGTGTTGGGTGAATCAATTTCGAAGAACCAATGCTACATTTTGATAATAATGCATTTTTTTTTGGAATCAATTTAGCTAGCCCATTAAGTATAAATGTGGGACCCTTTCTCCCATTTCACCTTTTGCATTTTTTTTTTCTCATTCCTCACAAATCACTCCTCAAGTGCAAAAATTTGGTAGATACACCAAAAAAAAAATGTTAAAAAAAATGAAAGGAGTCAGTAAGGAAGAAGCAAAAATAATAGCATAGAGGAAAAAAAGAGGCAAGGAAAAGTTATAGAACAAACAAAGGTAGAAGGTGGAACCAAAATGGAGACATAATTGGAGATTGAAAAGAAGAGGATGGTAAGGAGTCTATATGGCAAAGGTAGAATTTTATTTAACCAAATGGACAAAGTCCAACATTGGCTAGCCAGCCAAGATGTAACATGGGTTCATACAATTGAACCTTTTGGTTTGGCAACCTTGAAACTAATGCCCATACAACATTTGGTCAAGGAGTTTCTACAATCCATAGTTTGGTTCAACATAAAACACATTAAATATATTGTGCAAGGAATTTCAATTTCATTACTAAAGATCTCGTCACCAAAATGTTGTGTTTGCCACAAATCAAAATCAAGAAGCCATTTGTAATTAGGTCTGGAGAAGTGGCAAACCTTTACATCTAAATGGCACCACTCAACGCAGTGGTGTAAAAAAAAGAGTTTACTAGTTTAAAGGAAAGTACATTTCCTGACTTTCGACTTTAATTCAAGTGATCTAGCTCAAAAAGAGTCGGGGGACATATGTTAACAAGAAGCTCATGCTTCTAGTAGCCCTTGTCGAGCTTGGAAAACTAATAAATATGGTCTACATACTTTTTAACAACTTGCATTCCAGGTTGTAAAACCTATGTACAATAGCCAAATTCAGAGTTCGATTGCAGGGGTCAAAACACCTCGCCTTGATGTGTTCTTTATATTTTTGGAAAGGCCTTGAAGTGTAGATGTCGAAAATGGCCTCGCATGAGCCATTTGGACATATGTAGCACAAGTTATGGGCAAAAGAAGGGCCGGGAGTCAAACTGGCAGTTTGACTCCCGACCACAAAAAGTCGAGAATCGATCCGATCCCGGTGTGTGCAGGTGGAGTGTGACACACCGTTGGAAAGCTCTTGAGGAAAGCTACAAGTTTTTTTCAGACCTCATCCCAATCCAAGGTCTGATCTGGGAGTTATGAGTTCTCAAAGTCCCGGGAGTCCAAACCGGGACAGTTTCGGGACTCCTCCTTGAGAGTCCCGGGAATAAAAGCCATTTGAATGCGGGTGCCGCGGAGCAACGCAGAAAACACTATATGGGGGAAGGTGGTGGCTTCCCCTGAGTTCGAGCCATGGTGAGTCAAGTGAGTCCGTGTTGCCCGTGGTTTATCCCAACACCAAGGGTGTTTCCGAAGGTGAATTAACCCTTTTGTGGTTGGTTTTTTATGCAGGACCGAGTAACTAAATAGTTGTCCCTTTTCCTAGTCTAATCTCGGAGCTTTCAGCATGCCCCTCTTACCCCCCTTTAGTGCTGAAAGCTGGGAGCGACACCAAGTTCCAACTACTTCCGTTCTTTAACATATTTGGACCCATTTTGGGTCTAACAAGGAACTTGGGGGCGCGTCACTAAACCCATCAATTTTAACAACCTTCCCCATACATAACATAAAGTTGGTCAATCTAGCCAGCAACCATTTTCCAATTCTATGTCGGAAAAGGATATATTGCTTGCCATGGGCAATTTGTATGTGGGATGCTTATGATAGCAGGTTCCAACACCATTTCCAGGAAAAAAATGCTTATTGAACGGTCCTTGTTTCGTGAACCAAACGTAAATATACAAGAATGAACTTGAAGACTAAGTGTAGATGCACCACCGAAGTCTTCACCTATTTGGCCTACTCGGACATTTCTCGATACTATGCCTTCACAAACCTTGTCTTTGTCCAAAAAACTACATGATAGGCTATAGGGTGAAAATATCCCCATTGAATGTATATCAAAAATGGATATTCCACCAAAATTATTTTCCAATGGAACCCAAATGAGGTGGCCCCCAAGATGTAAAGGCTTCATTTTCGATGCACCTCTTTCACATTCCAACTTTAATTAGCACTGAGTTTGGAACAAAAAGGGAATCTCTTCCCTGGCAATCATTTCTTCAAGGGTTAGAGGATCACTTGTGTATTTCCTTTATGTATGTGCATATGATCAACAAGTTAAAGAAGGGCTTCAAAGTAGCAACTATCGAAAGGGATGCTACTCTGGAAGATGCCTTAAAGGCCAAGATCAAATTGTTAAACTTGCAAACCAAATTATGCCAAGCACAAATGTAGGCTAGGCAAGATGATTTGTTGATCCAAACATTAGAATTTGCCAACTCTAATTCTGTGGGTATGCAAAATCAATTGGACAAAAGTTTCATAAAAAATGAGGAGTATTGAACTTAGCTCCATATCCTTCAAGATAGGATGTTGGCTATTTAGACGGATTTATATCATCCACAGGCCAAAAGGCAAGATTTTGAGGTTCAATATCACAAAAAAAAAAAAAAACAAAAAATCCTTGGAGTTAGTTATTGTGATGGACGTGCACAAGCTCAAGATTGCAAGGGATCAAGCGAAGTGCCTTGAAAAGGAAAATGGCAAGTTGGAAGCAAAGTTACGTTCCTAAGAGGACAATTTGAGGTGGTTATCAAAATTGTTGAATGTTTGTATCAAAGCATCTAGGAGCTATCCTGCCATGTCCCCGTCCTTCAAGAGCAATTGGAAGTTTATAGTAGCAAATCCGGTTGCTTACCTAGAAAGCCAAGGAAGAAGATTGCACATACCACCAAATGGCTGAGTTTTTAAGGATCAAAATAAAAAATGCCTTCATGAATTCTTCATCTATTAACATAAGGTCTAAAAGAATTAGGCCAAACAGTGGGAGTTCTGTAAGGCACAAATCACCAAAATTCTAAACAAAACCTTTTTTAATCACCAAAAAAACAAAGACTTGTACAAACTTTGGTTCTAGTCGCCTATGCCCACGAGTACTTCAACTTTAGTTTATCCCCATTTGTTGCCCCCTCCCCAGACATGATACAATCATGAATCCGATCTAGGATAGTCAATATGGGAGGAGCAGAAAAAGAAGCCAAAACTATGATGGAGGATTCCATTATTGTAGAGGTGACAACCCAAAGTACTTAAGTTGAACTCGACACCGTTGAAGCTACCATAGAAATTATGCAACCCTCAACACTAGCTATAATTTTAGAATCAAAGGAGGTTACCCAAAACCCTCAGCAAGAAGATGAAACCAGAATTGCTCTTATGGTAGAGTAAATAATTTTTGTAAAATCTACAATAGGATTTTTTTCCTCCTAAGGACATGATTTCAATTAGAAGGGAGGATAATGTTAAGGTTAACAAGTTTTCTAGGCCAATTTTATGGACTTGCACTTTTGGAACCAAAAATCCCTTTGTTACTGATTTTACATTAGAACCAAAAATTGTGCATAACCGAAAATGGTTACTGAATCGTAAATGTTTTATTTACGTTAGATGTTTATTTATACAACCAAATATTTAGTTGTAACTTTTGACTTCAATTCCAGATTCTAGATGTAGGATAAGATTGGGTAATTAGTAGTTTAGGAGGATTTCTAGGGATTTTCATTTTTTTTAACATCCCACCATTTTCTAACATGCTTGAAGTTTTCTCAAGGAGGAGGTTGAACAATTTTTTTGGTTTTATGTGATTGTAATGTAATTTTTGGCCTTCTATAGCTTTTGGAAGGAAAATGAATCTTGTTTTTACTCAAGGAATATTTTTTGTGCATTGTCTTGAAGTTGTCTTTGCTACTTGTTATTCTGTTTGTCAATGATGGAGATGTTACAAAATTATTCATTGCAAGTTATTAGTTTTGCTTGAAAGACAGTAATAAGCTATTTGCCTAACTATTTTTTCCATGTTTTAAAATGATTAATTGTCACTAACAACGAACAGACTTTAGGTGTTCAAATCTGTACCAATTTTCAATTAAATACTTAAAACACCTAGGAATTTACCAAGTGGGGCTAACATGAACATTGTTTGAAAATTGATATTACATAATTGAGACAACCCAAACCAACAATCATGAAAAATATTTTATTTCTTGAGAACAAATTTCAAAATTAATTAATTAAGGTTATAGTATTAGTGTATTAATACAAATAACTTTTTCACTATACAATGTACATGCATTGCATTTTTCAAAAAAAAATTATCACGTTTTTTTCATCTTTCTCACCAAGGAATCGTTTCAAAAGCCAAGTTTCCAAGTTGCAAAAAAACTTTTAATGCCAAAGGTTAAAGTTTTGTATGGCTTTTTATAGGTTTGGGTTGTAAACAAAAGGAATTGTGGGAACAAAAGGAAGTTGATAGGAACAATGAAAACATGATGGGAAGTTGATGGGAACAAAAGGATTTTGATGGGTTATTGATGGGAATAAGAGGAATTTGATAGGAAATGTTTGAAAACTTGATGAGAGCAAAATAATTTTGATGGGTTATTGATGGGAACAAGAGAATTTGATAGGAAATGTTTGAAAATTTGATGAAAACAAAATAATTTTGATGGGTTGTTGATGGGAACAATGAAAATTTGATGGGAATTCAACCCACTGCCCTTTCAAAAAATAAGAAACATCCCTTACGAGCATGTTGGCACTACCCAATTGGCCTTCCTCATATGCTTTATCTTAAGGTTCTTTTAGGGACAAACTACTAGGCTAGGATAGGTGTTGCCCATGTATGGAATTGATTTAATCTTGCAAAACTTTATGTATAAACACACCAAAGATTTGGAAAATGTACAAAGGAATTAGAAAAAAAAAGGAGAATTTATAGGACGTCAAGTTAGTTCAAGCTAGATGTCAAAATTCTCCATGTCAAAAATTGACTACTTATAGTAGGTCAATTGTATTTTTCCATGTCAAAAACCGACCGTTTACATTAGGTCAACCATGGTGATGGGAGGTGTGTGTTGAAAGGGTTGAAGTCAAGAAGTAACTAACCCTACGTGTCGCAACCCCACTTTTGGAAGAATGTGAGGATGACACTCACACTCCCGAAATGGGGACTTGGGAGTCCTTCAGGACTCCCAAAATTTCAGAGTTCAATTTCAGGGGTCAAAACACTTCGCTTTGAGGTGTTTTTCATGTCGTTGGAAAGGCCTTGAAGTGTAGATGTCGAAAATGGCCTTGCATGAACCATTTGGACATATGCAGCACAAGTTATGGCAAAAAGAAGGGCCGAGAGTCAAACTGGAAGTTTGACTCCCGACCACTAAAAGTTGGGAATCGACCCGACCCTGGTGTGTGCAGATGGAGTGCGACACATTGTTGGAAAGCCCTCAACGAAAGCTACAAGTTTGTTTTAGACCTCATCCCAATCTGAGGTCTGAGCAAAGAATTATGAACTCACAAAGTCTCGGGAGTCCAAAACCGGGACAGTTTCGGGACTCCTCCTTGGGAGTCCCAGGACAAAATGCCATTCGGATGTGGGTGCTGCGGAGTAACGCAGAGAATACTATGTGGGGGAAGGTGGTGGCTTCCCCCGAATTCGGGCCGTGGTGAGTCTTGCGAGTCCAGAGTTGCCCGTGGCTTATCTTAGCACCAAAGGTGCTCCAGAATGCGAACTAACCAACTTGTTGGTTGGTTTGATATAGGTTCGAGTGAGTAACTAAAGCTTTTCCCTCTTCCTAGTTCCATCTTGGAACTTCAGCACGCCCCTCTACCCCTTTTAGTGCTGAGAGTTGGGAGTGTGCCCTCAAGTCCCCACAATTCCACTGTTTTAGAAATCAAGGCCCGCCTTGGGCCTAACTTGGGACTTGGGAGCGCGTCACTATGACTACCACCCAACTTAAGATGGAAAATGGTTGTATCTTTTGTAATAAGATTGAAATTTTTTGATGAAAAGAAATAACCAAAATAAAAATATGAAGGCCTTTTGGCTTTTTCAAGCTCTAAATGGCATTGGCACAATCATGTAAAAACACATCAACATGTTTGTGTAAACATCCAAATATCTTAATTGTTAAAAGGAAGAATTGATCAATGAGGTGTTAGTTGTGATAGTTCCTTTCTTTGGCTTGAGTTACATCGGAAGTAACAAATCCTTGAATTGTGCAAGATTGAAAAAGTAAATCTATCTACATTGGGTTAGCAATGACAATATTGGCCAAGGTGCAAATGGTATTTTTGGTGTAAATGTTGACTCATCAACAAGAGGAATTGAATGTGGTTGAAAGAAGCGCATGTAGTTGTTTTTGTCCCACATGGAAACCAACATTTCATGCAATTGTAGCAAAGATGTCATGAACTACATCATGGGTTCTTGTGCATTCATTGCCATGAATGTAATGTAAGAGATGGATACCCATAAGGTCAATGGGATGTGTGAATATGCAATTGTGGGATGGGGTAGTCCAAGTCATGTTCAAAGTGCTATGGAAAAGACTAGGGAAGACAATTGAAAGGCTAGGAAGACTAGTTGACCTATAAACCAAGTGCCCACCCTTGGGCCAGAAAATGATAAAATTAAAGTACAATGGGTTTTAGATATCTTGTCAAAGTACACATAGGAAGACTGAAAGTCTTCTAGAGTATGGATCTAGATTTTTTATTGCATGTTTTGATTACATCTAACAATGTATTGAAAACACATGATGTTTTCTGTTTTTGCATGTTTCTTGAACTTATTCCTAGTTGTTTATGCAATCTTGAAAATGCTTCAAGACCATTATATGGCATCCCAATTCTTTTAGTACCAATTATGCCATCTTAAGAATTGACTTGATAATATTTGAAACCAATGGCTAACTTTAACCAAATTACATTAAAACTATGCTATTGAAAAAAAATCTATTATATGGTTCAAGACCAAATTTTAACACAAGGTACTAATATATATATTGCCATTGAAGCCATCCCAAGAACCTCTAGTTTGGCCCAACCATAATGATACAATACCAAATTATAACACAAGTCAATTTTGTTAACATAGTCGTGGTATCAAGACATTGATGAAATACTAATTTCAATGAGAGCACATGCACATTCAAGGCTTCTATCCATTGTCTTTTGTTGTTCTTATAACTTTGTGTGAATTTAATGTATTGAGAAGAAAACAATGAAAGCCATTTTGGTTTGGCACTAATATACCCCACCAATTGAACAAATGAAAGTAAATCATTTGCACTTATGCAAGTATCTTAGACTCTATCCATAAATCATGGGTCTTCTAACAATTATGTTGGATTAAGAAATATACTTCAACACCAAGAGAATGCTTCATAACCATTATTTTATGTTGCCAAGAATAACAAATATTCTAACACATATATGTCATCAAAAAGTTCCTTTTACTTGAAAATAGAAGTTTCAAACAATGCAATGTATCTTGCATAAAACTTGCAAAAGTCTTTAACATTCCAATGTTATTTGAATAAATGCACAATGTTGCTTGAAGTCCCTAGAAGTCCAATGTTGCTTGTACAAGTCCTTACTATTGTAATTGTTTGCAATAGTCCCTAATGGTGTAGATGTTCCAAGAAGGAATATTGAAGTCGGAACCATTTGTTGCCCAATGGGTTATTCAAATGGAATAAAACACACGCGAGCTAGGGGTGGTAAAAGATCACATGCCACTTTGAAATGTTGTTGTGCTAAGGGTTCAAGAAGGAAGGGATGTTGATCAACCATAAACCTAACACTTATGATTAAAGCTAAAAGGGCCCAACTCTTTAAATAAGTTGTTAAGGGGCAATGGTGGTTGTTGGTATGAACTTGATGCCATCGAAAGTTATTGGGATAAACAAGTCCCTTGTTTATGAGCTAAAGGTCTTTTTGGGTTATCAAAGGATCCTAGACTTAAGAGGTGTCCAAATATTTGAAGAAGGGAGGAATCAAAAGAAATAAGAAACTTTATTAAGGTGGAGGAGGGACAAAAAATTAGACGAAACAATTAAAAAGGTTGGTAGATTATGTGCGCACCCACACATTCTATCTACCTACCTTACTTTGTACCAATGGATTTCAAGGAGTAAGTAAACAAAACCCAAGGATTTTCACAATGACATGAGTGCCCCATCTGATAGTATTTTCAAAATAAAAAATTAATGCAATGGTTAAAATTTCCTATACAACCCAAAGGTCCTAGTTTCAAAAAATTTCTTGAATTTTTTTTCATCCACAAACAAAATGGATGAAAACAAATTGCCCTTTGACAACTTTTTAAAATTAGTTGCCTAAGAACAAATTTTCAAAGAAAACCATGTTCCCAAGGGAACAAAGGCTTAAGTTGCTTCGAGGAACAATCATGTTCTAGAAGGAAAAGGGGCTTAAGTTGCTCTTCAAGGAACAACCATGTTCCTAAAATAACAATGCTTAAGTTGCCCCAAGGAACAACCATGTTATTAGGGAAGAAAAAAAATCAATCCTTAAGGACATGATTATTCCATAGGGAACAAAAAGGCTTAAGTTGCTTATTGGGGCAACTTAAACTCCTTTTCCATGAGGACATGATTGTTCCTTGGGAAAAAAAAGTTTAAGTTGTTCCCTAATGCAATGTAAGCTCCTCCTCAAGGACATGATTGTTCTTTAGGGAAAAAAAGGCTTAAGTTGTTCCCTAGAACAACTTAATTTTTTTTTCCCCAAGGAACAATAATATGCCAGGGGAGAAGAAGCTTAAATTGTTCCAAGGAGCAACCATATGCTTGGGGAACAAAGGCTTAAGTTGCCTAGGGAGTACCTATGTTCCCTGGGGAACAAATGTGTTCATAATTTTGTTTGATTGTAACTTTTGCATATTAATTTTGATTGAAATGTTTTGCTACAAAGTTGTAGCTCTCCTCTAAACCTTTCCAAAGATAGGTTGCAAGACTATATCAAAATAAACATGAAATAGTTGTGATTGCAAAGTGATTTAGAACATATGTTTTTTCGGGGAACTTTGGCCTTTCTTTGGGGAAGGTGCCCTTCTCCCCAAGGAACTTGGGCCCTTTCCCAAGGAAAATTCATTACTCTTTTGGGAAGTTGTTTTTTTCAATAAGGAACTTTTCTTATTCCATGGGGAATTTGCTTGGGACTCGCATTTGATCTTTTTTTTCCTTGGGGAAGTTATTTCCTAAGGGCAATTAACTTTTAAAAACTATTTAAATGTTCTACAAATTTTTTCATCCATTTTGTTTGTTGGAAAAAAATTTGAGAAAATGATTGAACCTTAAAACCTTTGGGTTGAAAGGATTATTCTAACCATTACATCACATGTATTTGAAAAAAAAAACTATTGTGTAAGAAAGATACTCACAACATTTGTCATTGTCTGGGTACAATTAAAAAAAATTCTGATTTTTTTCATGTTGGGCATTATATTGCAAATGCATTGAACCTAGTGCTGCATTTAACTCATTTCTACTATTTAATATTTGCCTACAGTGAGCAGGCTTCAACTAGAGTAATTCTATTAGGTCGTTTTTTCAACAGGCTATGATCTTGCAAGCTCCTCCACTTCTCCGGTATTTGTTTTCATGGTGAAATTTCAATCACTTGGGGATAATGAAAAAGGGGTGTGAAAGCCCCCAAGGATTTGTTGGGAAAGTTTTCACCAAAGTTGCTATGTTTCAAGGTACAAAGTTCTCAGGTTGCCATATTTAGAGATTGACTTTTACCTTGTTGCTAGAACATAGTGGGAATCCTAAAAATTTCAACTTAGGTCTGTGGCCTGTAACCAAATTTGGCTAGGCCCTTTTGAAAATAATAGCCAGCCCACCTACCTCACAAAATTGACAAACAAAAACCCGGAACTGCCTACAGTTTAGTAGCTAAACTAAGTTCCATTTGGCAGTACTAAATCAGATTTGAAGAAAATAGAAAAAGTGGGTCATCTGTTGATTAGATTTTGCAGGCCTCCCTTAATAAAAGAGCGAGGTTTTAAAGGGAATCGCCATCCTAAAGTGCCTCAAGAGTCTGGAAGTGATGTTTCAAACTGCTTTAGAAACCCATCAGAAGAAGCAATGCAGAAAACCGAAGACAAAGAAGAGAAAGAGACGCACGCAGACAGATGGTCATTGACAGGGTAGAATTTCAACCATAGAAGGTGTGACAGAAGTTGGAGACCAAATAAAGACTGTGGATAATGCCTTGAAAGGATGATACAGAAAGGAATGCTGCCAAAGAACAAGCTTAAGAGGACACCCCTAGAAGCTATTCCACATTTTATGCCCTGTATTTATTTCAGTATAGATGATAGACAAGATATCATAGGAAACACATAACTCGTTATTGCTCTGCATATCTCCATCAATTCATACATTTACTGATGTGGTCTAATTGTGGCCTTGTTCTAGGGGGGTTTCTATTTAGGCACAAACAGAGATGCCAGTGCAGACAACCTGATTGAGGACACTTGATTTGATTAACATATAGGTGAATCCCATAAGATATAATGCACAATTGAACTACATGACAAATTTTCAGAATACTTTGTTCTAACTATTGTATAGCCACCAAACAGCAGAATACAAAACTGTCCTCTCTGAAATTTTGATCATGGGTCTTCTAGACTGTTTTGAACTCAGGAGCTCAAGAATCAAACTATTCAAACATGTTTCAACCATTGAACATTCAGGCTCGTATCTCTGACTACTACCACTCAATAAGAGTATATAAAGTTATGTAACTGTGCATATTGTGGATCTAATGCTTACAAATTGTTTGGAAACCCAGAATGTTTCCAATCTACACTACTATGATAATTGAAGGAGGACCTCCCATGTCTACAACTTCAGCCCAAGGCTCCAATGTCTTAGAACATTGAAATTTGGCTTCCTGCTTCAGAAGCTGGGCTCTGGAAAGTTGTATCCCAGGTGACTTTGTTGCTCAATTCTCATTAAAATCCACTGAATCAGTGACTTGGTTAGCAAAGTGACTCAGCTCAGCCAGTTGCCCTGCTTTGCAGCTGGGTTGGTCAACTGAGTACAACTCAGATGTAGTAGTTTTACTTTTAACAATCAGCTGAGGAAATTGCCCCAATACAGCAGGGCCAACTAATTATTGCTCCAAAAAAGCAGGTTGCTGCTTGATGTGGATGATGTCACAGTTCATCTGGGAGAGAGTACACAAATTATCTGGTTGATTCCATGCCCAATCTCATTTGATCATGTTAAAATGTGACACCTGTCTAGGATCTGTACATTGGACCTCTATCCTCTGTCTAGACTGTTAGAAATTTGCCTACTTCTTGGCATGTAAAATGCTTAAAACATTGATACAACTCACAACAGCAAGATGAATGAATGCCTCAGAGAAAAAAAGACACCCAAGTTTGTTCAACAAGTACAGCAAGAAAAAACTTTGTAATTCTTTTGCTTTCTGGTCTAGACCTCTAACATTCACCTTAATTAGTGCAAAGCTACTACACCGATTTGGAAATCTCCCAATACCATGCATGCCACCTGTATATTGACAACACTTGTTTGAATGTTGACACACATGAATGAGTATGTTTCAAAACAACAGGCAAATCTGACATGGACCATAATTGCACCAAATTTAAACAAAGTTATGCACCGTTCTCCACATAACAGACTTCGGGATAGATTAGCAGTTCTCTTTCATGACAGAGACCTGATGGAAAGGAGTCATGGTTGAAGATCAACTCCCATGAACTAGCCATATCTAACCCCAAGCCATGGAACATGCATAGTTGACCACCAACTTTCCATCAATGCCAAAATTCTGCACACACTGAAATTTTCATCATGAAATAGTAATGAAAAGCGTCTCTGGAGTGAAAAAACTATTTACAAATAGTCATTGGACAAGTTGTTAGGGTCTGGAAGTTTGGACTCACCTCAAATAAGTCCCAAATATTTTCGTCTGGGTTGGGTGAGAAACCACTGTTAATATACACAAACTGCATCCAATCAACCAGAAAACCTCTTCAAGAGTGCAGTGTGAATTTCCATACTAGGAAATGTTAGGCTGAAAGGCCCCAAACAGAGAAATGTCATCCATTCTGTAAAACCTGGGCCACAAAATTGTATCCAAAACACTAACTTATGTGAAACTATGAATGCTTCATGGCCAAGGAAACCTAATTTCAGCAATGAATGACTAGATCAAATGAAAAGAGATGCAGAAGAATACAGCTATTGGATCAGAAACAGCCACACTGTTTAAAATCCTTCTCTGGTTAAGATTGCAAGTGTTCAGTGTTCATTCTGCAACATGTAAAAACAATACCATCAGAGTTTTCCATATGGATAACACTGAAAACATGGATTGTGTGTAATTGAATGTGTGACAAATTTTCACTCACCAAAGTCTCACGATGTACTTGTTTGCGTAAAAACTCGATCACTTTTGCAAATTTCTCAACACCACCAATCTATAAACACCAAAATTCATGTCATGCTTGGGAACAGGATGAAATTACTGATGTGAGAGAACCTTGGTCATATTTCAGGAGAAATGAATACAAAAAAACTGACATTCTTACCCACCTTGAATTTGGATTGCTTGAGAATTGGTGCATCTCCAATAGCCTTGAAGAACACCACCACTGAACATAACCACATTGTATGAAGACAAAACTCGACAGAAAGAAGACACATCTTCAATCCTACATAGTGTTTTAATTTCACAGATGACCACGGCAGACTACTACTGAATATGCATGAAACGTCCTCATAATTTTGATGCCCTTACTTAGTAGTACATCAAAGTCTCCTTGAGTCCACACCATAAAACGCAAATGATTCATACGCTGTCGACGTTCGTTTTGATGTACACGATTTGGACTCATGGATTATGCGGTTACCATCTTTTTCATTGCAAAGCTAGTGGTTACAAGACTCGCGCCTTTTTGATGCGAGAATGAAGAGCTTGAGGGCTACAGAGCATTCAATACCTTTACGGGCGGCAGGTGCTGACGACGCATCGGCCATAAACTATCTCAGATTTCAGGAAAGCGGCCACACTTGGATCTACAATCTGCAGAAATACATTCGGCACGAAGAAGTGAAGAAACAAAATCACTGGCACAACTGAATTCCAGTCACAAGCCGGAAGGAAAAAAAAGAAAGAATGCCGCGCAAAATAATTCCAGTAATCAGATTAGATGAAAGGGGCCAACAAAGTGCACCTGCAAACTATTTGGAATATGCGAAAATGAACCGACCCAGCGACAAGATCTACCAGGGACAACGTCTCTCCTGAACACTAGAAAGCTTCCCCGTGACTTCGTGGGAAGAAAGAAAACGCCCATGAGAGATCCACCTAACCCTAATATCATCCATTTCCCGACGTACGTCAGTGCTGTCCAATTTTGACCCAGAACATTCACCATCGTCCATCATTCATCCCCGGCTGTAGCTCTTCAGAAAACACCTAAACGATGTCCCTCCTAATTCAGTTTCAATTGGGGGGAGTAGAAGGCTCGTCTTTGGAAGCACCTTTAGGATCTTAACGCATGGAAGTTTGATATCAACAAATCCTTCACAATCATCAGTCACAGCCATTCTACAAGCACTAGCCAAGGCACCAGTAACCTTACGACGAGCACGGGATGCACCTGAATTTCAAAACTTGGACAATTTGTAGTCAGATGGGGGATCAGAGTTAAGATTCTTAGGAAGCTTTCTCTAAGCCTGGGAACAGGCTCCTTGAATATTTTTGCACAGGGCTTCCTCGAAATATAAAGCGACGATGTCAAGCTGTAAAATTTCAGGAAAACTTGCAGGCCCTTTTCGCATTGTTTTGGGTACCTTTGGAAGGGAGATTTCTTAAATATTTCCGGAAATTGTTGTGTCCAAAATGTTTGTGCAACATGGCGAGGGGTCTTGTTGAGTCATCAGGTATGACCACATCTTTGCCACATTTACAGACTCATAACAAAATACATTCTTGTGTACATACGTCATTGAGTTTTTCCATTGAATGCTCTCTAGTTTATATACGAGCTTATACTGTTGTTATACCATGGATCAATTTGTGTTGACCATCTTACAGGATAGAAGAACATAATTGTTGTTGAACATGACAATTCAAACGATGACATCTGCACCAATGCCATCATCAGGGACTGGTGAAAGAGTTGAAATGGTGCAAGAGCCACCAAAGGTCCTTCAAGGATCTGAGTTCATATGGAAAGAGGGTGTGCCAATACCCAGAGTTTATTTCATGCCCACTTTGGTTGATATGTTGGTGCCCATCATGGCCACTCATTATCCTCAGTTTCCAAGATTGGATGATGTACCCAGAGCAAGTAGAGATAGGATTGTCTCTCAGCTTGCATTAGACCTCCCTTTGGCCCTTGTTGCTCATGTAAGTATGTTTCAGCTTCTTCACAAGAAAACATAGTGGGAAGGAACTAGGATCAGAGATGAAAAATGCTATTCAACTTTGAGCATCATAGGAACTTCACAATTTCCAAGATCCTTCTTGAAGTCATAGCAGTGTGGCTAACCATTTTTTAGTAATGCATGCAAATAGGTTAAATGCCATTGGGCAATGTACTAACTTCTGAAAGGATATTGGAGAACAGAGGATACATGAGGAGTTTTATTGGAAAAAGCGGGCTAGTTTAATATGGCGCAACTGTGATATAGCTGCTCATGGTAACTCTTGGAAGCAATTGTTTTTTGAGCGGAATCTCAATGATTATCTTGAAAGGTCTTGTTCCTTTCATGCATTCTATTTTTGTCCAGTTTGTTTGTACTATTTGTATGTGCCACTGGGAGTTGTGAACTTCTGTTCTAAGTGATGACACAAGCAACAGCAAAGATAATAAATGTTGGAGTAAAATCTTAGCACATAAAATTAACTTGGAAAACAGCAGTAGATGGAAGCATTGGGCAGGTTTGTGCTGACAAAGGAGAGGGAAGAGGAGCTGAAGGAGATACTGGAGATGAGTGCCCCCTACATTCACAACATATACTGCTCCAAGCTTCCTTCACACCTCCAGTACCTCATCCTCCTCGACATGATACCCATGTCTGTTAGTTTCTTTCCCTCCCCTGACTTTACAGCTGCTTGGTCCATACTTTCCTGATTGATGGTGGGGTTACCTTCCCAACAAATGGGAAACACTTAGTGTCACTGCCCCCTGCCACCATGAGTTTAGTTCTTTGGATTACAAAGCAATGGGGACAAAAGCAAATACACTACCCAGAAATGCAATACTTTGAAACTCTGAATTGCATATGTAATATGTTCTACTAACACTGTCTATCATGTTCTGGGACTGGATTATAAAGAATCCTCTGTTCCTTATCTTGGAGAGAAATTTTTTGGAGGCAACAGGGATTTATCAGCTGTGAAAATAGAATACGGAGACCCCAATTCATGTATGGACTATGACATTAAGCATTATGGCATGAAACGTTCAGATTGCTTATCCTTATCAGCTGTGCTATCAGCTGCTTTCACCCTCTCTGAGCTGAACTTGTCATCCAATTTTATCACTGATAAGAAGGTGATCAACATAATCTGGAAATACCAGAAATTCAGTACATTTAAGAGAAACACAAAGCTTGAGATGCTACCCATGAGTTCAGAAATGTATTTGAAGCCATGTGTTCCAGACCATCAATTATACCATTCCATGTGGGATGGCTTGTTTAGAGCAAAATTTACCTTTGCATCATTAGATGTGTCTTTCAGCTTCGCCGTGTTGATGGGTGTAGGGTGGTCTGGATGTTGGGATGTTCACCTCCTGGAAACCAGGTTGAGATCATTTGCACTGGAATGGCAGCAAATCCCACCATTGTCTCACTGGATCTCTCACACAACCTTATTTCAGATGTGGGCTGTGTTGCTTTGCAAAAAGTTTTGGAGGCTAAAAACACTGTCCTGATGTTCCTAAACCTTTGCAACAACAAAATTCATGGGATTGGTAAGAACTCTTTGGGTATTATTTGGGTGCCTGCAAATCAAAACCATGAGTTTTTTTTCTAGAATGCAATTATTTTCTAGAAGACAACCATGATCAGTTAACTTAATTTTCTAAACCTGCTCATCATCAAAGACAAAATTCTTGAAACATCAAAATTGGGCAAAAACCTGAATCACACAGGTTTCTAGAATTAAAGAAAAACAGAACAGGTATGCAGGGACTAGGGCATTGGGGTTTGGCATACGTTTAAATACAGCCCTCTTGCATTTAAACTTGCGACACAATGACCTCGCTGACTATGGAGGCCACCGCATTTTTGACTATATGATGGACAACCAAACAATCCAAGTATTGAATGACTTCTTTTCTTTTTACTTCCCCCTGAATGTTGGAAGTTATCACATAAGAGCTTTTTTCCAGATCCCTAGTACAGACTTGGAATTTATGTGTGGCTAATATGTGAGGCACTCCTCCACATGTAAGTGTGAATACCCTTCTCAGATAAGAGATAGATGAAGAGGGGAATTTCATTAATCTATCACACACAAAGAGTCAAGAGAAATTAGATGTATTATAAAGTATTATTTACATGGTGTTACAATTTATCTGACTACTTACAACTACACAATTCTGCAGAAACTGAGCATGTCAAGTTGTGGATTGAATGAGGAGAGTGTTGAGGCTTTATCAAAAGTGCTTCACTTACCTCAGTCTGCACTCACCTCATTGGATGCCTCTGCAAATCCTGCCATTGGACCTGCCGGTGGACAAATTATATACAATGGCCTTGTCTGTAACTCCTCTCAATGCTGTCTTTCCAGTGTTCGGCGGTTCTCACTTTTCATGAGAAGCGCCGGTTCTGGTCATTAACCTAGTTTTAAAGAATCAGGCAGGTTCTTTTGATTTTTTGAAAGCCTCTTCAGAGAACCGGTCAGGGCTTCAAGAATTTGAAAAACAAACGCCCTGTCCGGTTCTCACTCTGCTAGTTCCAACAAATTTGTTAACCAGTGGTTTTCAAAGGCGATTCCCAGAACTCAGTTATAAAGTATATATATAATTAAGATATTTTAGTTTTAATTCACAAAAATAAAAAATTCCTAAGTTAAAAAATTTCCTAACCTAAAACCTAGGTTAATAGGCCTTACCACCCACCCTACACCCTAGATGTTTACATAGACCCTTATTACAGAGAACCAAAACTGGGTTGTCCTAATACCCAAGAAGGTCTTCATTTTTGTCATTTAGATACCCTCAACCCAGTGAGAACCAGCAGGTCAGTTTTCACTCAAAGTATCACCATTTCTGATACCCTCCAGTTCTCACTTTGAGAACCGGAATGAAAACCTAGACAATTCTCACCTCACTTTTGAGAACCACACAAACACTGGTCTTTACAAATTTGCGTGGGTTTGTAAAAGAATCGGTTAGCTAAGGTTTTTGCTTTATCCCATTTGGGGGCTCAAGTTTGTGAGGGGAAAAGCAAAATATCTCATGGAACACCCATACAAAGTTCAAACAGAATTGTGAAACAAATGCTTTTGCAAATTCATGCTTTTGCTTCCACTGATTCTGCTCCATTTCAAATTAATTAGGTGGCAGGTAAGCGAATCAAGCAGCTTGATTTGAAAAAGTGTAATATTGGGGTGGAGTTAGAGACACAAATTGACAGACTTCTCATGGCCCGGAAATTCGATGAAGAAGATCTGTTGAATCCAGCTTAGACAAAGAAACTGCAATTGCATCTCTGAAGTTTCCCCAACTTCTCTACACTGACAAAATCTCAAAGTGTTCTCAAAACCCCACAGGTGAACAAAATCTGCAAACATTGGAAGAAACATCATGCTGCTTACCTGCATAATTTACACTCACATTTGAATTATTCATGAAGAAAAATGTATGTAGTATTTTCAGATCTCAATGCAATCATCTGAACCATAAGAGCAGAAGAAGATACTCCAGATCTGCCTACAATTGAACTGATATCAACAATTCAGAATATACCTCTGAGTTTGTTTTGATGTTTGAAATCACTTGCTTTGAGTCAATCCTCAAAGAGCTGGAGTAATTGGTGATAGACTACTTGTCACAAATCTAATTTGTTTTGCATCATTTCTGGTTGCAGCAGAGAAGCAGTAGACCTTCATTTAGGCTCCCCGCATTTGTCCCTGCAAATGATACTCCTCATTTGCTGTTAACTCCAGTTCATCCTGTTAATTTCTAGTAATCAACAGTGCCACAACTAGTTTGTCATGTAAATTGTTCCATTTGCTCACACTGCACTGAACTTGTGGAGTACAACTTGTCTACTGCAATAATGTGGTATAGTGATAAACCGTAGGAATATTCATGTTTAAGAAACTGTGCACATGGAACATAATTCATTCCTGTCAACCCAGATCACAGTAGTCGAAGTCTCCTATAAGCAGTTCCACAATATAAAGATGTGGAATCATGCACATGAAAACCAAAAGGAGGATAATCTGTTGCTAACATCAATGTCCTTAGACACCATATGCAACATGCAGGATACAATCTCATTATGACAGGAAACCAGTCTTCAAGTTGATTTAAAATGTTAAAAATACTCTTTCTCTGTGAACAATGGAACAATTTACATGAATGTGATGAGCACATAGTCCACACAACATGCACCATGGTCATTGTACTATTTCTGCAATATATAACCCAAAACATACTAGACTTCCTGCAAATGTCAGATAACGAAAGCTATTGCACTGGCCTCTTCATTTCACAGTTGTAGAAACATGGTTTCCAGGCATATGTAGCAACCTGTCATTGCATGTAGGGATCTACTGGTTAGAACAGGACTCCCTCAGGCTTTTCTTCAAGACTTTCGACAGCACACAGTGGAGTTCTCATTGCTGGAACAACCTAAACAAATCTTCAAGGACTTGTAAAGCAGCAAAACTCTTTTAAAAAGCATTATAGACCGTGAAGGTTAGTAATATTTTGTGCCTGCAATGTTATGAGAGATCTAGTCCAAAAACAGAAACTTAAATCAAAACAGCAAAGGGAAGCTAACCCAGATGAAGATTTTAAGGAAGAGAAAAGATTAGGACATTCCATATAAACATCAAAATTTATCTGTATTTGCAAAATGAAAAACATGCCAATCTAATGACAGTTCACAAATCTTTACAAATATTTCACCCTCATCCTCTTAACTATTTTGTGGAGAAGGACATGATGATGACTGTAAACATGGATTATTTGAGAGGAGAGAAAGATTTCCATTACCTGGCCAACAAGAATATGGTGTTGATATGTAACATGAAATATTTTAGGTAGTCTATGATAGGCAGGCTTTGAATGGGGAACACATCAGCCTCTTAGCTACTATTCTTCATGTTTATCAGAGTAAGATGAGCTTTCACTGGTCGATGATCTGAAGTCTTCACTGAGTTAATAGATGTGTAGCCTCGCAAATTAGCCTTGATAAAGCTTGTTTCCATCACTTTGTAGAGTATCCTGTCAGTCCATGATGGTACTCTTCCCTGAAATCACAACTCCCAGAGAACACGTGATGATTGTGCCAGGTATGATTTACATGCAGAATGTAACAAGAAGACCAAGGTTATGAAGGAGAGTCATCTTACCTTTGAGCTGGTATCATAGTTGTCAGTACCAATATCATACTTATAAGTTGGTGGGAAGAGGAGTGGGCCTTCTCGAAAGCCTTTGAAGACTTCACCACGCTGCACTGCTCTAGAAAGCTGGTCCTTTGCCCACAACACCTGCTACATAACATTCTCCCATTGGAAACCCCCAATGAGATGCATATTGCATATTTTGGTAACTGTGAACAAGAATCTCTTCTAGTCATAGTGACTGAGAAACAATTTTACCTTTTCAAGGTTGTGACTAATTAAGAAGCCCACTGAGCTGCGGGGCAATTCAACACGGTAGTTCAAGTCACCCAGCCATATTACTACATCTGTCTTCTCCACAAAATTGGAGCCCACTCTCAGCTTGCAGTAGGGCTCATCAACATCTGCTGACGTTTGGATGCAGGAACAGCTGACTGCTTGTCTGGCAAAGATGGTTTGGCAAATCCGGGTATACTGGGCATTGCGCTCCTCCATGTTGCATTCATGAGCTGCACTGGATCACATGAACATCAGTTAGCATTTGAAAACCTTCATTTACATATCTCAATCATATGATTTGCAGGCTTGTGAAAAAGCCCAAGGGCTTTCTTTCACTTACACAGAATGGCATGTTCTTGACAAGCAGAAACAAAAATACATTTGACATAAATGTCAAGTAGGGAATCGAGACTCACGTGAGAGATGAGATGTAATGAATAGAAGAGACACCTTTTTATAGTAGAATGAAACTGCAGCGGCACCTTTCTGCCGACCCACAACTGTCCCAAAGCCTCCAACCCCAACTTTATCCACCCTTGGACCTGCTTGCCCCATGACACAAGTCTGGTGTCAAATCCTTAGTAGCAGAAGCTCTTGTATACCAGTACAAGCACTTAGGTGTACTTAAGACATTGACAGCAAAAGGTACCTGTTATGTGTGGTTGGAGACTCTTCTTTGCAAAAACAAAGAGTTGGAGGGATGTCAGGATTGCTGCTGCAACACAACTGCCATTGCCACATGATATATGCACTTCAGAACAACTTCACAGGTGTCATATAAATCAAATGTTCTAATGCTTGTGGACAATGCAGGCTACTTACACTCCAGATGGAATGGCAATCATTGCTATCAAACCACATGTCAACAGAACTACAAGGATCACAGAACTCTGCAAAAGAACAAACTTTCACTTTCTCTTCAACTGCAATTTCTTTGGCATGGTTGTGTTATGCTTCTTGGAATGACACTGAGGCTGTGAGGATTGACCAGCTTGAAAGAATCTTTAACCCCAGTGTCTTTGAAGACAAAATCGGCACCCACATAGACATATACCATGAAATGCAGCAATCAGTCAACAAATTTGCAAGAGAGCCAAGAATAAGACTGACTCAAAGAGCAGATAGAGGAGAATTCACCAGTATGTGTCACCTAATGCTTGGGTGATGAGAGCCTCTGCACTGAAGTTCGGAGCTTCTTGAAAGCCAATCACATAAAAATCATACTTCTCTCCAACAACATCAAGAATGTTTTCTAAACTGTTTAGAGGTGGCTGCACCACTCAAACAAGCAACGGATGAACAAACAACAAACAAAAGTTGAACAAACTTTGCAGTGAATCAGGTATCAAACCAATGTCAAGATCCCAGATTGTATCTTTACTCACCTCTTTCACCTTCCTATCCTGCTCCATCTATGTCTTGGCAACTTGGCTTTCTATGAACATCTTGAAGATTGCAATAAATGATGATCTTACCTTGCTATTCATGTTCCAGGTCACAATGTAGAAGTGCAGTTCAGGTACTACTCTCCTTCCACTTGTCGGCTGCATCTTCAGCGGTGTTGACTTCGTCTCAGTTAAGAGATCCCTGTGACCTTCTCTATTTAGGGGACCTCGCTGATCTAGGCCTGAAGCACTACTTCCATTCAATTGTGAGACTGTAAAGGGCATCCTTACAATCTTCTGTGTACAAAGCTCTAAGAGCCTAGGGTCAATTACTCTACTCTCGAGCTGTATTCCATGGCACAGTTTTTTGGTGCAGTGAGTAACATCAACTTCTGTTGCAGTAGTACAATTCTCCTTTTCGGGGATCATGAGCAGCTTAACGGTTTCGCTATCTAAAAAACCTTCAGAAAGTGAATGGCTACCCCTTGCTCTACATGTACGTAGGCGTTGATGAGGTGTGATAAAACCTTCACACAACCCTGAACATCGGTTCCCCATATGTTCTTGATCTCTACATGCAGGCCAAGAATAATCGATGCAGACGAGGGAGAGTAGTCTTCACGAACAGGGAAGAACGTCGTGTACTAGGCTCTGGAACCACGAGTTCTTCAGCATTGTTGATCTGAAAAGTTTCTACTCTGAAATCCTAAAAAGCTCCCTAATACGCCGCACATTTCTTCTTCCCGCTAGCAATGTAGTCAACAGGACGATACCCAACAACACTAAGGTGAACTGGTCAGGAGCGCATGAGCATGGACTTCGTCGCAGCTACAGAAGTTTGAAGATGGACACATGCGAGATATGATTTAGTAATCTAGCAAGGAAAGCACCGTAAGACGCAAGTAAACACAAGGATAGCAGACGCCTCTTCCGCAGATATTTAGAGGTCGGGTTGGAATATGTCCGGGACAACTATCACGGCTCCGGCAGAACGTCGATTTTCCGTATACCTCTGCTCCAAACAGGCACTGCACAAACATGTAGCAACGAACTGTGGTGATCAAATAAGACGAAAACTGTAGTTACAAAGACAGATTATACACTGCAAGTTGATTGCGACGAACTTCAACGCGGGCAATTGAATGCAGTTGCCACTTGCCGTGCAAGCTGCAAAAAACCTACAAGGTCAGTCAGTGCAACTGCCAGCATCCTCTATGTACGCAGATATGAGAATTGAACGGAAAAAGGGCGGCTACAAAAATAGGCAGTGGACTAGCACCTCTAGAGAGAAATGACTGATCTTCCTGCTACAAAGTAGCTCCGTCCAAAGTCTGTGACGCGGCCTTGGAACGCCTCCTGTGCAAAACCCTGACCGTGACTTTCGGAAGGAGGCAACCTCACTCGTTATGCACCCACGAACGTCCTGTCCTTCAAATCTTCCCTAGCTGTGAAGGACACTCCCAACTCCTACACACTAAAAGTTTGCAGTTGAGCTCGAGTTGTAACCTTGTACATCAACTCCAGCATTCCGCAGATCCTTCGAAACACGCATATGGAGCTAATACCCGGCAATTGTAGAAACAAGGACGATAGTGCGCAACACGGGTCTAGAAACTCGGAAAGCACCTCCTACAGATTTCAAATTATTCCGTTGTCCTTCCCCAAGCATATCACAGGGTCGCAGTCACAAATAGGAATAGTGATACGTAATCATAGTCTTACAACTATACCATACTAGTCAGCAGGAACTCTGATCAGGAGTCAGGGCCCGATCAGGAGGGACACCATGAAGGCCTCAACCATCTCGCTACAAAAAAAAGAAAAAAAAAACGAACGCAGAGATCGTTCGACAGTTGTGCAGAGCGCGGAGGATCGCGGCACGTCCATGAAACGCCTGCTGGAGAAGCATTAGTCTTCCTTCGATTCTCATATTCTCCCTGACATTAGCTCCTCGACATTGAGGGCCGAACACTCGAACATAGTACTAAACACACAACCACACCTTACACTAAAATCATACTCAATCTTCTTGGGCACTTCCTGTAACACACTCCAAAGCTTCTCTGGATTAGACCAGAGCCTTGATACACACCAGAAAGTTACATACACCGTGCGCGAACGTTTGAACGTTCCGATCTGTCTTCTTCTCTGAATGAAAAATACCATCCACGACATCTGTGAAGATCCTTGGTAATAAGTTGAACTCTCTCTTCATCGAGACTTGAAAACTTGCAGGAAAGTAGGCTATGGAGGACAGCGTAAAAGCGCTGCTGCACGTGAGAAGAGAGAGTACAGAGAGAGTCCAGAGACAGTGAGAAGTCGCTTCGGTCGTGGAGGGCTACAGGCGGGGCTGGAGGCGAAGAAGGGGGTAGAACGGGACGGTAACCAGCATCTCTTCAAACATTTGAACTGTCCGCCTTTTCGATTTAGTGACAATAACAAACGTGATTCCGAACAACTGCCCCCTCCCCACGAGGGAAACAAAAAAATTTAAAACGGGGATACAAGAGAGCGTAAATTCCTTCATTAGTTGGCTACTGACAGAAATCTCTCTAGACAGACAATTTTTCAACAACAAATGAAAGGAGCCAGGTCGTCCTATAATAATATATTTATTATTTACACACACGAGAAATTTCAGACATGACAGGGTTTGCACTATTTTTCCTTTTTTTCAAATAAAATAATTTGCATGTTGTCAAGTAGATGAAGGGCTGAAAATCAAGAGGACCACGATTATTTGAAAAGAGGAATCTACAGCCAAGGATACAGCCGTTCTCCTACCCTTGCTTGTCCCTTTCTCTTTATTTTCTGGGAAAAAAAAGGAAATTCCTAACGGTTACATTCCCATTAAGTATTTGCGTGCCACCGCGCTAACCAAACCTGTTACGCTATTGGAACACCAACTGCGTAGGTGTTTAAAAGTTCATCATTAGGCGATATTTAAAAACCAGCGTTGTCCAGTTTTCAATAGAACCTCCGGTCCCTGTTCATCTCTCCTTTTTTTAATTTGAAAGAACCTTCGGTTCTGTTTCAAGGATTTTCAAAATTTTGATACAACCTCTGGTCTGGTTCCAGACCTGGTTCTTCAGGCTGGAGTGAACCAGCAGCCACCAGTTCAGGATGAGGTCGTTCAAGCCATTTTGGGATGAACCCAAAACATATCCTCTTCCCCTGCCCAGGATTTTTTAGCCCTCTTCTCTGCCCCCAAACTTTTCCCCTTCTACCTACCTGCCCCCTCCCACCTGTGTCACCTCATTTTGTGCTCACTCCAACGCTAGAGCTTAGGAGAGCTTGACAACCTCAAAGCTTCAAGGGGTTTTGGGTTTCAGACCTGAATGCAATAGGGTTTAAGCAAGGCAAGACATGGGAGCTTGAAGGAGTGATGCAAGGCAAGATGCGAAAAGCTTGAAGGTAAACTCCTTCCCTTCATTTTTTTTATTGTTGTTTTGCTACAAAGAAGGTGACAATAGCAATGGCATCGTCTTCTTCTCTATATTTGATAAGAAGAAAGGTGATGACACCAATGTTGTCACATTCTTCTCTATGTTTGAAAAGAAGAAGACGATGACAATATGTCGTCGTCTTCTACTATGGTGGTGTTGTTGAGAAGAAGGTGTCGCCTTTTTGTGTTTTTTTCTTTGCTTGAAAAGAAGAAGATGACATCAATGGTTGTCGTTTTTTTCTTTAGTTTAGTTTCACGAAGAATTTAAAGGTAACTATGATTGTCATCACCTTCTTCTTTTCTTTGCAATGGCATGTATCATTGCCTTCTTTGGTGGTTTTGTTGCACAGAAAATGATGGTAGTAAGTTGTCGCCTTTTCTTTTTTTTCTACCTAAAAGGAAAACAATGGCACATTGCTACCATCATTTCCTTCTATGGGTATTCTTTTGCTTGAGAAGAAGAAGACAACGACAATGGCCATTGTATTCTTCTTTCATGTTGTTGCATAGAAAACGACAATAGCTACTACTACCATTGTTTTTTTCTTCTCTTTTTTTTGTTTGAAAGAGGAAAAAAACAACAACAACCGCCATCATCATCATCATCTTCTTCTTCTTTTTTGAGAAAAGGAAGAAGACAATGACATGTTGCCTTCTTATTCTTTCTGTTTGAAAAAAGGAAAAAAACGACAACAACTTGCCGTAATTTTTTTTTTTGGATGTATAGTTATGAAGGTTTTTTCTTTGGTGGTATTGTTACAAAGAAGGCGACAATAACTTGTTGCCATCACCTTTTTCATACTTCTCTTTGCTTGAAAAAAAAAGATGACAATAATGGTCGTGATCTTTTTCTTTGGCTTAATTTTGTGAAAAAGGAAACAATAGTTGTAATTTTTTGTTTAGTGGTTTTGCTATAAAAAAGGCAACAATAATAAGCCATGGACTTCTTCTTTTTTCCACCTTCGGTGGGTTTGTTGCAAAGAATGCGACAACAACAAGTCGTTGCCATTTTTTACCCTTTTAACCTCCTTTCTTTTTTTATTTTTCTTCTTTGGTCTTTCTATTGCAAAGAATTGTTAATTATTCATCAAAATTGAGACTTAACAATGTTTTGGGCATTTTTTTTAATGTTTAAGGTTGTTGTAATGGTTAATAGAAGGAGATTGAAAAAAGTTGGTGGTGATTTGGAAGTTTAGAAACAAATGTTGTTTCATCATAACTAACAATTGAAGAGCAAAATGTTGTTTCGTTAGAACCGACAATTGGGGTACAAAATGTTGCTCCATCATAACCAAGAATTGATGAATCAAATAATCAATGTGGCTTAGAGTTGGCAATGGTGAATGTCTACAATTCAAATGATGAGATCCCTCCCAATACAAATTGGGAATTTCGATAAAAAAGTGGCGGGTTAGATTATTTTAAAATTTACATACATTAGATTAAATGCAGAAAAAAAGATTGTACAAAAAGTTCTTAAGTTTAATTATACGTACACCTTCTATCCTTCCATCATTTAATGGAAGGCGTGGGATTTTTTATTTTTTAAAAAATTATTACAATACTTAATGGAAGTTAAAATTTGCAGTAGTTTTATTTGATTGTGTGATTTGAGAGCATGGTTAACAACCTTTTGATCATTTTGTTTTTTCACGACCTTAGCATCTACCAAGATGCGAATGTTCATGTTAATGTGGTATTGATGTCAAAGACCTCTTTCAAAAGTTGAAAGCCTCTTAGGTTTGGCCTTTTCTACCACTAAGCCATGCACATCCTTCAAATGTTTAGTTAACGACCATTTGGAAAAAAATGTGACAATGCAAGTGCCAATTTTACATTTTTGTTTTCACCCAACTTTCGTCCATTCTATCCTTTTGAACCATATTAGGTGGACAAGGGGGTGCCAGTGGTTAAAAAACCTAGTCGGTTTCAAGCTCTAAACCTAGTCCAAAAACTATAAAAGAAGTAAGTCTTTATTTTATAATTAAAAAAACCTTAACCTTAAAACCTTAGACATAAAAAGACCCGCATAACGCGAATGGAATAAATTATTAATTGTTGCAAAATAATGACCATGATTACCAAAACTATCATGACCCTTACCTTAAGTTCATGACCAAGGCAAGGGGCATGGAAAGGTGAAGGCCAAGAATGCAACCCGAGAGTCACATTCCCACTCTCGAGAGTGTAAGAAAATGTGAGGGAATGAACCCACACATTCCCAAATGGGCTCCCATTTTGGGAATTCGAATCTTGAGGGACTTTCCAATATTTAAAGAATGATTTGAGGGGTCAAAACTTAGATTGATAAACTATATATACCATTGCAAATTTCTTGAGACATAGATGTCTAAAATGAATTCGCACGATCCATTTGAGTACTTACAACACAAGTTATGGCCAAAATAAAGATCGATAATCAAAGTGTCAATTTGATTCTTAACCATTAAAAATTAAAAATTGCCCTAAATTATATGCATGCAGGGGATGTGCCACATATCGTTGGAAAGCTTTTAATAAGGTATACAAATGTTTTCTAGACCTCACCTCAATCAGAGGTCTACACAAAAAGTTATAGGCATCCAAAGTCGTGAGTGTCCCAACTTGGGAATCTCGGGAAAAACGACATTTGGGTGTAGCCCCCATGACTAATCATAGAAAATACTATAAGGGGGAAGGTGATGGCTTCCCCCAAATCCAAGCTGTGGTGAATCTTATGACTTTGTGTATGCCCATGACTCTTCCATGCACCAAAAGTGCTCCAACTATGCATTAACCAACTTGTTTGGTTTGTGCAAGTTCATATGAATAATTGATTTACTTGTCATTCGTCTTAATCCCCATCCCAAAGCTCCGACATGTTCATTTTGTCCTTGAAGTGTTGCGAATTAAGGAACATACCCCAACTTTTTTTTTTGTTATTTCCATTTTCAAATTTGTATTTGAGTCTTTCAAGGAGTTTGGGGGTGTGTTAAAAACTAACTTTGGTCAAATTAACTTTAGAGCAATTGTTGTAGGTGTTGGGTTTTAATGCATGGGGTGGGGGAAGAGTGCTTTGAAATGTAGCATCATGGATGGAGAAGCATGAAAATTTACAAAAGATGATATGTGTCGCAACCCCACTTTGGCCAAGTGTGGGGGTGAAGCCCAACACTCCCAAAGTTGGGGACTTGGAGTCCTCCGGGACTCCCGAATGTTTAGGGTTCGACAAAAGAGGCCAAAACACCTCTCCTTGGGGTATTCTTGGTGTCATTGGAAAGGTCTTGAAGCGTAGATATCGAAAATAGCCTCGCATTGGCCATTTGGACATTTGTAGCCCAAGTTATGGGCAAAAGAAGGGCCGGGGTTTGACTCCGGGGCCGGGGCAAAACTGGCAGTTTGACTCCCAACCACTAAAAATCGGGAATAGACATCTTCCCGACCTCCGAATTGAGAGTGTGACACGGCGTTGAAAAGATCTTGACGAGGGCTACAACTTTGGTTCAGACCTCGTCGCGATCAGACTTTGCAATCGGGAGTTATGAGCTCCCAAAGTCCCAGGACTCCAACCGGGATAGTTTCGGGACAATTTCGGGACTCCAACTTGGGAGTCCCGGGAAAAAGAGCCATTTGGATGTAGGCTCGGCGGAGTGGCGCAGAGAATACTATATGGGGGAAGGTGGTGGCTTCCCCCGAGTCCGGGCCATGGTGAGTCTTGTGGTCCAAAGTGCCCGCGGGTTGTCCGAACACCCAAGGGTGTCCCGAAATGTGAACTAACCACTTTGTGGTTTGTTTTGGATGCAGATT
>Ga0209208_10001729_pt1 | contig 31099 bp, 13 predicted proteins | sample S1TSphfallax_3_FD_187694 | JGI IMG/M metagenome (GOLD analysis project Ga0209208, IMG submission 187694) | Host-associated microbial communities from peat moss isolated from Minnesota, USA - S1T2_Fd - Sphagnum fallax MG (SPAdes) (version 2) | ecosystem: Host-associated > Plants > Peat moss >...
TTTCATGATTGTTTGTTCAAAATTTAATATTCGAAATGTTTTAAATTTTACAAATCTTTTTGAATCCTCCATTTTCATTCTTTATGACCTAGTGACCAATGGGTTTTGGTTCTATTTCATTTTCACTTTTGTGATCTACACAATATTCATATTATTTTCTTAAGCCTTCTTTTATTTTGGAATTTTTAAAAATCCTTCAAATATTTTAAGGACCTTCCATTTGCACTATTTATGACTTGGTGACCACCATTTGTTAGTTCTATTTCATTTCCATTTTTGTGATCTACACAATATTTATATTATCCTTCTGACCTTCTTTTACTTCAAAATTGTTTTAAATCCTTCAAATGCTTTTGAGTATTCCATTTTCACTTTTTATCACTTGATGACAATTGTATTTCATTTTTTGCTTTTGTGATCTACATAATATTCAAATTAGCCTTTTCTCACGTAATTATTTTGATCAATACCAATAATGACAATATGCATTGAACTTGTTAGCCACAAGATCCAATTTACAATTCTAATTTTTAAAAAAGTGTCCAAATTGCTTTAAGTTGTTTTCAAACTCTTCCAAAATCCAGAATTAATTAAATACATGTTACATATGGGCATGATCATGGCTAAAAACAATTTTAGAGAGTAGGATGAGGAAGTCATTAGTTGTAAACGTAGTTGTAGCATAGTTGTAAGAATGGTCAAGGATGTAAAATGTTTGCAAAAACAATTAAAGCTAGTTTCAAATGACTACTAGTTGCATGTAGTTACAAATGCATTAGTTGCATTTTGGAGGATTTCTAATAGTGCATTAAGTTCGTTGATAGATGAATGAAAAATATGCAACATTAGGTTTATCAATGGCTGAATACAAAATCACACAAACATTAGCTTTGTAAATGGATGAATGTGCCTATTAATTATTCCATAATAATAATTTAATTGCCATTTGCAAAATTTACAACTTTAAGGCAACTATAGTGAATGTAATGCTTGCATCATAGTTGTCAAAACATTATTTTATTTCAGAAATGTAATTATTACCAATGTGAATTACCACATAATTACTAATTAGTTCTAGCTATTAATGTGTTTCCACCACACTTGTAGTTACAAGAAAATTGTAACGAAAATCAATATAATTCATCATTGATGGATGGATGAAAAGAAACGTCAACAAGACATTACAATAAATATTTGCAAATTGGTTGCATTGGAGTTGCACAATAATTTTTCTTGCATAATTACAACTTCATTGCAACTTAATATGGTTCCACATATACCGAGTTTCGTCCATTGCAATTCAAGCAACTTGTCCAATAACATTCATGTCATAAAAATATATTATGTTGCAATGAAGTTGTAAGTGGTCATTGCATTCAAAAACTTAGTTTGCAATGCTAGTTATAAATTATTCTATTTTTTCATAGTGAGCTCAATATACTCTAGGGAGTTGTTTATATTCCATTAATTTTTTTGATTCCATGACTTGTTTATATTTGTCTAGGCTAGATGTTTCCTTGTTCATAAAAGTAGAATTGACATAATCATCATATGTTCCTTGAAAAAGTCCAAGGCAATTTAAAAAAATTGCCGCATGGCAATTCGTTTAATGTCATTTGTTGCAAGCCTTTGTTGCTTTTGAAAATATGTTGATGAAGTGTTTTCACCTTTAGAGTCCAAACATTTTTGATACCCTTTTTTTGCATGGTTTGTGATGGTACACTAAAATGTTTTCCTTGTGAATCATTTGATGTTTGAAATAAATGGTTTAGGGGTTTAAAGTTAGATTGTGCTTCTAAGGGTTAGTTGGATGACATTGTTTTAATTTGGAATGCCCAAAATTTTAAAAAACCAAACACTAATTGTTATGAACAAAATTAAAGTCTCAAAAGGTTGAGGATTAAGGTTTTTCAGATTTTTCCAAAAAGGCCAACAAAACTCCCCAAGTATTCAAAACTTTAGCCTCTTCAAGTCACTCAAGGTTTTAAATAATAGTTGTAATGGTGTGACTAGAGATGTAAACCCAAAGAGGAAAATAGGCAAGAGAAATGAAGCCAAGATTCATTTTTTCAACTTCATATAATTTTAACCCAATTCGATCACCGTTGGACAATCACATGCTCATTTGGTTGTTACTTCCAAACAAGTAGTGACCTAAAATTGTCGTGTTCATCTTATGGTGATTGAATTGATCATAGCTATCTAATTGCGACTGAAAATGAAAAGTGTCAATGATCAAATATTTAAAAAGCTGACAACCAAAAATGCAAACGTTCCACAATTGAAATGACACCACACTTGTTTGATGGTGACCAAAATGTCACCATAGCCATTTGGTGGCAACCGAATTGAGATATTTGACTTGGATCACCATGAAGGCCTTTTATATTCCCTACGCCATATGGAACTTTGCTTTTCTCAAAAGGTCAGCTCTACATCGTGCAACACTAAGTTTTCTACTTGGTTAGGCATCCAAGTAATTTTTCCTTCAGTCAAGTAAGAGTGTGCTTTACCTTCACATCCTTAACCAGGACTACTGAAATCCAACATTGGGGATATGCTCTTTGTGCTTCACTAGAATAGTTTCTTTTCACATAATTCTTTCCTCATTTTCAGGTGAGGGTGGATGGAAAGAGGAGTCCATGTGCAATATAACATGGTTGTAATTTTAAATACAGTATAGGAATAATATTGACATATGTGTAAATGTGTGTGTAATGGGCAAACTAACAGATAACAGGGTTTATAAGGCCAGAGAGAACTAGCACCCATGAACACACCACCATGGATGGATGGTGCATGTACAAGACATTCTTTTCATTGGGTTGTTGTTCCTCGGCTGACCTCCCCATAGCCTCCCATATAGCTGAGGGCTACAGTACATTAGTATATTAGAGTTAGGGTTAGGCTATTACAGCTTTAAGATATTAGGGCTTCTGGAGTCTTTTTTCCTATTGCTTGTGACTGTTGGCTACATTCTTGTACTCCTAGGTAGTACTTCCATATGAAGTTTTACAGGTACTCAAAATGATCAGTTCAACGATTGTTTTTGGTGAGTTCATCTTTCTCTTTGTTACCTCTTTCATGTCTTTTACTCATGGGTTGCACAGTAGATAATGCTTAGAAACATGTCACAATATGACAAGGATATGGGAATCCACACAATAGACCTTGAAGGTGCAACTATTTAATGAGTCGAAGAGCAAGAAGATTTTGTTTTCATTAGAACTGAAAATATCAAGATATGTTTCAAAGCTTGTTCAACAGGTATCGAGCAGAAGGTTTTTCCTCAAACTAGTTGGGAAAGGTAGCCCACTAGTTTGCATTATCTACACCTTCAGACCTACATGACATTATTAAGTGTACGTGACTTGAGAAACACCAACCGGAGTCCATGTCTAGCTGAGATAATATAGATAGCAGTAAGTGCTCAAGGAAACGTAAACATCTTGCGATCCAAAAATTGAGGTTGAAACCACTGTTGGGCGGTTCTTTACTTTTGTGAGGAACGTGTGGTTTTTGTTCTGAAAATAGTTTTCTCTGTTCCAGTTACAGTTTCACATATGCATAGGACTGAATTCGGCTTTAGGTTCTAACCAGGATGAGAATTGTAGGTTTGAATCCCTGTTATTTTTCAGATTGTGGTTTTGGGTTCCAGTTCCACACATAAATAGAACCAGGACACTTCCGAGTTTCATTTAAACAAAAATAAATTCTGCTTTTGGTTCCAGTTGGGAAGATCAGTCTGCATTTGGATCCGGTTCTTACTAAATGGAACCTACAGTTCCTACCTCCCAGCCAGTACCTGCCTAACACTGGTTGAAAGCTCATCTTCAAGCTTGGAAGCTTGAAAGGGATTAAATCACGTGCAAATCATATGAAAATTGAATGCAGATAGAATTACATCACAAAATTGAAATAGAAAAAACCTTAATTTAAAGGTGATATTTGTTGGAGTCCCCAATTATAAAAGGTTACTTAAGGTCATTTGTTGTTGGTTGAAGCCACTGTGGGAGCAAATTCCTTTTACAATATATAGATTGGGCTTTTATGGTCTAAGTTATAGATATAATGTGAAAGAGATTAAACAAAATATCGTGGTACACTGTTTTCCTTATGGCGAATTGTGTTCTTTTGTGAATATTTTTGACAAAAAGGTTAGGGAAACATATTTTTCTATTTTTAGTGTGAAATGTGTTTTCTTAGCAAAAAGATGCCACTTTTGTGAAATAAAAAACACTGTGCTACACCATCCCACCATCCTCGAACTACCAAAATAAATGAGATTCAGTGCTACATCCATGCCCTAAAGGTACCTTGCTTCTAAATTTGGAGCCTGTGGAGACACACTCCAAAACAAAAAAATGCAATTGAACTACAATACATTAGCTTTATTGTCTGAAAGCTTCACGATTGGCAGAATATGTGCCCATCATTGCAGCCATGAAAGTCTCACTATTCACAATTTCTACAGTTTTGTAAGTGAATTCCCCTTAGGAAAAAACTTGAAGGTTTTTTTTATCCCACTAAAGAAGGGAACCTCAACTCACTCGCATCACATAAACCACAAGAGTAACAGTTATATATGACAATCCCCCTTTCTGAGTTTTACTTTTATTAGGCCATATCTCAAGGAAAGAACTACACATTCACTGGGGTCTAAAAATCTGAATCCTATAACTAGCTTTGACCTGATGCAAAGAAATTGCTGTTCTTAAAACAAACCAATATAAAATACCCGTTAACTTACCTTATCGTTTGATTAACATATTAAGTATATTGAAGTTCAAAGTTTTAGAAGTAGGCGGCTTATGGGGGAGGCAACTGATTTCAAAAAATCTACTTCATTGTCAATGTCATTTATTGTTTTTCGCAAAGCAATTTTAGTTTAATTGTGTTTTCAGTATTATGTTAAGGAATTCAAATTGCTATGCATAAAACTGTATGAGAAAATCTGAAGTGCAGTTATGTGCAGTCTATGAAGTGCAATCTATGGCATGGACTTCATTTATTTTTACACCTTTAATTGAACCATGTATGGGAGCATCACTAAACAATACACAACCCAGACCATATGTCTTCTCCAAGATAATCCCCAGCACTAAGTTACACACACAACATGAAACTGCGCCCCCCCCCCTCCCCCAACATAGAGCTAGCTAAAGCAAAGACACATGGTGCACTAGGTCTGAGTTTTCCATTTGAATGCACGTATATAAAAACGATAAGTTTAAACCAGTGGTGGCTGATTATTGAGAAAGTGACTGATTGGCAATAAGAGTCCAAGGGGAGGTTATGAATAATTGACATGCCAGGTCTGAAATTGGTTAAGAATTGGATAGAGACCCTATTTGTAAATCATATATATATATATATATATATATATATCTAGAGTGTAAAGACTTGATGATTCCCTTATGGGTTGGGTATTGCAAAATGCACTATTGACTTGTACCTTTCCATGTTTCATCCCAAGTTCCAACAGGTTCTTGAATCCTTAAGAATTAAGATCTTGAGCTCTCACTTTTCATTTGTATGCACGTTTTCAATTTTAGCTCCACATTTAGCTCCCAGTGACCATTATGAGTTGGCAGTTGTGAGAAGAGCAGGGGGAATAAAGATTTTTTCATTAACATAATTGGACATTATGTTAGGTGGTTATTTAGTTGGGTATTTCAAAAACTGCCCCTTTTCCATAACAAGTCATGAGTATTATCAAAAAAGACTAAACTGAGAAATTGATAACTCTGGGTATTTCGTAATCAAGAAAATTGACTATGGGTGGGTTTCAAATTTTTTCAAAAATTCAATTATTTGATACCTTGTGTTTGATGAGAAAATTCACAAACACCTTATTCCCTTAGTTATGGAAAAAAAAGAGAAAAAACTAGCCAACAGTGGTTTGAAGTTTAAATCTCACCCACATTGAAATAGTGCTCCTAAAAAATCTAAAGAAAAGGAACTAAGTCAAGATGGTTTATCATATCACACATATAAGTACACATAATACCAAGAAAGTGTGGAAAAACCACTATAGCCAAGGGATAATATATTTAATGGTGCTCCTAAAAAAGAAAGAAAAGCACCAAGAGAACAAAACCCTAACCCGAAATATGATCCATCAAATCGCAAATACACATGTATTATGACTACTAGACTAAAGTTCAGAACAATATTAATAAACAACATAACTTAATTTCTTCAATAAACACAGATTGAGGAGTCACAACATTGTGGCAAGAAAAAAACTTGCTATAAAAGTAAAGGGGGGCTGATGCTGGAGGCCTGTCTCACGAAGACTTAAGTCTCTTCATCTTAAGACTTAATTTGACTTAAGAAATTTGGCCCTCTTAAGTTCCTTGGACCAAGACGCAATAAATATACCCAAAATCAAAAACAAAATTGACACAGAAAGTTAAGAGCATTACATGGTGGTTTATTACTAATCTAAATATTATTATTGCTGCCAAGCAATTAACTTTGACAGACAGAACGCAGGGGTAGGTAGTAGGTAGTAGGGAGCCCCAAAAAAAAACATATCCATCCGTCCCAGTTCGCACCCTAGTGAAGTGGTCACAGTCATATTAAGACTGGGGATCGACTGCGCCGACTCTTGGTGGGTGAGACGCATTACGCCACTGGGTTGCACCCACGTGGGGTCCACTTGTAAGTGGTGTTGTTGCTAGTCATCAGCACTCGTGGTGGACTTTGCGACAATACACTTACATTGTATGTAACTGTGTTAATCCCCGACCCAGCTAGTGAGGTCTGTAGGGACCAGCTGGGGCAGGGCCACTAAACTACTGGGCAGGGCCACTACCTGGCAGTGGGCACGGAAGAAGGCTCTTCCGGCTTTTTCCTTCGACTTGATCATGGCTTGGTCATCAGGCGAACAACAGCATCAATTAATAAAAAAGGCTCATTCATTTCCAGACCAGCCAACTACATGATCTTTACTTGGGGTCCGTCTTGGGTGCTTACGATTGTTTGATTTGTCTTTGTCGTTGCCATGCACGTGGTTCCTAGCTGCGACTTGGAAAAAGTTTACACTACACTCCCATGGATGATGACGATGAGGAAGACTAGCGCGCCACATCCTATAATATGTATCTAATTTGTCTCTTGTTGTTTGCTTCCTATAACCATTTATGTGCGACAACCTTACTATTATACCAATTGAGCTGATTTTGTTTTGGGTGCTCCTGCTTGACATTTTCAAGCGGGTAATATACATGGACAAATACCTTTTTATTAAAAAGCAGCAAAATGGTAGGCAGCGACGGCAGTATAATCTCAATAGGGGCGGCTTCCGCTAGGTTTTTCTTTTTGTAAACCCTTGGCTTTCATTTTCAGCCCCCCCTTCCCACACCCTATGATCGACTTCCAACGTTTGCTTGTATAGTATCATCAATGCATTTAAGCTTATAAGAGCTTGGATTATGATTTAAGAGCGAGAGGTGATTTTGCCGTTTTTGGGAGCTGTGAGAGCTGGATCAGGAGTACTAATCCCCCTTGATGAGAGAGATATTAGTGGCCCTTGTTAGGTGCCGTATTGGTAGGAGGAGTTTTAATAACCTGCAGCAAACCCCACCCCCCCAGATTCTGTGCTTTTCCAGACCTGAAGGATTGATGGTCAGTTGCCGATATTGGTAAGCACGTAAGTAGCAAGCTATGTGTTCTATGCGACCCGGACCTGTGGATTAACTCCAAACTTGAGCCGCTGTAGTAAGAGTCGTAGACCTTTTTGAGCGTTGGCAGAGCAGTAAAAGCGGGTCCTAGCTTGTTAATTTACTTCTAAGAAGCACTCCAGAGGATTTATTTATACCTTCTGTGTACTATCGCCGGAGAGTAAAAGTTTGGCTTCACGAGCTGCGAACTGACGTACAGACTACTGGTAATCGAAAGCGCCTAGCCTAATGATCCTGGATTACAACACAGTTTAGCGTACTCTAGTTGTTGCAGGGTAGAAGATTTCGTGGCGGTAAAATTTGCAGGTCCGCCACAGCCCCAGTTTTAATACCAGCGTCGTTTCTAGAGTGTTGAATGTTTTTAAAAGTGATTTCTTTTTTTCACTTCAAGAAATTCATGTTCATGATCTTAGTAGCTATAAGGAAAGAAATCTAAGGGCGGCGGTGAGAAATAAAATGCAGATTAAAAATAGGGGCGCTAACAAACGTTACGGAGTGACCGTTTAGGGAAACTGTGTGTCGGAGGGAGGGAGGGAAGGAGGGATGGGGGGATTATAAAAGCCAAGGGAAGAACACCAGAAAGGGATCTGACACGGTGGATAACGCGGTTAACTTGTCTGGCCCGGCAAGCAGGCTGCGAGGCGAGGAAAAAGGGGCGGGAGGTGGAGGACCCTTGTCTAGAAGAAGCAGGAAATTTTACTACTGCCAAGGTTTGTTTGTTTTGTGTGTTTCATTTTCTTTGAGAAGGAATTTTGTTTGTTCGGGTCTCATTGTTGATCAGCCTGCTGGACAACGGTGTGCTCGTGTTCTCTCTGTTTTTCTGCCTTCATCCAGCTAGATATGTCTGGAACGCGATGCGATGAGCCAGCTTCTGGGGCGCAGTCGCAGGCGTGATGGGTTCTTAAGAGGAGTATTATGGGCCGGAGCTTTTTTTTCGACATAACCTTTACACAACCGTTGTCCTGCCAGGACAATAATCAGTAGGTACTTATATCTCTGCCATAGTCTCCTCTGCTAGCTGCATGTTCATGCTTCCTCGATCTCCTGCAAGCTGGTACAGTTTACAATAGCTTTATATATAAATGAGGGTGTGGATGGCTGGAGGTCTTCGATGATGAGCTGCAGTTGGTTCTGAGCCAGCATGATATATTTCAGTTCTGTTGCTGCTGCTGTTGGAGATCATGCTGATTTCAAGAATTAGAGTGATGATCCCTAATCCCGTCGCCGCGCCGGCTGTCGCATCAGATTGCAGCTCGGCCTGAATGATAATGAGTTCGGATGTTGGTATACAGTACGAGTATGTGTGCTGCCTCGCTTGTGTTTTCAGCTGTATATAGAGTACATAGCTCGCTCTTCGACGGGACGGGTGGTTCTCACGCAAGATCTGCGCACGCGCGCGGACAGCGGGACACAAGTTCCCGGCAGGACGGCCGCTTTCCAGCGCAAGAGCTGAATACGTAGAGAGTAAGAGGTTTTGTTGGCTACCTCGTCGCATACTTGTTCGCTCCACTGGGGGGCTAGAGACCGGGGAACGATTAGGATTCAGCGACCAGGAAAACGGTAGTGAAGGAAAAAGAAAAGAGGGAAGGGAAGGGAGGCCGTCAGAGCTAGAAGAAGAAGAGACTAGTGGAGGTGGACGGGTATGTGTGCATGGCCGGGATGCAAGGAGTGGGACCTCGGGCCTCGCATGCGGGCGCCACTTCTGACGAAGAGCTGCAGAGTGGAAGCAGCGGAGGAAGAGGCGGACGGAAGCGAGGGAAGGGGCAAGGGGGTGGTGAAGGTGGGACTCATCCAGGCGAGGGCAGTCGGAAGCCCAGAGGAAGACCACCAGGCTCCAAGAATAAGCCAAAACCACCCATCATCATCACCCGTGACAACGGGAATGCGATGCGGCCACACGTACTGGAGGTGGCGGGAGGTTGCGACGTCGGAGAGAGCGTAGCCACCTTCGCTCGGAGACGACAGAGAGGCGTGTGCGTGATGAGTGCTAGTGGCACCGTTTCCAATGTCACGCTGCGACAACCCACCACGCCGGGTGCGACCGTCACGTTCCATGGTCGGTTCGAGATCATCTCGCTTTCAGGCGCCTTCTTACCCCCACCGGCGCCCGCGCCCACCACGGGATTCACCGTCTCCCTTGCCGGAGCGGCTGGACAAGTGTTGGGTGGGAATGTAGTGGGCACCCTCACGGCAGCAGGCCCTGTTCTGGTGGTCGTGGCTTCGTTTGTGGGCGCGACGTATGACCGTCTCCCGTTGGACGACGAGCCGGAAGGCCTCGGCATGGCCCCGACTTCGGCAGGGGTAGCCCAAGGGGCGGTGCAGCAGCTTGATCCTGCGAGCTACCCTGCAGCCTTACAATCGCTTTACAACATCGTGCCTCAAAACCCCAACCTCAGCAACCCTCACATGTCGACACAAGACGTCCTGAGTCAGTGGGCCGCTGGTAGTAGTCACAGTCACACTCAACGGCCCCCTCCTTACTGACTCGATTGCAACGATGGCTATGGATCATCTCTGCAGTTTGTAAGCTGCCTTCTTTTGAGTTGAACCTCCAGGCATACTGGTTGTTGTTTTTAATTCACTTGTTCAGCTCATTAGCCGCGTTAGTCATACATGAGCTCAAGTCGATCGGAGATGATCCCTCTTTCTAGCCGATCCACGCGTGCGTGCCAAACTCTCTCAGCGTGCTCCTTCATTCTAGATCAGCGACGTGATCAGTGCAGCAATATGTCGAGCATTTAACGGAAGCTTTTATGGAAGCGTTGATGTAAATGGTAGATCGATTCTTCACGTTTGCCGTTGATTGTTAGGTGGTCCAGTCTTGAAACTTTTACCCCACAAATTTCTCTTCCAACCTTTGATTAAGTCTCTAGAATGATCTCTCTTCTTCTCTTCACTGTCTTTCTCCATATCGTCATCCATGGATCAGTACTACTGTGAATATAGATTCAGCACTTGGTTGGGAGCAATACTCAGCTAGCTTGCAGCAGATCAGGGCCTTCGAGATGTTCCTAAGTGACACGTGATGCAGTCACCACATTGGATCAGAAGGGAATCTCCTCCAGGAGCCAGCTCCGTTACGTTCCAAAGCCGATTGGTGAATGTCATCATCAAAATGCAGTTATAGTGGTGGTACTACAGATTTCCAATTCTTAATAAGGTATGTCTGCGGCGAGCATTCTTTCGTCACTGTCAGTAGGCTCCCGACGTGAAGGTCAGCTGTCCAATATCTGGATAGGTTTAGATGCGAGATTTATGTTGGGATCTAGTACCCCTGGAGAGCAGAGGTGCAAACCTTCTAGGTCACCCTTCACTGGAGCAATTTTTGGTAGTGTACATGTAGAAGAAGAAGAAGAAGAAGAAGAAGAGAAGATTTCACTGTTGTCTGGACAGCAGTTAGCCTTTTATAATGTGCAGTCTTGAAAGGGCTCTTGAAACATTTCAGATGCGGAAAGTACTTCAGATCATGACCAGTGAACTCTAGGCACCAAGTTTGTGGTGACGATAAGTTCTTACAGTTCACGTACTGACAGTAAAGATTTACAAAGTCCATGTTCAAGCACCCGTGTAGTTTGAAGGTCAATTGTACTGTAGGTATTTGAGTGTACACGATCATGTGTTCGTTTAAAAAGACGTTCTCTATGACATGCTGCAGCACACAGTAAAATGGTCTCTTCAGGTCTTCAGGACCATTTGCTAGGATCCGGTCGAAACCATATCAAAGCTTCCCTTATATGATCTCCTAGAAGTTGCTGTTTTGTGGAGTTCACACCCAAAAGTATCCCAACTTTGTACTCAAATTTCATGCAAGTTCGCCCATGCTTAATTTCTCCTTGTCCAAATTATTATATAGTCTTTACATGAATTGTTGGACTGCTGGAATATAGTTTGTGTCGAGGGATGTGACCAAGGTTGAGGAATGACTACACGACATGCTCAAGAAGCTGGCTGGTATATTGCAGCAGGGCTGTGCATTTGGATCTTGTCATGTATGAGTACTACTAGTTGATGAATCCGGTATCTTATTCACCAATTGTCACAGGGTGTTTATTGTAGAGCATTCATCACAGCAACTGAAACAGTTAAGATACAGGACTCAACATGACAGTGAATATTAGCATGTAGACTTGTAGTGTATAATCCTTATCAGGACCGAGGCAGGTGTAATGTATTTCTTCAAGCTCTCATTTGATCTCCTAATAATTTCCGAGTATTTCATGAGCAAGAATTTCCAACCTGTTGAGAAAGAGCAACTCAGTACTTGGCAGCTGCTGTCTCAGTTCCGATACATGCATGAGAAAGTCTTGCTTGCCTGCCAGCTGGAGCACAGAGCACTGAAATTGACGTGATGATTATTTAAGTAGCTGAGACAATTAACGAATCTACAAGGTGTATTCAACGAAATTCGAGACTCCATCATCCTTTCTGGATTGGCTTTGAATGTGGAAAGGGCTGCAGGATTCCAATTGTCAAATCAAATCGTCTGTGACACCTCCAGCAGGGTCTATTTCCAGCTTAAAAGTTTCCCCAGGTATGCAAGTTACCCTACAACAATGATCTTTGAATTGCAGTTGACAAAGGCCCAATTCTCTCTTACTAGGAAACAATAGGAAGTATATCTAGAACCCAAAATCATTGTCCAGCATGCAGCTTTGAGATAGTACAAGAGCGATAACTGCAAATTCCAGAAGAAAGTGTCAATTCAGTCAGTATGATCTAGACAGCAAACTGCCATGGACTCATAGACTCTGAGACTTCTAGACACTATGACGTGAGATTACTTCGATCTCTAGTACCAGTTTGAATTTTCAGCTAGTTTGGCTCAGATCCAAGCTCCAGTATTTTCATGGTAATTTGTAATGAATTGCCACATTGCAAGAACTTATAAGTTCGAACTGTCCAGGATATTCAGTTCACTGTACCTGGAGTATATCATTTCTGGTAGTGGGATTTAAACCAAGTCTAAGTGTAAAAGGTTTATAATCTTCATGAAGAATCCATGAGATGGCTTTCATACTGGAGATTCAATAAAATCAGTTATAACTTTACCTAGTCTCGTTTGAGTACTTCAAATCCTTGTGTAGTAAGACAGAATCAGTTAGTGTTGTCCATGTATGCATGGCATCATGATCTAGTGCAAAACTGAAACTACTATGTGTTTCAAGCTACTAGATATTGGTATAGTTCACTATTTTGCACTTGTTGCCAACCGTGTGCAGTCAGGTAATCTTCACTGGCGCTATAGAGCATGATTGGTGTAACCCAGCTTTGCATCCCTGCATGCGGTGCATAATTTGTGGAACTTGAAAGCTTTCAACAGCGCCTTGTATACTATCTTCATGCTATCCAAGGTAACAGCTCCACTTCAGGTTGTAATCTATTTTTCAGGCCAGTACAAATCCATTGAAGCTTGCATGAGTTCACATTTTTGCTGGTTTCCAGAGTCAAGATATAGCGGAAATACAATATGTCAACAGCCTACATAATGAAGACTGCCATAGGATCATTGAATCATTGAAACTGGTAACTTGCAGCAAGTGCCAAGCTCAAGTCAGCTTGGCAAATAGCCTTCAATATATCAGGTAATTTGATGCTTTGAGGAGTGAAGAAAGGATGATCTGGGCTTTTGCAGGGTTTTCACAAGAACCTTTCTTTGAGTTCAAAGATCACCAAAAAAAATCTTGGAATTCTCAGGATGGTATGAGGTTTCCCAACGCTTTGTAGAATCAACTGTTTTTTCATGAGAACTTTTCAGTTTTCCCAGGCTAGAGGGTCGAATATCTCAGAAGATTCTTGTCTATCTGCGAATTCAACTTAGCTAGGGTAATTCTAGGGAAATTTGTGTTTGACAGTGTTTGGGACTGGATCATGCGTGTGAAGTAAAGTCCATCGTAGTGCAGCATCTTGTTCTCATGTATCAAAAGTCTCATTCAAAACGACTTACATGAGGCTTACTCGAACCTCTCGAGTGTCGTCACTGTTAGGTCAGGACTATGAACTGGTGCCCTGGGGGATATCAGGTGGGAGCTGTCCTCAAGTATAATTAGCTCTGCATGTTTTGTCTTGTTAGGGAGTCTGACAGCTTTTGTCAGCTGGTGATGCTGATTTCGAGAACTTTTGTTCGGATTTACTGCAGTCGATATTCATCGTGAGCATTGCAAATCCAAAAGATGCAAGATTATACTCACTGTAAAAACAAAACCTTCCTTCAAGAGGCGTGAAGCTGTCAAGATCTTTCGGTTGGTGATTAAAGCTTCTTGAAGTTAAGTGTTAATATATATATATATATATCAGAACTTTGAGCGTGGAGGAGACCAACTAAAATTCAACCCACTCAGATCAGTTCCTCGATCGCTAGTCACTCATTGGCTTTAGGTCCAGGACCCGAGCGAGTCTCACTTAATTCTCTCATAAGATTTCTCTTTTCCTTAAGAATTTCTCTGAAGCTTGAAAGCTCGTTGAGAGATTCGACGATCCCTCTACGGGTTGTGCGTCCACCAGCTGGACTCCAGCTCTGTATTTGGGCTTCACCAGATTGGAAATCGATTTTGGTCACCGTAACAGATTCATATCATTTATGCATTTCTTTCCTTCCTTTTCCATAAGTTCACGTACCACTGTTCGCGTGCTGAAGAACTTGTTGCTCGACACTCGACGTCCAGTGATTATAATCTATGTTGTAATATGGTCCTGAAGCAACAGATTTTTTTTTCGAACTGTGAACATGGAAAGAAAGAAATCTCTGCAGACAGAATTGAGAATTCTCTAGACTTTAAGGTCTTTGGCAAGCTCCCACCGTAACGAGATTGAAGCTAGCGCCCTGGACACAATCATACCCTTCTAAAGGCGTCGGGAGTAGCTACAAAAGACAATTCTAGCTAACGGTAAATTCACTAGAAATTTTTTTCCAAGGCTCTTGAGGTTGGGCAAGACGTCACGATCAAGCCTTCCTGCACTCCCGAAGCTCAGAGACATCTGAGAATTGACGCTAGTAATTTTTTTTCCCGAAATCTATCAGATACAAGCGCCTTGTGATTCGAATCACGAATTACTGTATGCTCAATCCAGTGACCGTAAGAGATTTACATCGTCTGTCGATCACTTCAACAACAATGGGGCGAAAGCCGATCGATAACCAATTCTGCCAAGCAAACCCCAGAATAGCTCCTTAGAATATCGGGAGTTGTCAGGCTTTCAGGGAGGACCTTTAAGCTTGTGGCAATATCTGCAATTTTTCTTTACTTCAGCGCGTGAATTCATGAACCTATTCTGCGGGAGGTGCGTCTGTGTGGTCGAGAACGGCGCCTATTGGACTCGTCCTTCTACTTAAGAGCCTAAATTGCGTTTTTTGTGCACTGACTTTAGAATTTGTGATTTCGATATAATAGAATTAGTCTCCCCTTAAGTACAGGTTCGTTGATGAGCCTCCAAGAATGAGATCATCCAAAGGTAAGGAAATCCTGAATTACGCTGGTCGTCTTCGTGGGGGGATGCTATTGATCTTCAACGACACAATATGATGCGCAAAAGGACAGGCCGGGAGGATCATCAGTCAGGCCTGCATTGGCTTGCGCCGCGTGAAGTGCACGAGTATTTTGGACGAGGCCATAGCTAGCACGTCATGGAGCACCTGCAAGTACTAAAAGCTGGACCAAAGTAACGAGTGAACCAGGAAGAGATGCTTGTCGCCCACCTGATGGTAATGTGGTACCTTCTACACACAGGACGACGAGAAATATTCTTTTGGAGGGCCCATCCTAACGTCGTGGATATCTTTTTAGCTCTCTTACCACTGGCCATATTTTTCTCATCGTCCATGTTCAAGTCCATCAAGTCTTTGCCCTGGCTAGAGTCAACTTCTGGTTTTGTTTTGACATAAAAGGATTACTCATCAGCTGCAGCTCTTTTAGCGTTCACTGCCATGGGAATCACAGATCCGGCCCCACTCTCTTCATAAAATTTGTCCCTTAATTTTTGCGCTGTACATAACCTCGAATCCTTCATTTAGAACTGTAGATCTACACTGTAGTACGGTCTTGTTGCTTGCATAAGTCTTCATTGATTAACTCACGCAAACAACAATTTTTTCATCCCAGCATAATCTGTAGCTTCAGGAAGTGTATGACGGTCTCCGATTAGCCACACGCAAAAAAAAAAAAACTGATCAGAACTGCTAAATTTCTATTTCTGCTTTTTCACCGGGAAAAAAATAGCAACCTCTAGGAATAGCTGCTCTTGTCTAGTTTCAGTTTTTAGGAATAACTATTGCGCTTCAAACTTGAAGAAACTGTGTGTTCAAGACCTGGGTCATGAGTCACGAGTATATTTCCAGATAACAATTACCACCCCCGAGTGAACCTGCAAATGCCAGCTTAAGCTCGAATATAATACTACAGAATCTGTAATTTAATTACCAGGATGGGGCACTAATTCTATCTACATCGTGCCGGTACTACCCACTATTCTGGCTCCGTGCAAACTGTCTCGAGGAATTACCGTTGTCCAGCCAGGTGTATTATTAAAAAGAAAAGGCTAAACTTGACGAATGGTAGTCGCTAGCTAGAGCTTCATTTCTGAAGATTTGTCCGCCTACCGATATGGCAAATTGAAAATTCTCATGAACAATTTATTCAGGATTCTTTTATCCCACTCCGAACTAAGCAATAAGCATATGTAGTAACCAGTTTCGTTTAGAGTGTTAGTTTGGTTTCTCTAAATATATATTATATATAGTATGAAGCAGACGCTTACGCATGTTAAGAGGCGTTGGTGGCGTTTTTAATTATAGCGAAATTATGCGATCTGTTGTAGCTCATGGTCTAGCACTCCAGTATATAGTTTTAAACGTTAGGGTGCATTTAAAATATAGTTGGTCGGTTGAAAGAGCAACATGGTTTTTGAATCTTGGTTGCTTGCTTCAACTGAACATATTTTTGAGGATCTTGATTGACCTTATTCTCTGGTTTGTAATGTAAACCTTATATGCAACAACATTGACCATCTGGACAAATAGAAAGGCCACTATAAATAGAGAAACAAATGGGTCAATTGCAGAGGTTCCACTATAATGAATCAATTGCAAGCAAGCAACACTGATCAGTCAATTTCCGAAGGGCTCACACATCATGATGCGGCCCTTTTATAAACTGTTTCTTTTGGTTCATCTTTTACCAACTGCTGAGGCGGTGGTTAATGTTCTCTTGAGTGTTGCTACATAAGCCATTTGACACACCAAAAACATATATAAATAATGTTGCGATCAAAAGCGGAACGTGTAAGCCTTTGGACTAAGATCTATTGAAGTGACTTGAAGGTTGCCATTGTTGCTCAATGGAATATTCTTCTAAATGTATTGACATCTAGTGTAATGTCAGGTCCCCTTCTCCCCCACACCTCGTCCCACACTGCCGCATAGTTGGCTAATTGCACCTCCAACTCTGAGACATTGTTAAGTTTAGCGATACGCAGGTGTAGGCATAATGCCCTGCTATTAAGTACTTAAGGCGCTAGTAGTTTGGAATTGATATTAGTTGACATAAAAATTCATTAACATGCAATCCAAATGTAGCAAAAGTGTTTAGACGAGTTTGGATTTAGTCCCTGGACCCACTTTCCCAACTTGATGTGCCTGAGAACTTGTGGTTCTAGGTTTAGGTCTAACTCTCTGATTAGTTTAGTATAGTGATCAGCTAAGGACTCCACCTTCACACCTCTAGTGTAGCTGCAGTGCTGCATAGTAGAGCTGCTATATCTGTGGATGATGGCACTGCTCACTCCAAGGACAGCAGGGTTTGCATAGTGCTAGACTATTTTATAACAGAAACTGTTGAAAGACTTTTCGGAATTTTCATCAGTGTGACCTGACTCAGGCAAGCTGGGAGCTTCGACCCATAATTTAAAACTTTGTTTGAAGATTTCTTATTGCTCAAATAATATTCTTCTTGTCGTTTGAGCTCAAGGTCAAAACGTACTGATGGCTTGCTTTGCAATTTCGGAAGTAAAAGTTTGCAAGCTCGAATGACGCCAAGCTCCTGCCAAGCTGGCTGCCTGCCTGCCTGCGACAGAGATATACAGATATAGATCTAAATAAGAGAGAGGGTAATAATCTGGAGGGCACCAGTTACTACTACTAACTTACTGATGAATGCACCAGTACTTACAAAAACAGTGCCAATAATTTTGAAATTCTAAGCTAATCATTTTGATCCCTACTTCACAGATTACCATATAACTCCTACTACTATAATCTAACGAAGCCACACACGCTAACTGTACTCAAGAAACACTATTTTATAACTGCTGCAAACTTATATAATACTAACTGTGGAGCTCTGATGATGGTAATTTCAAGACAACAGTGGCTGCAGCTGATCATGTCATTTTCAAAATTGGCATTTCTTCAATTTTATAAGATTTAAGTCTGGCTCTTACCAATCGACCGTTGTCCAATATTTACATTAAAAAAAAGGATCCGGCTCTCTTGCCAAATCGTACTTCAGAAGAAAAAGACATTGAAGTACTATCTAGTAGCGGAAGACTTTTTATATTTTACTTCCAAACTGCCACACAACAGTGAACCCTAACAGCAACAAGAGAGGCTAATGATATGTTATGGCGAAGATTAGCTCGCTCATAAATTTTCTTGAGCGACCACAGCCTTGTCAATTTACGTTAATCGTAACTGCACCGTGAGGATTTAAAAGAGAGGGAGAGAGACATAGACTAAAATAAGCAGGAAGGTTTTTTTTTAAAGCTCAAAGCAGGAAGGTTTTACTACGTCTTCTAACTAACGGAAACGACATATTGATTACAAGTCTACTCCAGAATCTTTTACCCCCACTGAAACCGCCATTAAGTACTAAACTGTGCATGCTGCCGAACAATTTTTTTTCAAAGATGAAGACTGAATTTATAGCATTCTACAATATACTATTCTTTTACAGCTTCTTCATTCAACTATATTTATGCAGGTTTTTTTAAAAGAAAGCTTTGAAACTCTGTCAGCCCCAAACAAAATATATATGAAATGCAGCAACTGCAGGCACACTGCAGGCCGTGGCTGTCATGGGAGCCGTTACATGAGCACTGCGCAGCAGCACACACACATCTATATATACAAATTTATAATGAAAATATATAGAATAAGGAACTCCCGCCTTAACTCTAACTTAATCATCACTGTGGCGCAACGGGAACCTAACAACAGATCAGTCCACAGCGGACCAGCACACACCAGTGGGTCATGCAGGATGGATGATGCGTGGACAGGAAGCGCTTTTCATTGTATGCTTGTGCCATAGTTGACCACAGTGGTTAGGTCTGCATCAACTACCCACATGTATCTACCTACCTAATAGTACCAAATGCATTACTTACCTACTAGATAGTAACAACTTACTTTGGGCCCTACCCAGCCTACCTATGGTTATAATTCTGTACTTTTGTACATAGTTAACCAGGTAATATGAGGGAAGTAGGAGGTTTAACAGCATAGGTTCCCAAGGTAAAATTACTGGTTCATTTGCTGTAAGCAATTTCTAGCAATATGGATGCACATTGCAAACAGTTACAAATTACAATACTAGACTGTTGCCTTTACCTTCTTGAGTGAGGCATAGTAGACGGTAGAGCCCATATATAACCCAGGAAATCCTAAATTTGGACTTTTAGAGACCCTGATTTTATTAAGGATGGTGTATTTATAATGTTTAGAAATCGACCCAGAAAAACTTGGCACCATGGGTTTTAACCATGGTACCGAAGTTGGTGCTGGGCTTTAATTTCACAAGTTACAACGCTAATTGGATAGAGTATGTGTATGTACACGTGATTCAGTGAGTCAACAGTGTCCTTACAAAACAGCATTAAAATATCGTTAGGAGAAAGAACGTCATGTTTTTTTGGGGGGCTCTGTACTAGTGAGATTGCAGAAAATCAAAGTGCATAAAAACCGAGGGGAAATCTCTGCTGTGTTGACTAGTTTTAAGTCAATAGTAATATTGAACAATTAAAATTTTCCTTCGTCATAACTATAACCAATTAATATTATTCAAATGCATGAATCGTATAATAGGCTAAAATATAAACTAGACAACTTCTCAGGGATCCAATGGGTTGTGCCAGTGTGAACCAGTACCTTCACCTTCTTGAGTGAGGCCATTAGAGGCTGTATTTAGCTCTGGCAATGTTAAATTTGGACTCCTCAGCAACCATTTTCTTTTCAGTTTGGTTATGGGAAATTAATAGGGATCATCGCAGAAAGGGTTTAGCATTGATGGTGACGCGTTATTGGAAGACTCTCAAAACATTTGAAAATCTGGCTGACAAACCTCACTTAACTCTAGCGAAACTGTCTAAAACTCTTGAACTCTTTTTTTGGGGGTGTGAACAAATTGGCCAAACTTTTAAGAATCTTCAAAACAACATTCCCCCAAAAAACTTTTTTTGGGTGCAAGTTTGCACCAGTTTGCCAGAAAAAAAAGGCTCTCTTTAACCTGGTTTAGTCTTATTATGGGAAATTTGTAATTTACAAAAGCAACCGCAATAAATGTGGAGTTTTCGGCATGGTACCAGTCGACTTCACCCAACGAAATAGTGGGTCATGGGTTTAGGATAGTGCACTTTTTACTGTAGGTCTTAAGGTTGAGTACCTGTAGCATGGTTTTGGGGAGTGGGAATGGGCATTGGGTGGGGAGGAGTTTTTTTTGTTTGTTTAATATTTGATTCCGGTTATGAAGGACAACAACAACGAAAAGAAAGCCCGGCCCTAGCTAAGTGAGGATGGGCCAGGGTTCTGTCTATTAGATCTGAACTGACCGGTTTTGAAGGTAATAGTACAATTTGTATTCTAGGAGTAATGGCTATGGCCACCTTGTTCAAGTGGTGACCTATTTTGGCCCTTCTACCCAGTACTAGGTCTTATCCAACACATTGAAAGCATTAATATGGTAGGCAGTAACTAGATTTTAGGATATAAAGCCTGTTCTCAGAAACAATGATGGGAAGGAACATAAAGGGTGGGGGGGGGAAATCCAAGTCACTAGGGAAAGAAAGATTTGGTTCCTAACCCAGTTGCCGAAGATGCTCACCCAATATGGCATTCAGGTGAGGGCTGAAGACTCAAGATGGAAAGAGACAATATAGAGAGACAAATATTAGGTCACCAATCATTCTGTTTTTCCTCCATGTTGAGGTCATTCTTCTAGCTCTCGATAGCCCTTTCTTTACCTGGGAATCTTAACACTGTTGCTTACCTGGGTAACCCTTTTTTCAACTACAGAAAACATGATGAATCATGGAACTATTCCATACATTACTATCCTCTGCATTCCTGTGGAAGCATTAAATTAAGGATGAGGCCATTACTTTTGCTCCCTAATTTACATCCCTAGCCAGTTTAGCCTGAAAAGAAACATAACCATAACAGGTGAAGACCAACCAGTAAAGAGTAAAGACCATCCAATTTTGTAAAGAAAATTGTACATGCACAATAAAAGGAAATACCCCCCTCCCTCCTTCCTCCACACACATCACCAAAGGATGTAAACAACTAGAAGAACAGATAAATAATTTAATATCACCTAAGAAGGCAGAAGATTAGCATGCCATTCGTAGAGGTCCCCAGTCGTGTGGAATTCACAGCTGAGGTAAGTTATACGTGGATAGGCAAGGGGTCATTTTTCGATCACAGCCCATATCCATCAATCCATCCACACATCAAAGCAGACCAGTATCCATTTTTTAACACTTTATTCTTGTCATACTTGTATGCGTACAGTAAGCTTCACCTACCAATGTTCAGTGCAGCCCCCACATGAGATAAGCCTCACCAGTGGTGGGTTAGGTGAGAGGACCCACCTGTCCACCTCCTTGGAAAAAATACCTACATTACGTTACCCCAGAACAAGGGACTATCTGTACACTTGCTAGGTGGGTATAACCAACATGAGGTTTTGTTTTGAAAAAAGTTAGGTGAAGGGGACCCCACTTGTTCTATCTACATAGAACAATTTACCTACTTTAGGGGGAAAATCTGTCCAGTAGTTCCCAGGACTACAGTTGACAAGAGCAGCCCACATCGCTTGCACACAAGAGTACGACACATTCTGTCGGTCTTTTAAGCAAGCGAGACACTTGCCCATTCACAGAACAGAAAGGAACTTGCGTGTGCACCCAAATTTTCCCAGGATTCCAAAGCTACTAGGTAGGAGGTTTCACCTGCACATGGGATCGTGACCCACATGACCCTGCACTCAATGTAGACCCCTCCCCTCGCCCCTCTTCCCCTCCTCCTCTTGGACTCTTCCAGGGAAAATCTAACATGCAGTACGACAATGAAATGGCTAGGGCTTTAGAGTTGGATTGACCAGTTGCACGCAGGGCACATGCAAGATTGCCTCAAGCTAGTTGCCTCAATACACTAGAATCCATGAAAAGTGGAAGAAATTTTTTGTGGCTGAGCTCTGCAGAGCCACAGCTTTAATGGAGCTTGCCCACACCGGAGTACTGGGTCCGAATGTTGGCCTCCTTAATGCTGGGAGGGTCAGTAAGAGACCCTTAGCTTACTAACCATTTTGGACACAAGTCTAAAACTGTAGTCGAATATGAGATGATCCAAACCAGCTTTTCTTTGTGTCAGAACATCCATAGACCTGCCAGTTTCTTCGACAGGATCCAATGTGGCCCCTGGCTAAGAGAACCTCTTCCCCTGGTACCGGCAATGGTATTGGTTCCTTTCGAAGGTGGGCTCTGTGGGTATTTATTTTTTGCCCATCCCAACACTATTTTCAACCTCCGCTGCTAACTTCAAAGTGGAAGAATACAACATGCTACTGAGGCTCTCATACTTCGCTGCTAATGGGGCTCAGAAGTGTCAGACAAAAAACCAAATACAAACAGCTTTTAACATTTGGAATCTCTCCCATTATACATATACATAATCATCTAGTAACATAACTTCTTTGATAGTAGAATTATCTGTAGAGTATCCCAAACAAGGGTACTGGGCGCTAGTTTTTCTGAAACTGGGGACGAAATGAGAGGTGAGGATGAAAACACTGCACATATGGGGGGAAAAACAGGGGCCAAACTACTATTTTCACCCAAATTGGTCCTCAGGGGAGTTTCACCTCCAGTTTCGGATTTGCCTTACCTGTGCCTTGAATTCTGCTCATATTCTGTATTGAATCAAGCCTTGTAAGAATAAGATCCTACAAATCTTGTGAACTAATACCCAACTTCGTGAGTTGGTAATCAATTTTCACTCACTTTATGGATACAGTCAAGTTGGGGATGAAACAGGGATTAGAGAGTGAAACCAGGGCCTAAAGACAGGTTAACTCTGATGTAACCCATCATACATAAAGAAACCTGTACGCTGGCAAGGTAAGTAAGTATTTAAAAAACGAACCAGGAATATTAGGGTACACAATGCAATGACCATACCCACTTTCTCTCTGTAGAATTATTGTACACTCCAAATTGCATGGCATATAAATCAGGTGACCGTCAATCAGTCAGTTTATACCATAACTATTTCAGCATAATAAGTATGATTTGGTGGACAAAACTTAAGATTATTTTGGTATTTGTTTATATTGTTCACCTACTCATGTCAGATCTACATTACTTAGACTTTGAGTGATGGGGGCTTCTGGGGCAATCTGGGTTCAGATACACCCAAGCTCAGGTGAAGATTTGCCCCCATTGCCTGGTCAATTGATTGATTGATTTAGTCATGCCCAACTACACCCCTACTGCTTGGAGTTAAGACACAAGACAGCAGGATTGTACTTACTACTGCATGATGAAGTACCACAACATGGCTAAAATAGATTTGCAACAATTTTGGAACTTGGAATTCGAGTGAGACATTTGTGCCTTTTACAACTCATGAACAAAAGGTACTGGAGTGGTTGAGTGCGAAACTGGAGGGTGCCAAGTTACAGGATTGCCAACTTCATCCATATGTGCATGCCCTTGTAAAGGTCTGTTTATTCTTACAACTTACAATTTCTTACAACAATGAGTTCACACTTCACCTCGTTTTGCTAGATGTTGCCAGTATGTATCTGCATTGTAAAGTGACCGTCACTACATGCTAAATACTGGAAGATACTGCCCACTTTCTGTAACATTTCCAAGCCTTGCACTCCAAAACCCAGACCACTAGAACAAAACCTGTGACAATGTACTTTTTGATGTCCCCCTGTGTCTTCTCTTTCTTTTCTTTTTCTTGGTACCATCGTCAGTGACAATGGCTATAATCCATTTGCTGGTACTTTCAGTTAGCTTTCACTTCACGTCCTCTGTATGCCCCATGGTATATGTACCCTGCCATGACCATTACATGTGACATGATGACCCTCAAGGGAAGGTGGAATTTCTGGGCAATCCTAACCACAATAGTCCTCAAATATTCTCTATGTGCGCCCCATTTCAGTTTGAAGATTTGGAAGCCAAGGGTGGAAGAGTATCCAAATAAGCCCAACCTGGTAGGTGAATTTATTTTCAAGGTGAACTTTATGCAATTTTTAAACAGCTGATTTTGACCTATTCCAAGGATTTTGTATGAAAAGAAATGCTCAAATTTGGGAGATTTCTATAACAGGTCCCAATAGGTAGTCATCAATATTGAGGGATAATTGAATTTTTTTACTTTCATAACTCATTTATGGGTGCAAACGCTATAATAGGAGAGCCACAAAGTGTGTGAAGCCTATTCAAAAATTGTATCACCCTATTTTTGAAAAATCTCAAGGGGAGCACAATAATTTGATTATTAATTTTTTTTAAATGATTCCATTACAACCTTACTAGGGTCATAGATAGATCCAATGGGTGTGGTGTGCTTTGTAAAAGGGTTATTATCTGAGGCAAAAAATGGTGCCAACCATGTCTACTAGTAGGATATGCATGTAGCCAATGACATTATCAAATATACACGTAAGAAGGTTCATCTTTTTTTCCTTTGGGGTGAGGAGAAAGGAATTCTTTAATTACTATGTTCCCATGTTGTTCCCAGCTTGTTTCCATATGTTTCCAATAGTGTTCCCCAAGGTTGTTCCCAATAGCACTTCACTTTATTTCATATCCTTTGTCCATTTTTGTCCAATGTTCTCCTATTTTCACCTATTTAAGTCAGTGAAAGGTGAGGCACACCATCTTGAAACAGAAACTATATTTTGGGAGCCTTCCAAGTTTTAGTTTTTTTGTGATAGGCCAATCAAAATGACATTATAACTGGATTTTTCCCCCAATGTTACATCATACATATTATAAATTATAGAAAATTGTTGGCTAGAATGCAAAGTTATTATGGATTTAAAATGTTAAAACCTTAACCCTAATCCCTAACATGAAACTTTGAAATTACATTTAGTTATGACACCTTAAGTTCTCGTACAAATTTGGAATTGTTGGAGATTGATAATTCCAATATATAATTACACACCTTAATGCACATTGTTTACATCTAAATTTAATCTCAAAACATAAAATAATATTATGATATACTATGTACATATATGGGAAATAAATAATAAGTATATAAATCACCAATGTAAATGATAAATTTCATACAATAATTCAAATCATAAAGATACATTTAAATACATTGATATTATCCTCAATCTCCATTGCAATGGTTCAAATTTAATATCGATGTATACGTGCAAAAACTCAAACACAAAAAAATATAACAAAGTCCATAAAACTTGATTTGATGACAATGCATAAATTTCATACAAGATTTGTTCAAAACAAATTCAAAGATGTACTTGAAATATTGAAATTAAAATATATACTTCTCACAAAAAAATTCCTAATATGTTTTAAGGGAATGAAACTTACATCAATTTTTAAATAATAAAAAATAATTTCTTTCAACATTACTTTAAAACATATCCAATTTGAAATATGAATGTGGAACACATCATGAATTAAATTTCACTTTGTCAAATTTGGGTCATCAATTTTGTCTTCGTACTCAATATATATTCAAGTTAAACATTTCAAGCATAATACTATTCCTTGTTGATATACATTATGCAATATGGGCATTGTTCATTAAGGCCTTAGGTTTTTGTGCTAAAAATTTAGCTAAATTTTAACATGTATATTATGTAACAAAATCATAGTTGCATTGAATTTAAATCAACATCTTCAAGATTGTAGATAAATTTATGGTATTTGCAAGTTCACCCATTATGTGTCAAGGACATAGAAATATGTTTATAAAAATGTAGATGTATAATATTTATTATTTGGGAATAATGTTTGGAAAAAGATTTTTTCAACAACTTTCAAGAAACACATTTTATGTGATTATTTAAAAGTCTAAAAAATCTCCTAGATGAGTTTTTTAAAGAAATTTTCATCCATAACAATGTCAACTATTGTAGTTTGTGATTCAATATTCTTTTTTATCTCAATACATATAAATTTGAAACTATCGAATCCTTATTTTGATTAACATTGCCTTCACACCCAATTGAAGCATTTGCCATTAACTCAAAAAGTGTGTAGGTGACAACCTTAGAAATACATATTTAATTGTCCAAAAGTGAAAAAATGCAAACACAAAATTTACATCATTAAATTTTTGTGCCTTTCAATTATAAATATGACCTAACAACATTAGCTTGGTGATTCCCACAAAAAAAAATATCAAAATTTAATCATTTGGAATATTGAATTAACATAACTTACATCAATGATACAAATTAAACATTCTGATCACCAAGTTGTTAACAAACCTTGAGCCTTGGTGCTAACCACGTTACTAACTAGAGCCTTGAAATTCAAAGAAATTGCACAATTAACAAAATTCAAATTTCACCATAGATAAATGAACTTTATTAAACAATTCATACAAACAACCCCCTCACTAGATCACCAACATTCTCTAGTTGTGCATCTCAATTGGTCTACTTTCACTTTGTATTGCACATGGCATGAATCAGCTAGTTATTTATACATCAATCTCTAATTTTCAATAGAGGAATTACTTCAACTTTCATTCAACATTTGACATTTAAATTTCTTAAATTGCTTTTACAACCAATCCCAACAACATGTGAGAACGAAATCCAAGGGATCTAAAGCAAGAACAAGTTCAACATGAACAAAATCTTGGAGAAATTCAAGATCTACCCTAAAAGAAAATCCTAGATGAACATTCCATTATGTAGGTTCATGGCCATGCTCATTGTTAGGCTTGCCTTGAAGATTGATGTACACAAAATGGAATAGGCCTTTCAAATGGGTTATAGTCTGGGGGAGAAAGTATTTTTTGTTTCGCCCACAAATTGGTAGGGTGAAAAGGTCTTTGTTTATTTTGTTGAAGCATCATGGGGGCCTCTATGGAAGGAGAAGAATGACAAGTTTGAAGACTTTTTGCATGGTGATGTGGATCTAAGGTCGCTCTCTGGAAAGATGTTCCACATATGTGACGAGAACCATAGACTACAAGCACAATTCCCATATATAGAAAAAGTGCATTCCCTCGATCCGGATTGGCACATTTGTGTCAATAGTTTTATTTTTGATAACAAGATTGGCCTTGTAGATCTCCTCATAGCAATGACGAAGCTTAATAAGTAAGTTTGCTTTCCATTCACATTTCCATCTATTTTTCAAGTTGAGGATTTATGGATAAAACTTATTTTTTATGTCTTTGTTGCTATGCAGGTCCATTGAACTAGACCATGTGAAGCGATACCTATTCCACAAATTTTTTTTGCATCCAAAGCATAAGAATGATCCTCTTGCAACAATTTAAAGAAGTCATCCCAAAGTAACAATTCAAGAAGTGCAAGGCAAAGACAAGAAAGACTTGGTACAACTTCACACAAGAGGTCTTTTTTTATTACATGTACAAGGTGAATTAAATTCCTTCGCATATTCTAGGCGCAATACCATGTTTTAAATGTTGAATTTAGTTTCTTGGCACTAACCCAATCTCAATTGTGCATAAGGAATTGGTTGTCGCAGTTGATATTACCCATGAACTATACTACTTGGATGTTGTCAACCAAGCTCTTCGAGACCCAAACCAGTTGGAGACATTAAATAACAAGGCAATGGACGCAATCCGAAAGGAGCACATGACAGTTTTCCACAAACAACTACTAGTATGCGATCCTTCACTAGGCCTAGATTTTTTGCACAAGGTTCAGATACATTACGACATGAATTTGAAACTTGAGATGCTTATCGAAAAACTTCAAATGCTTGTTTCAGCTTGTGTTACCACAAAATATAACTTTTTTGGCTTAGGTAGTGGAATCAATTTGGAGTTTTGAGGGAAGCTCAAAATTCCCAAAATAGGGATTTTTAGATGCAATGTTTGATAAATGGCTTCACATAGCCACAATTTGGCACCAAATTTGATTCTCAACAAACTTCCAAATCTTGTTTTCGATGAATAAATTTCGATTTCCTCTCCAAAATGCCAATCAAGTTTAACTTTATCGGCATCTTCATGGTATTTTGCAACTTGAGGTGGAAGCAATCAAGTTTTTCAACTCCATAACACTTGACCTGAATGACATAATTGATCAATCTATGAAGGTACTGTCTCTCATAGATTACATTCAAAAGTGGAGATTTGAATTATAAGAATTGGCTTTCTATAAAGAATTCAAGGTGAAGGGAAGGATCACGTAAAGGAGGATGTGGGAGCTTCAATCTGGAGCAAAGGAGGCTTTGAAGCATGTACTTTATAAGTGAAACATCATCTTAATCCATGAATAATTTCAACTGAAGTGTTCAATTTCAGAGGCTTAATAATTAGTCAATGCTAATTGAAGTTTCAATGAAGACCCAATAACTTTTACAAGGACTCAATTGATGCTAATAGAAATCAAATGTGTTTCAATCATTGTAAACTGTGATAAATTGGTCCCTTCTACGGTGTTGCTATGGTTGAACTCAGTTAGTGCCAATTGAACATTTTTAATGTTAGCCTTGAGAGTTGTTGTCAAGGTTCCCTCAATACCAAATTCTTGACTACCCCTAATAAAATTAATTCTACAAATATGTCTTTTCAATCGAATGCCATTGATGAAATGCCTAGATTCTTCAACATTTGGTGCAATTTAAAGTCTGACAACACTATGTTTCAAAAGGAGATTATGAGAAATTAAGGTTCATTTCATCTGCCTTATTATGGTTGTACCTTGATTGTCGTCCTGACTGCACTCTAGCTTCAAAAATTTGTGATCTAGGATACTTGGAAAAGTTTATTTCCTCTCAAGCAAATAAGAAGGAAGATATCAATAAGAGGAAGAAGAGGAAGAAAGAAGTCCAAGTTTCTGGCATTTTGAGAGCCACTCAAACTTTTGTTGACATTAAAACCCTGATCACGATGTAAATCTTGACTTGTTTGAATTCTAAGATTCTCCTAACCTTGTTGCTCGTGAGGAAGACTCCCTTAGGGCTCTTAGGAGTATGAGGGGTCATGTTGTTAAACCGTAGTCCCACAAGCGAAGGAGGAGATGACTTGTGCAAAAGCCACTCAAGACTTCAAATTGGAGATCTCATGTTCAACCACCTTGAAGCCCACTACTCACTAGCAACCACAAGACACCAAGGCTAGTTGCAAAGGTTCTCAACATTGATCGGCATTCCATGGTGAAGACCAAAATTTCAGCCAAGAAATGGGCCCTTGGCTTTCAGGATGTAAAGGATTTATGAATGAAAGTAATATTAATTACAAACCTTATTCCCATCGAATTACCTATATCTTTCAAATTCATTAACCAATGTCAACTTGAATTCTCGCAAGACTCCCCAAAGGACAAAATGGACCTCATCCTTGTTGAAGTCCTAGGAAATTTGCTTGTCCCGCATTTGCTAGACCTTGTCTCAAATATTCCAAAATGGAATGCAAGAGTTGAAAACTATGTTGCATCCATTTTTGGATTTGTGAACTTGTATCTAACGAAGGATGGTTGCATCTTATTTTTTTACAATGATGACTTCCGAATTTTGGGAAATGTTAAGTCCTATTTCGAGAACTACAACTTCAAAATTCATTTGAAGTTTGCAGTTGTCAACAAAATGCATCGAACAAATCTCGAATTCCCCATGAAAAAGGTAAACATTCTTGGAATTCCACCAAGGCTTCATATGTCCGCGTGGGCTTAATACTAACATATTGCTCTTATGTCATAAGCTCTCTTAAGTAGGATGCTTCTAGTAGTGCACGAGAAAGGAAGTTTCCTTTTCCAAGGGATTCGCAACAAAAACACATGCAGTATGATGATGTGTTTTTCAATTGGACCACTCTAGATATTATGACAATGTCAAGGAGTGGTTGGCCTTTTTTAGCAGGACACAAGATCCACCTTGACACTTTCCAATTGCTTATCCCTACATTCTTGTCTCTTTGCAATTTGGTGGTGGACATCAATGTTTCGACAAGTTTCTTTCAATTCGATTTACGTTCAACTTTGTCTAATCTCATCTTTTTGTCTATTCAACTTTGTATCTTTCAATTTGTATTTCTAAATCATTAAAAGGTTTTCCCTAAAGCATGTATATGCTTAAAAGCATGCAAAAATATTGGAAGACATGTTCTTTTGCTAGAACTAGACCTTGATGTGTATCTTCAACTTCTACAATTACTCTTGGATGTTCTAGAGGAGCAAACTAATCCAGTGGAAGAAGAAAATAACAACCTAGATGTTTTCGTGCAGAAGAAGTCTAGACTCGATCTTGATTATGAGTAAGTTTAACCTTCCCAATTTCAAGAATTTTAAGTGGGTTTTTGGTCAAGCCTTGATAAGTAACATTCCACTGCTTGACATAAAGATTTGTCGCCTCCAAAGCATAGGACTATCCTTTTTTTTGCCCACAAGGATTTTTTCCCCAATCTGCCATCGAGTCTTTCATTACTAGATTATTCAGAAGCAATTGCTCTTCATTTTTCCACCATATTGTCTCTGCATGTACAAAACAAACACAATAAATATAATAGATGTGTTTTGCGCTACATTAAAGATGAAGCTATAGAATAGGTTCCTTTAGACTTTGGCTTTTTCTTCAAGCTTTCATTCTTTGTTCCAATTTTTTCTACTCATTTGATCAACACAATATTCTCACATCTCATTTCAAATAGTTGAATGATTCTTTGATTTTAATTGCAAATTTTAACAAATACAAATTATTTTTTGTACATACCATAAATCCAAATGAAATCTTAATCCAATAGAAGGAATATGCTAATTGGGCTTCAAAGAAATTGAATGTTGAATATTTTTATCATTGAAACTTGAATATAAATCTAAAATATCTTTAGGGAAATTATATAAATAACCCCAATGCCCTAAAATTCCATTAAACAGTGATGTGAACAACATGGGTTAGTACTTTTATTACTAGGTAAATGCTTGTTTTATTGTGTTTAA
>Ga0209208_10001730_pt1 | contig 31096 bp, 15 predicted proteins | sample S1TSphfallax_3_FD_187694 | JGI IMG/M metagenome (GOLD analysis project Ga0209208, IMG submission 187694) | Host-associated microbial communities from peat moss isolated from Minnesota, USA - S1T2_Fd - Sphagnum fallax MG (SPAdes) (version 2) | ecosystem: Host-associated > Plants > Peat moss >...
TAGAACTTGAATCCATTTGCAGATGTGTGTATTTTCAGTAGTGCTACTTACTTACTAAAGTAACCATCAACAGCTTGGCCCTTTATGGCAGGTTTTTCAAACAAAATCGTGTGTGCTGCTTCTGGCAGGTTTAAACCAATGTTGGCTGGTTATAGGATTTTCCCCAGTTATCAATATGTATAACAGTCGGATATGCATAAATGCATATCTGGATTCTGTGTCAATTTCTATAACCGGGCTTATCTGCAACCAGCAAGTGTGTACTAGGTTCATATCATTATCCTACTCATATTTGGATGGGACATTAACACATCATATCCTTATCATATTCATAACTAGTATGGTGATAACTCAATGGTGACGGTTATGGATGCTAGGATTGATATATGCATATCCGGTGATGGATGTTACGGTTATGATTATTATATTCATATCCGGTCTAGATATAGATCGTCCTTTTAGGGTTAGGGTTTAGGTCAAATGATGCAACGATGCAATAATGCAATGATCAATTTTCAAGGATCAAGGTTTAGCACTGAGGACTTCAAGGACAACAACAGCAATGTCATTGTTGAAGTTTCTTTAGCAACGTGAAAGTGTTGAGTATAAAATGTAAAGAGAGAACATCAATATGTGTGTTTCTACAATCCAACTTGAGCAATCCAATGTGAACTTGTATGTTTTGAGTGAATGGGAGTTTTTGCTTTTAATCATCGACAAGGAACAACACTTTCTAGAGCTTTTGAAAACTTCAAGCAACGAGAAGTTTTGAGCATTCTCGTTTCTACAATCTAGCTTGAACAATCCAATGTGCAGTATGTGCTTATTGTATGTTTTGAGAGACTAAAAGTTTTGTTTTGCATCATCAACGAGGAGCACAACTTTCAAGAGCTTTTGAGAACTTCTAGTGATGAAAAGTTTTGAGCATTTTCATTTCAAGTGAATTCTATGAGCTTTCCTATGTTTGGTGCCAATGTTAATTTGTTGTCTTGGTTTTGTTTTTCTATCGCTTAATTAGTAATAGCCAAATCATGTGTTGGTTTTCCTTTTCTTGTGTTTGTGTTATGGCTATTTGCATTCTCAAGAGCACCAAGCCTCTAGTGTTTGTTTTATTTCTTCATATGTTTGTCTTTTGGTCATTTGCAAGTTTTTCAAGAGTGCCGAACCTCCAATTCTTGTTTTCTTTTTTCCTATGTTTACTCTTTTGTTGTTTGCAAGCTTTTCAAAAGTATTGAGGTAATTAACTTGTTACCTTTTAGTTTTGCTCTTCAATTATTTAATGAGCTATAGCCTCCTATGTTCATTTTTCTTCTTCTTGTGTTTGCTCTTTGATTGTTTATAAAAAAATTTAAAGCGCCAAGCTTCTAGTGTTTATTTTCTTTCTTTTTGTGTTTGTTTTATAGTCATTTGCAGGTCTTTCAAGAGTGTCGAAGTTAACTTGTTAGTTTTTTGGTTTTGCTCTTTGATCATTTAGTTAGTTGTCAAGCTTCATCTAACTAATACAAGTAATCAATGTTGAAATTTACTTTTACAACTATAGGTTGTCAATGAAAAATGGGTTTTTGTTTACACGCGTGACATCCAATTGATTAACAAATCTTTAAACTCAGTTCTTCCTTTCCTTTTTTTTTAACTTTTGGCTCTTTTTCTTTTCATTTAGTTGATCATGGTTGTTGTTTCTTTTGTTATTGAAAAAGGTCCATGGCAGAAGAGGATGAAATTGTGGTTCTTAAAAGTGTTGGTGGTGTTGATGAAAATAGTCATAAATTGAGTGGAAACCCAACAACCAACTTATTGACTATTGAAAGCATCCACCTACAATGTGACAATGACCTTGTAGATAATGATGATCTACATCTTGCAGTTATTGTAACTCAAGCTCATAAATGGAAACCAAACAACAAATACTCAATTTGTTGGGGTTTTTTTTGTAGTTAATGACAATTATCCTATTAATTTCAAAAACCCATAAACGTTGCGATGTATCATTTGTAGATGAACTCCACGAGAAGTTGGTACACTATTAACCAAAATTTTGTTTTGTGTAACCTTAAATCACATTATAATGTAGAGAATTTCATGAAAATTGGGATTACATATAGTATAAAAAGTAGTAACTATAAAATTTCACTCGCTTTGAATCATTTTTTAAATCACATGTAGTTAATTTGATATTCAAACATAAAACAAGTTATTAAACTCATCAATATGCAATTGATTGGTAGTTGTATGATACACCAATAATTTTATAAACATTGATTTAGAACCCCTATTTTATAGCACATGGGTCCATTCACAATTGGGATACCAAAAAGGAGTATTATTTAAGTTTTCAAAGACTAGAAAGGATAACTTTGGACTTTTTTTCTATTTGCATCATTGTAATTGTATTGGATTTTTTTATGCCAATAGATAAAATGGTGTCATTTTAAATCAATTCAAACAAATTGGACATTATATAAATGTTCTTTTGAGTCCTTTAAGCCTAATTATATCAAGTGTCTAAATTGCACCTATTTATACAAGGAATCCAAAGGATTGGTTTTAAAAATGCAATTGATGTCAAATATATATATATATATATTATGGATAAATAATGTTCACATTTATGTTTGGCCATGTTCATTGCATGCATTTGATTATAGTACAAACCACTTTAAATTTTTGAAAATAATAGAATTCAATTGTTGGGGTTGCAAGGAAAGGGACTATTTGTTTTTGGGCCATTTCATTGATTTTATATAATCACTAGGCATTATATTTATAACTTGCATTATGAGTGCCATGTGCAAGAAATAATCATTCCAAAAAAATGTGAACTTGTTTATCAAATGTTTATTTAAACATTTTCTACATCTAGGTTTGAACCAAGGTTTTAATGCACACCAATGTATACATGAAATAAATCATCACCACCACATTAATTTTGATAGTTTAAACTATTCAAAAAATTCACTTAAATTTGTGTTGTGTAGTTGTCATTTGTAAAAACTAATGTAAAAAAAGTTGTGATATATCCTCTTTCCTTTTTTTGGAACCCCAATCATGAATGAACCCAAATTAATTACCATTTAATTAATTTTGAATATCCATTTTTTTAATGAAAAATGGTAAAAACAACTTTTAGCCCATTTACATCTTCAATGGAAGAACATTTTACAACTTTAAAAAATCACAATTTTCATCATTATTATAACATAATGCACTAACAAAGGTTTTTTTAACATTTGACATGAACTTTACAACTTGAAAAGAAATTGAAAATTTTAGTGAAGAACATTTTTTTTCATGGTTGTTTTTTTACATGTGCAAAATTTCATGGATAAACTACCATTAAATCTAGTCTTTTGTAGTATTTTTTTACAATTGTAGCATTTGTGATAAGGTTGTTACAAAGTGAAAATGTACTTTGATTAATAATTAATTTGTTCATATTTGCTCAAATTTCATGATATAATGATATATTGGGTTGTAAACCACCATTAATTGAAGTCTTTAATTACAAATGTTTTCCAAACATCCACCATGATATATCAAAGTTCCATATGTATCAAAATTGTCAAACTATGACAATTTTTTATTTACATTGTAATGTGCTTTCACCCAAAAGACTAATCAAATATAATAAAATGAACAACATTGCTCCCATGAAAACTCATATTGATGTTACCCATGCTCGTTTGCTTGTAAAAAGAATATTAAAACTAACTAATATTGTTGCAACAAACCATTTTGTTATAAATCATAGTCGACAATTAAGGAAAAGAAAGGTTGCACCATTTGGGTCTACAATCACAACATTTTTTGGCTCAATGCATCTTTACAAGCATGGTGATGAAGCACAACAACAAATTTTGGAAGATTTGGTCCTTTACATCTGCAAAGGATACAAGCCTCTTGTGGCGTGTTGTCTAAAATGGTCCAAACAACATTACAAAACATTACTTTTTAAAGGTCCAACTTGACCAAAACGAGTGAACGCAAGATTGAATGTTTCAATATTGGCAGAAATTGCACTCCCTATAAGTCCATATAAGATTCTTTAAAATGATTCAAATGAAAATGGTTGTTATTTTTAAAAATGTTGTTATTATAATCTTTGAATAATACATGTTTAATCACCTACAAACTTTTCCAAGTCTATGTGAGAACTAGTAATTAATGTGGTTGATGTCATTTTTAAATTTGGAGGTCCTAAAAGGAAACCCCACAAAGTTTAAATGAATAATGACCCATGTAAAGCTTTCAAAAACATATGTTTTTGAAACAAAGAAATTGAAAAACAAATAAAAATTGCAACTCACATGGACTTATGAAAATATGGTCAAATTTTAATCATTCAAAAGTCCTTAACTAGCAAATGGTTAAGGTTTTCAAAACATATATTCCTTGTATGAATTTATCATCTTATATTACATCATATATTGAATCCCAATGACAAATTTGGAATGTGAATCAATATATATATTTCCATTTTGTGATGGTCCACTTAAACGACTAATCCATATTTTTTGACTTCAAAAGTCCATTACTATTAACAAATGAATTTTTATAAATAAATAACCACACACTTCTCTTCATAATGAAATTGTTAATCTATATTGAAATCTCAATTAGTAAATATAAGGATATATTGATCATTATATGCATTTGAATAAAAAATACCTAGGAAAATAACATTGTTTTGTCACAATAATGAGATATCCAATCTTACATTCACACAAATGTTTGTTTTGACCAAAGATGTCCCTTTTTACTAATGGGTTAGGGCATGAAATACATTTGACTAAAATGATAAATTTGACTAAGTGTCAATTGATCATTTCGTTAAAAAGGACAAACAAAAACAGGTTAATCGAAACAACCATGCCTTAGTCAAATTGAACATACTAATTTGACATTAGTTAGGTAAGCCTAGGTTAAAGCTACCTACATATTTAACATACATAATTAATTAACTTATTATACCTAGCCTATTAACGTATTAATTAGGCTTAAGTTAACTACCTAACATAATTTGTAATCTATTAATAAAATGTAGGTACTTACTACTTACTTAACTTAATAGTTTATACTAGGTAGCCAAGCTAAGCCTAACAAGGTATGGCATAATTATCTAAAAACCTAATTTTAAACTAGTTAAATAGGTCAAATATACCTACCTTATCAACCAACCTACCTACCTACTTACCTACCCATTCACCCTATCTTACTTACTTAAAAATACCTATTTATTTCACTTACATACCTACTTTAACAACTAACTAACCTACCTACCTACCTACCTACCTACCTACCCAGATATATTTATTTATTTATGTTACCTATGTCTTACCTATCCACTCACCCTACCTTACTTACTTAAAACAAATCTAATAACCTTATTTACATACCTATTTTAACAACTAGCCAAGCAAATTACCTACCTGCCTATTTAATCACCTTAATAATCTCCCTACCTCCCTACATATGTTAACAACCTATTTACATACCTACCTACATACCTTAACAACCTAAACTTGTTTCTTTACCCTACTTACTTATATTAACCTACCTATACCTATTAATATACTAGGCAGCTAAAATTATATTTAGGTTTATTAGCTAGCTATTAAGTATTACCTAGGTAACTAGGTAGGTCTTTTAGTTAAGTAGCATATATTACCTAGCTACTACATACTAATTGTACTACCTAATACTTATTAGTTCCTCCTAAATAGTAATTCATAAGTTTACATGTACACACAACTTTAAATTTTGAAGGAAAAATATAAGTTGAATTTGTGAACACAATTCAATTTCATGAAAAAAATTTCACAAATCATTTTTAAAATTTACATTATTGTGCACATCAATGTATAGATCTTTGAAGATCTTGAAAAAAAAATTCATTTGTCTTATTTGAATAAGACATAAAGAAAAAAATGCATTTCAAAGTTTGAATGTCAAAAAAGATTTGAAATGGAACATGTCAATAACAAAGTTTCACAAATTTTATCACAACATAAAGCTGTGGTGAGTTGGTAGAAGACTTGGTAAGTGCATGTGGCTAAAGAGGTCAAAGGGGATTATGTGAAGATGGTGTACAACCTTAGGCTATGGAATGTACAACTACCCACCATGACCTAGGTGGGTAGCTAGCATCTACCGATGAACCTTATTTATAACCCACCTACCTACATTTAATTAAAAAAACTATGGTACACATTTCCAAAATTAAAAAATTGACCCAAAAAAATTGTTGCCCAAAATTTTGTTGTTTAATTTGACTAGTTGAATAGCCCACCATCAACTAGTCAAAAAGATCACTAGTTTAATTGGTCATGTAAAAGACAACTTGACCAAAATGACTAAGTGTTTTTTTTTACTAGTGTCAAATAGGGTTACTTTTTGGTCAAATTTTCAAATAGAAAAAATCATGATTTGTAGTAGTGAAAAGACTATGGATTTGCATGTGCTACCTAGTTTTGAAACTAAATTTTTTGCAAGCTTTGATTTCTAGATGTCTAGAGGTTTGCATTAGTGACTAACTGTTTGGATGAAAGCTGGATTCCACAACATCATATTATAGGATTATTTGAAGTTTAAGAAACTAGCAACAATGCCATGGCTTTGCAACTCCAAGGTTTGTTGGAAAATTTTGGACTAATCCCCCATGTTTTTGCCTTCGTGAAAGATGAAGGCAAAAATTTGGGATCCATGGCTACAACATTGTGATCTTTTACAATTGCAAGCCTCTAAAGATTTTGAGGTGCATGAAGGCACTTGTTTCAAGCATGTCATATCTAAAGCTTTTTAATATGCAACAAATGAGGGTGAAAGCACATTACAATCGCCAAAAAATGTAGTCACAAATATTGTTTTTCAAAATTGTACAACTTTCAACTTCCACCAAGCCAATAATAGAAAAGGTTTTCATAAATTATATTCAAAATAAGGTAGTTCAATAGCCAAATAATGAAATTATCAAAGGGAATTGCATTTTTTGATTAATATTAAATGATAATATTTGTGAGAATTTATATGTTGTCACAATATATTGCACAATGCAAATATATTCTAAAACTTATTCAAATAATTGCAAAACTTAATGAAGTACTTAGTCATATATTAAATATGAATCGATTGTACCATTTCAATTATAATTGAAAATTTTATTCATGTGATTTCACAAAAAACATTTGGACAAGTTTTTCATTCAAACGAACATAAGTGTGTTGAAAAAAAAACATTTTATTGAAATTTTACTTTCATTTAAAAGATGAAAAGAATTATGTTGGAGGCCTTTGTATTAAAATCCATTTTATATGTTTATCAAAACACTAGATGAAATCAAATAAAAATTTGCCGCCAAAATATACCCAAAAATAGTACTTTTTTTGGCCTAAAGTGGCCTTTTCATAATGTGTTTTCACCCATGATGATAAGGTTTCTACAAGATTGACTTTGTTGAGTGTGAAAGATTCTCAAGCTACATTATAGAAAACAATTGCATGGACAAATAAATCAAGGAAAGGGAGGTAGGAGTGGGAGAAGGCATGCATGGGTGGCCTCGGAAGCAAAAAAACTCGTGTCAAAACAAGGTTTGTTAACAAGGTAATCATGTTTGAAAAAACTTTGGAATTCAAAATGACAATTTTGTTATATTATGGCAAGCAAAAAACATTGAGTTTATAGCAACAAATCTTGAAAGCCCAAGTGTGGGCCATTATTGAAGTTATCATTATGTGTTTGAATTCAATGGTATCTGCATGTGTTAAATTAATTTAGAGGACACAAGTTGTTATTTAATGCCTTGGTGACTATAATCAATTTGATTATGGCCATGGAATCTTAGTTAAATCCCTTTGTTGATGGGAGTGAAACATGTTGTTAGTTTGAGGTTGAACTCCAAATGTAAAGCAAAAAATGTGACAGGAGGTGTGAAGGTGATCAAACCTTTTCTACAATTTTTGAAAACATTTGATTTTTCCTAAGTTTATAATATGTTAGCATTAATGTTGGATCATTATTACAAAAGCGGGGTGCAATTTAGTAGCCGAAATCACTATGGGACCTTAAAAGTGAAATAAGTTTATTGCATTTTATTGATTTCACTGTGGTGAAAATTATTTCACTATAATATCACTATTAGACATCATGTTTCATTACTAGTTAACATAATTCACTATTATAATTTACTATAGTAAATAGGTTTATTTCAATGTTTTTTAAAATATTCTATTTATGTTATTTTATGATATACCCTCCTATATTATTTTAATATACTTTAGTTATTCTAGTTCATATTTTATATTATTATAAGATATTATAAATTATTGTACCCTGAACTATTATATGTTATTTTACCATAAGGTATCTCAATTAATTTATTATAAGCTTTTAAGTTATTATAAATTAAATTATTCAACTAACTTTAGGGTATACAATAGGTTATTTTATTTTAAATTAATATAGGTTATTTCAAGTTATACTTTAAATAATTCAAGGTCATTATATTTTATATTATTATAAATTATTTTATCTTAAGTATAATAATCTTAAATAATTCAAAATAAAAAATAATAACCCATGAAAATAAAATACCCTGCAATATAATAACTACTAATAGCCTATAATATTATAACATAAAATATCCAAAAGTAATTTATAATATAATAATCATCAATAGTTGTAATATAACATATAATAACCAACAATAACTTATAATACAATAACCATGAATAACCATTAATAAAATAGCCACCAATAGTCATTTATATAATAGCCACCAATAGCCACTAATATAATACCAATTAATAGCCACCAATATAATAACCATTAATAACCACCAATATCCAATAATAAAATATCCATCAATAGCCATTAATATAATAGGCACCAGTAGCCATTAATATAATAGGCACCAATAGCCATTAATATAATAGGCACCAATAGCCATTAATATAATAGTCATCAATAGCCATTAATATAATAGCCATCAATAGCCATTAATATAATACCAATTAATAACCACCAATAGCCACCAATATAATAACCATTTAAAACCACCAATAAAATAAACATGAATAAAATAACCACTAATAGCCAACAATAGAATAAATATTAATGGTCATTAATAAAACAACCACCACTAACTATTACTAGAATAACCACTAATAGACATTAATAACCATCAATAGAATAAGTACTAGTAGCCATTAATAACCACCAATAGCCCCAATAAAAGAACAACCACTAACCATATATTAGAATTGTTTAGGATTGCCAAAAATAATCTAGGGTGAAATAATTTCATTTGAACAAAATCTCAAGAAGATATGAATTTTCAAAGTTTATGTTTTTGTAATGTTTAAAATGAAATATTCGATAAATAGAATGTAATGTATTACCACAACAAGTGGGGTGGTTTGATGATAAGGGTGAACTCCATTCCAAAGGTCAAGGGATCAAACTTCATGAATGGTGTTGTGTGTGGTCAACAATGGTATGTTGATCGAATATTCTCTTATCGAATTCCTATAATACGTGCCTAGGTTGATTATGTGGCCTACTTAAGTTAGGTTTTAACCTAGCCTACGCAGTGACACGTGTCAATAAATCATAGGTTAAAAGTCATGAAATTACCAATAATATTATATATTAAATAATTAAATTTTAATTGATTTCCATGTTGGTTAATTAATTAAGTAGTAAGTGAATGGTTTGGTAAATTTGTATTTCATTGGAGTGTAACCTTGTTTCACTAGGTACTAATGAAACAATTCATTGTCCATAGCAACTAGTCCCCGTTCACTAAAGGGTTAAACAATTTCATTAGGTAAAAATGTCCAAATTCATTCAAAATCTAGTGAAACCCAGAGTGAACTAGGACACATTTCCTAGTAGTGGATCCATACTATAAATCCTTACAAGTTAATAATTATGTGGGGCATGGGAGTGTAATCCACCTTACATTTAAGTATGAAAAACATCCCACGTTCAATGATAATTTTTGAAAAGTTAAACCCTTCTATCCAAGTATAGGTGGTTTTTTTTCAATCAATGGACTTCATGTTGAAGAAGATGAAAGCAACATGTTTGGTGTTGGGGCATCTATGGAAAAAAATTCATGGGCATTGATTAATAGGGAACTATCTCTATTTTGAAGGTTGGTTATACTTCCACCTATGTGTGTAGATCCATTTGCTTCGTGGAAGACCCACGAGGGTCAATTTCCAAGTGTTGGCATCCTTACCAAACAAGTTATTGGGATTCCAAGGTCTCAAATTGAAACTAAAAGAATGTTTGGCCTAGTTGGTGTTTTAACAACTTTGGGGCATTACCACTTATAAGTCCAAATTTTGGACTGGATTATTACTATTATCAAAAATTGGCCTAATGACCCACACCTAAATTTCACACCCAATGTGGACCTAAAAGACTATTTGAAAGTTGAAATTGGTTTAGTTGAAGGTAAACATGAACTAATTGAAAAAGCTACATATTTTGAGGTAGTACAAGTTGATGAGGATTAGGTAATTCACTTAAACCTTAAACCAAATACAAATTATTTTTCTATTGTTCCTGTTCAATTAACCAAATGACCTTTAATTTTATATTTGATGTGGCAACTTGCATTGTAGTGGGCAAATTTCTATAATGAATTGGGGTTCAATTCCCCCATAATCTACTTTATGTTTTTTTTGTATTGTTTACAAATGAATTAACATGTTCAACTTGTTAATTATAGCTATTATACATATCTGTAAGTTATTATGATTTTGAAATTTGACAAATGCATATCCAACAATGAATGAAAAAATTTCATGAATGCATAAATTGTAATATAAAGAAATTTTAGTGGAATATCTAAATGCATATCCTTATACTAAAAGGAATTTTTCATCTTGTCTTATTTATGTCTAAAATCCTAAAACTGGCCAACATTAGTTCAAACCAAACTCATGAGTTTTTTATTCGAGTTTTATAACATCGGTCCTATCATTTTGTAAAAAATATGAATATGAAGTGTTGTTGACAAACTACTTGGCACCCACATTGCTATCATGGTAAAAATGCCAAAATCCATTCAAATCAATTGTAAAAAAAGTTACAAATATCCCATGTTTAGATTTAATAAAAGTCATTGAGTTCAAATTTAACATTTGTTGGTTCACCTTGGCTATACCCTTGAATAGTTTCACTACTCATAGGAAACAATATGATAAAAAAATAATGTAGATCATGACATGAATTCCCATTTCTCTAGCAAGATTTTTATCATTGAACCCCCCCCCTCCCCCTCCCCCCTTTCCCAAAGCAAGTATTTATTCCTATTAAACCGTTGGAAAATTCACCTATAGAACTTACATATTTTTATATTGCCTCTTGTTATAACATTAGTGTGTAACATTCTCCTTTTGATTTTCAAAACTTAACAATTTGAAGATTTTGATGGCTAAAAGAAAAAAAAGGAAATCACTCATCAATTGTGTTTTTGCAACCTAAAAGGAAGATTGGATGGAGAGTAGATGAACTAACTAAAAGTACCCCAACTTTTGAGGTGTTATTTTCAATTCAAGGTGATGCGAACATGATTAATGAAATGGTTAAATAAGGGAAGTGTTTCCTTCCTTTAAATAGTTAAGTTGGATTATTGTGTTTCATTTGTTGCATGTCCTTGCTAGCAACGGAGGACGATGCATTCAAGCTTTGGAGGCATTTGGTATATTGTCAACTCTTGATGTGTGGTGTGTAATCTCAATCCTTATCCATCATGGAGTTTTTCTTTTGAAGGTGTGTGTGATGATCATAAGATGGTGATTAGTGTAGAAGATTGATGATGGCATGAATGATATTTAAAGATGAGATTTAAAAAGAGTGTTGTAGTTGGAATGGGCATCAATATGCATTAGAAAAGAGCTAAATGCATTGTTGTTTTTTTGGAGTTTTTGTTCTTTGGTTATTGTTGTAACTAGAATGAATGTTTCTAAAGCAACTTAATGTTTTGGTGGACTTTGATTAGGTTTCATTACTTGTCTTCCATTGTGTTTCAATACCTAAAAAAGTCTACAAAAATGTTCATCACATCAACAAAATCTTTGTAATATAGTGGGGGAGAGGATCAAAAACTCTAGAAAATGTAGAACAGACTAAAGCTTTAGTTATTTATAGAAGAGAAATGGGATGTGGAAAGGAACTTTGGAATCTATTAGTGATTTGTCAAGGATCTATCACCAAGGGGATGACTTTTGCTTATCTAAATGGATTATTGGGGACCAAAGTGAAAAGGGAGTGGGTTTATTTTAGTGCATTTCAAAAAGATAATACATTTGCATATTGAAATGTGAAATGCGAAAATGTATAATACCTTTGGGATTTTTAAAAGTTGGGTGTGAGTAATGGAGTAAAAATAATTAGATGCTTGAAAGTTTGAACCTTTTGATTTGTTTTCAAATTTTTCTTTTGAACATTTGAGAATGAATGTCAAAAATATTTGCCAAGTTTAATGATCCATGATGTTTCAGGAAAGAATTTCATGAGGGATCTAGTCCTTGGTACCATTTTACCATTAACTTGTATTGGGCAAAAGCTAGATTAGAGTTGGAAACTAAAATGTTGTATTTGTAATGTTGATCATAATGAAAATGGTTTTTAAATGTGAAATTGTTCAATGAAAATTTAAAATTTTCTTTTGATTGTGTGCAACAAGATCTCATGTTGAAATTTTTTTTGTTACAATTCCACCATGCACAAATTCAATTCCCATCCTTTAGAAAATGCATAATGTTTTCTATCTTAATATTTTTTTCTTTTTTTTAGCACATTATTTAACTTGATCTTTGGATTGGTTACTTACCATGTTCCCAAGTTGAATTGTTGTGAGGATTGTTTTACAATATAAAGGAAGGGGTCTATATTAGCAAATTAATGTTAGACACTTGAACAATGTAAAAAATAATTTTTTAAAATGAATTGATTTTTTGAGAAAAAATAGGATGTTACCTATATATAGATTGTTTCCATCCTAAACTACAAAAACCCTAAACCTTCAAAATTATGGTTGTTTAGGGTTTAGGGTTTCATATGGAGTTCAATATGTTCATTAATGTTGGGTGGGTATTTTATTTTGATCCTTTACATTGAAGTAATATTAAACAATTGTTGATTTTAATTCTTTGAAAACAATCAGAATAAAAAAAACCATCGATTTCAATTATTTCAAAAACTTCAACAAATAAATTGATTATTTATAATATCTAGTAAATAACCATCAATTATGATGATAGTTATATATTTTTTGAAAAATGTAATCTATCAACATTATTTATTTAATTAGATGAAAATTATAGCTATGAAGTTTCACCATGATACTTATCAAGGGTTTATTCACGTTTTCAATCACCACCCAAAATTAATGTCCACACGTAACATCCAAAAACATTAGTGGATCATCATATAATCATCCTACCCTTAAAACAAAAGTTAAAACAAATGCATTTCTTATACTCCAATCCTTTAACTATTAATCACAAGTTAAGACAAAAGCATGAAAGATGTTGAAGCCATGTAACATGGTTATATGATTTGATTGTAAAATGAAATTGATTGCAACTTAAAGAGTACATCTATGTCTTTAGCTATCACCCATGTGTTGGTTTGAAGTCAACACAAAAATCTTACCCCAAAATCTTACATTAAGATCAAACTCTCTTCCTTATAAAAACGCATCCACCATTGCACAAAAAATTCATTCTAAATGGGTGTTAATAAAAATGCATCCCCATCAACAACCCAACACAAAATAAAATTTGTCAAGTTCAAATCAAAAATCCTTTAGCTATAAAAAGGAGGGGGATGATATGTTCACTTGAATATATTGGCTTCTGCAACATTCAAATTATGACCACCACATTTTTTTCCACATTTTGAGAAATTTTCTCATCTAGGCTTCTTCTTTCTATAATTCACCACATCAACATGAGACATGTTAGTTGTTGCATGGTATATATGAATTTTAAACATGAAAAATATTGCTATTTTTTTACTAAACCCTTTGTTTGATTGATTGATTGTGCTTGTTTGCCAACATCATGATTGAATTTCTTCTCCATAGCTCTGAAATTTTTGCAACAAAACTCAAACCTTTAGATTTAGATTTTTGTATAATGCATTTTGACCAATATTTTTGGTGGATTTTCTCTTGTACTTATCATCTACACCCAATATTAGGATCAATCAATGAAGTGATGGGAGGAGAAGTGTGCCTTTTATGCATCTTGTATGTATGAGTCAAGGCAAAAACAAATGGGATGTTTTGCTTTATTCTTTTACATTTGTTTGATAGTTCATTCTTTCCAAAACTAAAACTTTCTTGCAAATAATGTTCACAAAGATTTCTTGCATGAAATATCACACTTTTTAATAAACAAAACATTGCCCATAGTGTTCAACAATGAATTTGCATTTACAATTGCAAGTAGTGAGTTTTCAAAGATAAGTCACACTTGTTTGCTTTAAGCACCTATCATGAACATCAAAACTATCAAAACAACAAAAATTCCTAAGGACATGAACCAACCATGACAAGACTAATTTTAAGTCCAAACATAAAACATAAAATGTGCAAGATGTAGATTCAAAAATAAATTTATTATGAAACATGAAAAGAATAAAAATATGGATTATGGTGCAAGATCATACTCAAAATTGGTGTTGAACAAAATAAAAGCAACACAAGGATAACTACCTCCATTTATACATTGTTAGGGACCTAGCTCAAAAATGAATTTATAAAAATCTCAAAGATCTTACCCTATGTCAAATTCAAGATATCTCAAAATATTTCAAAAAAGCTTTTTGAAAAAGTTTCTAATTCCATTATGAATGTACAATAAACGAGAAGATGAAAGGTGAACATTGATGGATGAACTTCATCCATGATGATGATGTCAACAATGATGTTCATGATGATGGTAAAAGTGATGCTAACAATGATGTTGGAAGTGATATTGGTAATGATGTCGGGGACATCATTCATGATAATACCCATGATGAACAACAAGCATGTGTGCAACAAACCAAAAATGTATAAAAGGTTTTGTAAGGCTTCATATAGTCACCAATGGGGATGGGTTTGACCATGCATAGCTAATGACCTTTTTGCCCCCTTCAAAATTGAATTCAATCACTTCTATATAATGCCAAAGTGTTATGAAAAAGTGGAAATGTTTTAAACATAGCCAACAAATTCCCACATAAAATGACATTTAACCAAATAATAAAACAACATTATGTGAGGTTGGTTCACTACTATCCAAAGTGTTATGTATAGGAGAAGGGCTGGTCTACAAGGTGTTAGGTTGTTCAAGGGCATGGCAACAAAACAGTGGCCTCAAAACCCAAACCCAAGAACAATAGAACATTGATGTGACCTACCCTTCCTCAACATGTGATGACATTGTTGGTGAATGTTTGTCACTGTGAAGCATCCCCATGCATATGGCAAGCCTCTTCATTCATTTGGTGAAAGTGTACTAAAATGTGAACTCCCACCATACCAATGAATTTGCCCTACATGGGTGAATTTCCCTAAACCCTACTTTTACATCTTTTTTTATTGACACAATAATTTCATTATTTGAATGTCACACCATGGAATCATCTCCTTCAAAGTGGAAAAAAAAATTGAACAATATGCTCTTGGGGTTTGAAACAAAGCTACATGTGATTGACGTGTTTAAAGGAGGTGAACTACTTGCCATCTTGTCATTTGGAGAAACAATGTTTCCATTTTGGTTTATGTGCTTGGTGTGAATTCATGCTAAAAACTAAGACATGATTTCCAAGTGATTTTTGCATCAGTGTATGACAAAGACTATTGGAGATGGTGGAACCAATGGAAATGGTAGAATGCATAACATGACAATATTATTAATAGTTTTAACTATATAGATTGATTCATTTCAAAATGTGAGTTTGGATGTAGTATATCTTCCTTAATTTCCTTTCATTGCCCTTTTTATCTATTTCCAATATTGTTTTCCAAACAATTTTCATTTCTTTCCATGCACACACAAATATACCTTAATGTGATGAAAACCAAACAAGCAAGGTACTTGGATGAAATGACCAATTTTGAAGGAGAAGAGGGTAGATGTGTTGAAGAAAAAATTGGGATCATAAATGGTAAATGTTGTGAATAACATCAAAGATTCGTATTTCAAATCATGATGCCTTGGTTATTTTGACTATGTTTGTTGATGAAATTACAATTGCCATTATTTGCATTGTTCATTGCAGGTTTAATTTTTTTTCTTCTTTTGGCATATATGTGATTAAGTTTTAAAATCCTAGCTTCCCTTAATGTGCACATGCATATTTCATGTTTAGAAAGAGGAGGCATGCAATGCACACCTTGCAACCAAAAAAATGTATTTCATCATCCATGTGATTCCATCCTTAATAATTGAATGGTGAACTATTTAATGGACTTTAACATATTAAGGAATGGGCATTTTAATTTCTAGACTATTACATACCTTGTTCAAAATTGCTTGTGCAAATCCAAACTTAAAATGGCGATCCAATTTTTTTTCACCCATGCTTCAAGAATCACCATGAGAAGCCTAATGAAACACCATTTTTTTTCTTTGATACAAGATTAGAACTCCACTTACTTTTCATACAAAGCTTGAAACAAAAAGTTTTGCTCTTAACACCCAAGGTAAAGGCTAAATCAAATGAGTCTTAAAACTTCATTTTATATAATGTGTATGAATTGTTTTTGTAAATGTACAACATTCTCACAATCATGCCCTTTTATTTAAAATTTTGAAAGATTTGCTACTAAGTCAAACCCTTGTAGGTTGAAAAAAAATCATATTATATACCAAGCTAGTATGAATACCTTGGATATTGGAAAAAAACACTTGGTAATACTAAGAGTTGTGATTTTCAACATGTGATACCAACCAATAACAACATTGATATGTTATTTCATGAGGACATTTACCTTCATTGAAATGGTAGATTACATTTTGATAAAATTTTGCAATTTTTTTTGGGGTGGGGGAAATGAAAGAAAAATATATACATAAAAATCAAACAAAAGTAGTGAACTTCTTGAGTTTCAATCTTAGTCTTTCAAATGTACTCAACTACAATTCAATATTACATGTCATCAACACAACAAGAGTCTTCTTCTAACAAGGTTCTTAATTATAAACAAAAAAGAACTCACTAGGGTCTTCCTTCTAGTTGCCCATTCAATAATCAAAGGCCATAAAGAAATATGAAATGTTAATTTTTGAAATCTTAAGTTCTTTATTAATATTAGGTAGCATGTTAATGAGAAGGGGCAATATTATTTTCAATTGGTATATTCAAAAGTCATGTACTAGCCATTTCAAGTCTCAACATAAATATCATTAGATCACCATATGGGATAATAAAAGTAGCATAACAATATTAAAACAAGGTTATACTAATTTTGGTTTCTTAATAACAAGACAAGTATGCCTCACATAACTCAACACCCACAAACGCATGTTCCTATTTATAATCCATTTTGGGTTTCATTGGATGAACCTTAGTGGCCAACCCCAACCCCCTTCCCTTGGTATAACTAATCCCACCTACTTACACACTAATATGCCCAACTACCTTTTTACATCTCATCCTTCCCTCCCATACCACCTCCTTTCCTTTCACCCATTTTTCCTTCTCTTTGCTCAAGCTCACAAAAGGAGTTTGTGGAGGGAGTTCAAGCTTGTTGAAAAAATACAAGGAACTTTGTTCCTCTCATCTCCTTCCCTTTTCTCCGTTTTTCCCTCCTTTTTTTCTTTTTTATACATCTTGTTGATGCAAGGGATTAAGTTGCTTGTGGCAACCTTTGTGGTTATTGCATTCTTTTTTTACTACCACATGGAATTGAACTCCTAGTACCATTTTTTGTGTGTGTTTTTTTTAAAACTCTTTCCTCTCCCTTGTGGAGGCAACCTTAATGGTCATCATTCATTTTTTTTTTCTTCCTTACATTATTTTCCCCTCTTTCCTTTGCTCTTCTCTCTTTCCCTCCTTTCCCTCATGGTGGTGAATAGCTTCAAAGGTTGCCAGCTTCTTTTCTTCTTACTATGGGGAGTCTCAACACCCCCACAACATTATTTTTGTTAAAAGTCTCTCTATTTCTCTCCTCTCCTTCCCTTTCCCCTCTTTCCTTTCCCTCATGGCACAAACCTTCATGCTCATCTTCTTTTCTTAAATTTTTTAGTGTTTTCTTTGTTGTATTTTTTTGGGTTTTGTAGGGCATGAGTGATGTATTTTGTTGTTTTTGGGGTTCTTTCCATTATTTCACAACATTATTGTACAGTTTGAAGTCCTCTTATTTGGGGGTTGGTCATCTTTGTATGTATCGTAATGTGCCTTTGGGCACCTTTTCAATACCTACATTCAAAATTTATATTTTATTATCATTGAAGGCTAGAAAGTTAGCTCAAACCAAATCAAATCAAAAAATAAAATTCAATACCCACATTTTGTGATGCCAAGTACATCCGGTATTTTTTGGGGTTTGTAAGTTTAATTCATGGTTAATCTATAAGAGGCAATAGTAGGTAAGTAAGTGGGTTGATGTGAGAGAGGGAAATGTTGATGGGTAATAAGTAGCTTGGTGAGGAGATATAAGTACCTATTTTTCTTGGTGTAATACTTTCATCTTTTGATGGCATCATCACCTATTTGGTGAGTAGGTAGATAGATGCAAGCGGATTGCTTCAAGTAGTAGGTAGGCAACAACTTATTATGTCAAAGAATATTTGCATCTTAGTTGGTAGATAAAGGGAGAAATGAGGTTAGTAGGTAAGAGGAGACAAAAGTTAGTATTAAATAGGGTAACAATGCTAACCATGAATGGTTGATGGGGGAACCCAATGGAAAAATATCTCAATCCAATCACCATCAATCCAAACTAATGCATTTGTGGGTTTTGGTTCACTTTGGCTAACCATCATGAAAATCTATAGCAAGATTTCATTCAAGGCTTTTCTTTTTTTTCTCTTTTTCAATTTTGTGGCTCACCTTTTTTCATTTTTTAAACAATTGTTTTCAAATGTACCCTTAAGGTGAAAATTTCCAAATTTTTTGTCACCACAATGCAAAACTTTGCCACAAAAAGGAAGCTAAGACTTCCAATGATATTCTTAGCTAACATTGGACTTAACCAATATAACCAATTCCACATAAGAATGTAAGAGCTTGTTAAGGTTAACATCAATTAGTAAAGTGATGATGAAGTCAAAATTGCCTATATATATAACCACTATTTGTTGAAAGTAATATAATAATTTAATTTATTTCATGGATTATCATTGTAAACACTTCATCATATGACAAAAATGACTTTTCTTGGAATTTTAAATCATTGAAACAAGTTTTTTTTTAAAAATTAAAAATCTAGGCCGTGTAGCTATGGTCATAGGCTCCAAATTGCATGTTGATGGGGAAGTCAATCTAAAATGGGCATAATGATTTGTCCACCACAATTGGGTGATTTACCTATCTAATGCATCAAATAGCAGATTAAGAATTTTTCAATTTGACCAAATTGTATGTTAAAAACTCTAAGAAACATTTAGGGGCCAAATTGAACCACAAGTGGAATTGGTAAACTACCAACCAATTCTAAGGTCAATTTTTTGATATAGCCAAAATGCCAATCATCCATAAGAAGATTTATCCAAATTTGGTTAAAACTAAATTGAGATACGAATGTAAAAAAAAGGATTGGGGTACCTACTAAATTTGAATAGAAAAATTTGGAAAATAAAGATTCCAAGGCTATGTTGGAGATAAGAGGGAATGGGCTATTGGTGATGTGAAAGAGGGAAAAAAAAAAGTAATTAGTATATGCAAACATTAAATAGTAACAACAAGTTAAATGCAACATTGGGTTTGACACATTTGCAATACAATGCCCAACATGAAAAAAATTCAGATTTTTTTTATTATACCTGCACAATAATTAACGTTATAAATATCTTTCTTACATAATAATTTCAAAGAAAAAATCTGATGTAGTGGTTAGAATCCTCTTTTTAACCCAAAGGTCCAAGGTTCAATCTTTTTCCCAACAAACAAAATGAATGAAAACATCCATAAAATAGTTAAATAGTTTTTTTTAATTGGTTGCATTTAGGAAGTAACTTCTTTGGGGAAAAGAAGATTAAGTGATCCCAAGCAAGTTCCTAGTGGAAAAAATTAACTTGATGAAAAAAACTTCCTTGGGGAGCAATAAGTTTTCTTTGGTGAAGGGCCCAAGTTCCTTAGGGAGAAGGGCACCTTCCCTGGGGAACAATGAATTTTCCCTTGGGAGAAGCCCAGGTTCCTTGGGAAAACATATGTTCCGAATAATTTTGCAATCATAACTATTTCATGTTTGTTTTAATATAATCCTGTGACCTATCATTGGAAAGGTTTCAAGGAAAATTACAACTTTGTAGTTGAAAACATTTCAATTATAATTCATATGCAAAATTTATGGTCAAACAAAATTTTGAACACATTTGTTCTTTGTGGAACATGGCTAATCCCCCAAACAACTTAAGCCCTTGCTCCCCCCGGGCACATGGTGTTCCCCAAGGCAATTTAAACTCCTCCTCCTTGGGGACATGATTGTTCCTTAGGGAAAAAAAAGTAAGGTCCTCCCTAGGGCAACTTAAGCTCCTTTTCCCTAGGGACATGATAATTCCCTAGGAAAAAAAACAACTTCCTTGAGGAACAATGAACTTTCCTTGGGGAAAGGCCCAAATTTTTTGAGAAAACATAGGTTCTGAATATGTTTACAATTATAGTTCATTTTTATATATGCTTGTGACATATCATTAGAAAGGTATCAAAGAAAGTTACAATTTGTAATTGGAAGCATTTCAATCAAAGCTCATATGCAAAAGTTATGAACACACACAATTTTTGACATATTTGCTTCCGAGGGAACATGGTCGTTCTCTGGGGTAGCTTAGGCCCATTTCTCTTTAGGGGAGCAACTTAAATTGTGTTCCCTTGGGGAACAACCATGTTCCCAAAGGAACAAATGTGTTTGAAATTTTGTGTGATCATATCTTTTGCATATGAGCTTTGATTGAAACGCTTCCAACTTCAAAGTTGTAGCTCTCTTTCAAACCTTTCCAATGGTAGGTTGCAAGTCTATATAAAAATGAACATGAGATGACTCTCATTGTAAAAATATTCGGAACATATGTTTCCCCAAGGAACTTGGGCCTTTCCTTGGGGAAAGTTCATTGTTCTCCGGGCAAGTTGCCTTTTTTCTTAGGGAACAATTATGTCCTTGGGGAGAAGGAGTTTAAGTTGCCTCGAAGAACAATTTAAACTTTTTTTTTTTATGGAACAATCATGTCTTTGAGGAGAAGGAGCTAAAGTTGCCTCATGGAAAAGTTAAATTTTTTTTTCTCAAGAACAATCATATCCATGGGGAGAAGGAGCGTAAGTTGCCTTAGGGAAAATATAATTTTTTTTTTCCCCTAAAGAACAATCATGTCCCCAGGGAAGAGCTTAAGTTGGCATGGGGAACAACTTAAACCCATTTGGGTTTATCATTTTGTTTGTGAATGATAAAAAGAATCTAGGAAAAGGTTCAAACCCAGGACCTTTGGTCTATAAGGGGGATTCTAACCACTGCATTAGTTTTTTTCCTTTGAAAATAATGTAAGAATTTTTTTTACCATTAAACATTTTGTCAGTACAATATATTAAAAATCTGAATCTTTTTTCTTGTTGGGCACTATACTATATTGTATTGTAATTATGTCAAAACCAGTGCTACATTTAATTCATAGCTACTATTTAGTATTTGCCTATCATTTGAAAATTCATCACCAACTACAAATGATCACCAGAAGCTGATGATACCCATCAATTATCCATATGGACCTTCTATTGTGAGTCCCTACCTGGTGTTAGTGTTAGTTGTATTAATTAATTGGGGGTGGGAAGGGTTTAGGGTTGGGTGTTCAAAGTGATTTTTTTGAGGGTGATGGGCCTCTCTCACAAAGCACTCACATTATGTAGCAGTATGAACTATGAACACTGCCCCGAAACAGGTTTGGGCAAGGAGAGTGCATACTATGACATATAGTGTGGTGCTATAGGGAATGGCTTGGGGAACACACAAGAACTTAGAGAAACCAGCTTAGAGAACTCACTCCTTGCCGTCCTCTCCCTTACTTTTATTGCTTATCAAGGGACCGGGGTGAACAAGCACCTACCCAGGTACCTTGAATCTCTTGAGCCAGGCCTTATTATTATACGTAGTGGCCACATTTGACTCAGGAAGTGTTTAAATTTGGAGCCAAAATATGAGTGGCATATTGAGCCCTTGCAAGGAGGAGATGATTTCGTGCAAACAACAACAGCAGAAGAAGAAGAAGAAGCTATTTCAAGGAACAAGGCAGCAAACTGGAGGTGAAGAAAAGCATGAATTAGTGTCAATTTTAGAGAAACTTCTTCTCTCAGTTGAAGTTTGATAAGTATAGTTGTACTTGGATCACATAGAGAGTGGCAGCTGCAGTTTTAGCAAAGGTTGGAATATAGTCTACTACCTAGACTGGAATTGTACTTGTCCAGAAACTGTTGTCAGCTAACTACAGAAAATTCTTGGGATATCAAATGAAAGTGGCTCTTTAGCAACGTGTAAAGCTTGAATTGTGTAGGTGATGGAAAAATGGAAGTTTTCTTTGGTCGTTCTTTAATAGGGACCCATGGTCTTAAGAAGGATAGGGGATATTAGCCCAGGTCAAAAATGGTGACAAACAATTTTAGGAATAGCATTTTCATGCAGCCAATGAGATGGTTCAACATGCACCCAGGAGGGTCCATATCTTTTCCTTTGGGGTAGAGAAGGGGGCGGAGGGGGAGGGGCCAATTTTTTGGGATTTTGGTGTTCCCACCATGTCCCCGATCTGTTTCCCAAAGGTTTTCCCAACATCCCTCCTTGATGTGTTTCCCCAAGATGTTCCCAATAGCACCAAACTTTATCCACAGTTTTTTGCCCAAAGTTGAAATTTCATTAAGCTGGGCCAAAGGGGAAGCACCTCTAGACTTCTATTTTAAGGAGTGCCCAATGTTTCCATAAAAAAGTAATGGGCCAATCAAAGTGGCTCCTTGCCAAAAAAACCATACAAAAAAGACTTTGTGTTCAAGCGGCCCCATGTAACTAATACCACCCACAATAGATAGGTACAACCCATAATAGAGTGGCAGCATAATTGAAATTAGATGGTGGTTGTTAAATTTGGTGATAAGTGTGCTGCTGTGTTTAGCTCTTTGCTGTGTATAGGCTAGTAGGCACTCCATTACTAAGCAAAACTAAACTGGGTTGGTTGCATGTCCCTCACTCCAACAACAAAAACCCATTTCAGCAAGTACTTATATTTGATAAGATTAGATTCAGTCAGTCAGCAATCAACATTATGGACCTCAAAGCTCTAAAAACAGAGTGGAATGACTTGTATTTTTGTGGTGTAGACCACCTTAACAAGATCAGTTGATTTGTACCTCTGCAAGCTGAAAAGCAGAGCAAGACCTGCAAGTTTTCAATGATGCCAGAGCTGCAACCAGGACCTTCCCCACCCACGCCCCGCCCCCCCCAAAACAGCTAAAAATAGCAGCAATCTGTCATGACCATTTCCCCTCCCACAGCAAGAGTGCCAAGGATCTTTCCTCTTGCCTGGATGCCTGTCACCCAACTTAATACAGATGGATGAGAACCATCATATGCATAATTTAGAGATTTTCCATTAACTCTTAATTCTATGCAATCAATTAAAAGAATTCAGAATTCAATTATAGTTCCATAGTTTACAATTGGAATTAAATTCAAATGAATTCCAAAGGTCTACTTTTTCATTTTATTTTATTGCGTTGAAGAGCCTTTAAATTGTTTAGATCTTAGGGTTCTTATCATCCTCTGTGACCATCTTTGGATATTCAACAGTCAAGATTCCTTACCCATATCCAAAACAAATCATCATGATGAAAAAAAAGAGCAAGAAGCACATTGCAGTCCATAAATTATCACCCCATACACACAGTGCGCACCGTTACACATGATGCAGTTTGCCACCATCTGACTATTCCATGCAATTAATTAGCAGTTTACAAGTTTTGTGAACAAGCAAGCCCCACAACACCAAAAGTCCAGAGATTAACACTGGCAGTTAGAAAATGAATAACTATATCTTATGTCCTGATTTTCTTGCCAAGTTGATTAGAGGATGCTTTGTTACCACTATCGCGCTCCCGCCTTCTCTTCACAACATGCGACAATACATCTAGTTTTGCATTTTTCACAATTGACATGTTCAGCTTCAGAGGCTCAATAACCACACCTGCCTTCTTGATCTCCTGCACATACATATATATCCATTCCAAACAAACTGGTCAAACATCATCATCACATGGTGGTGGTAGTGTGGATTTCAGCTGCTCTCCACCAGGCATTGATCCACCTTCATTTTTCCACCTCTTTACAGACATGAAAAACAACAAAAGTAAAAGCCGAAAACTAAAGGAATTGAGAGAGGCTTTCAAATCTTAGGCAAGCTCCAACAGAATCCGTCACTTTGCAACAAAATATTTCCATGAGATTGCAGACAATTCTCCACAACAACACCTTGAAGGTAACACACCAGTGAGTGCAGTCTTAACCTTGTGAGAGTCACTCACAAATTGTCAGACCATCACCTGCATCACAAATAGCAGCGACGAGCTGCAATGACTACCCACTGACTTAATCAGCTCTTGACAGTGTATGTAGATAAGTACTACAATAATCTAAGTATTGTAGTACTAAAATACTAAAGTTTGGGCAAACTGCATAATTTCACAAAAAGACTGTAGACAGTGGGAACCGTGTACTCTGGTTTCCACAACAATAGCTAGAACCAAGTGAGGTTTGGGGAGAGACAGAGGATAAGGGGGGAAAGACAGTTTAGTGCTTACAGAAGGACGAGTCATGTCACGGGTTGACTTGTCAGTGTTGTAATCTCGTCCAATTGGCATTTCTATAGTTCGCTCAAAAACTTCTCTTGATCGATATGGGAAGGGTACCTTTGAAGCACAGAACTTGGAGGCCTGAGACATGCCATACAAAAACATAGGAGAGGTTAATTATTGCAGAACAGAGCTTTAATTTCCACTCTCAATATACATTGAAGCACTAGCAATAGCTAACCCAGGTGGGTACTGAAAATTTCCAGCACTCTTCCAGCACTCACTGCCTGAAACATGAAAATTGGGGTTTAGAAAACTAGCAGCATAAGAATATTTTTTGTTGTGATGTGAAAGGCCCTTACTTTCTTATCCATCTTTTCAGAGATCATGACAAACTGCAGCTTGGCATCTTTTCGCCTGCTCAATGCTGCATCCCTTTTGTTCTTCAAACTCTCTTGCTCTTTCAGAATCCATGCTGGTTGTCCTTTCTTTTGCTGGATGTGGGTCCATTGGCCCCAGCCTGGCAGGCTAACTGGCCCCTCCACTCGTGGAACCTCCTCATCCAATGCACGTGCCTTGGTCTCTACAAACTCTGCTTCCACATCATCTCCAGCAAAAGCTCGTCGGATTAGTTCTTCCTGTGACATTGTTTTATCAAGGAGTTTCATACCTTGATCATTTGCTCCATCCTCTCCTTCCTCCTCTTCACTTGCTAGCAAGGTGGGAATCTGTGCATTAATTTCTGCTGGATTGAGAGGTGCAACCATCTTTGATTTCTTTCCATTCAATTTCTTCTTTCCAGAGCTTGCGGCTGGTGCAGCATTTGTAATGTTTTTGTTGTCAACTTTAGTTGGAACACCTGCCATCGCCACAGTAACATTACTGCTAATTTGAGATTCTTTGACATTTGCTGCACCCATCTGTTTCTCTGCCTTTGAGCTTTGGAGGGTTTCAGTGATTGCCTTTCCTGCTTTCTTGTTCCGTTTCTTTCCCCTCTTGGGCAGGCCTGGCATCTCCTCTTGAAATGGAGCTTGGGCCTCTCCAAATAGCCAAGGATTGTTTCCCACAATCACCTTGCCAGAAGTACTTAGTATTCCATCTTGCTGTAAGGACAGATCAGATTGTCTGATTTGTCCATTCCCTACAGTTTCACCAACAGAAACATAACCTCCAGTCCCAGACTTCTGCCCTCGAGACAAAGCAACCTGCAACATCCACCTCTCCCAACACCAGTTGTTAGAACATCTCCAGAAAACCACCTCCCTCTCAGCTGCTACATGCTCTCAAGGAGAATCACATTGCCTTTGCCTTCGAATGAGAATCTCTACATACCAAGTGTTAACCAATTGAGGTCAGGGATATAGAGAAAAATCTCCACCTCTTCAACTTGCTGGTCTTCTTCTCCTATTACAACAGACTGAACCTCAGCCACTGACATTTCCTTTTCAGGTAGTGGGTTGCTGGTACTTTTCTCCATCCTATTGAATCGCTGCCAGGCCCCAAGTCCATCTATTTTATCCTCCTCATCATCAGATAGATTTGCATCTGAGTCAAATTCATCCATTGAATCCTCTCCATCTCTAGACTTTTCTCTCCTGTTTGGATTCATAGCTGGTGTGGACATGTCCCCAAATCCAAGGCGTCCTGAGTGTGAAGTGCCCCATGCTTTGTCATCTTCAGCCCTTCCAACATTGATGTTCTTATCAAAGACTGCATCACCCCGTTCAGCTTCTTCCAGTTGCTCCAGGACAGCCAAAGCCTCATCTTGGGATTCCTTTCTTTTCCTCTCAATGGCTCGAGTCTGCCACACAGAAGACACTTGATCTGTCAGACCTCTCTTTCAGCACAAATAAGTAGAGATAGACTTTTTCACTGCCCCTGGTTCATTCAACAAGTAACTGCACCCCAATGAACTTCATTTCATTAGAAATGGGTAAATAAATGGGAGTAACTCTTAAGACCTAACTGGCCCTACAATGGAGATATCTTCATGCAAACCCCAAGAAACTTCTGGAAACTAAATGTTGAAGACATCCTTGGTTAGAAACAGTTCACTTAATGAGAGATCTGATGGAAAATTAGCTTACAGCCAAAACTAGTGAATCCTTCAACTCTAAGCTCCATTCATTATGCTTCACAATGATCATAACCTTAGCACATCTATACAATTCACATAGCAGATAATCCAACAAAACAGGGACTGCAGATTTACCATGAAGGGAAGAGCAAAAAGACCAGTTGTCGGGATCTCTGCCTCTCCATCACCTTGCAAAGCTAGAACAGTTGCCATTTTGGCTTTTGCAAGCAGCCGGGCCCTAGTTTTTCCACCCACAGCCAACCCTTCATCCCCTTCATCTCCTTCCTCCTCACTGCTACTCTCTTCACTACTGCTGCTCATCTTGACTGACTGTATTTTCCTTGTGAGCATACTGTGAGTACGGAGCTGCTCTGCAATGGCCTCCCGAGAGCCGTCCTCATGCTCTTTCAAACCACGTTTCAGGATTCGTTTTGCCCATCTTGATGTGTTCTTGTGCTTCAAAGTCATACGCTCCTGCCAGACCCACCTTCTCTTCCTGTCAAATACTTCAAAGAGCCCAACCATTCAAGAAATTCTAGAAAATCACATATGACAAGTTCAGGCACAAATATAAGAGGCAGGACCCTAACCTCAGCACGCTTCACTTCCTGCTTCAGTGCAGCATCTTTGACAGCTTCTGCATCTGTGTCTTCTGCTCTGTGCTTGTGATCTTTTTGCAACCTGTGGAATGTCTTAGACTTGATGTTCCTGACACGCTTTGCCTTTGCCTCATGTTGAAACAGGAGACTGCGCATCTTAGCCAGCCGCTGTTGTCGCTCCCTCACCTCTTCAACTGTGAGCTGCAAAAACTTGTACCAGAGTCAGGTACCAACAATGCCCACACACAATTACATAAAGCATCTGGTCAGATGACACAAAAAAGACTTACCTTATTCAGCTCAAGAGCTTCAGCAGCTTCCACAGCCTTTACATCCCCTAACTTGCTCTCAGATAGCACTGAAGCAATCTCTTTCTCCATATCTGTGGTAGGTGTGAACTTGGCAGCCAATGCAGCTGTTGATGATGGGACGACTTCCTCCTTTTGATTGAAGAAAAGGGTCCGAGCTTCCCTGTTCATCTTTACTTGTGGTTGCCATTTTGTTATCTCATCCCGTGTTTTCTCATAACCTACCTTGCGCTCCACCTTCTCTTGCATTGCTTTTGGCAAAGGAGGGTGCACTGGTGCTCCTCTCTTCTCTAACTGCTGCATTCGTTTGCGTAAGGCTCCAAAACCAGCAGTCTCATGAAGCGATCCCATAAGCTCTTCAACACTGATACCCTGCACTGTTGTCACACTACCTTTGCCACCAGGATTTAGGTTGAATTCTGACTCTGGGTATGACTCGGATAGCATCACTTCCTTGCGCTTTGATGCTTTCTCTGTAAAAGCATCATAATAATTGCCCAAATTTCAGCTGATTGTGTAAGAAAAATCACAAATCCTGGGAAACCTCTGCTGCTTCATTTCAAGAATCCATACAAAAAAGCAGAAATTCATACCCTGTCGAGCTTCAGATGCTTTCCTTGTAACAGCCTGCAACATATTCTGATGCTTTTTTTCTGCATCCTCCTCCTCCTCCTCCTCCTCATCATCATCATCATCCTTTTCTTCTTCTCCTTCCTCATCAGATTCTGCAAAAATGGTTGTGGTCTTAGGCCGGTGGCCTGTGGCTGCTTTGCTCTGTACTCTGGCTCGATAATGGTCTCTTTCATCTTCTTCTCCATCTATGTCCTCATCTTCGTCGTCTTCATCATCTTCGTCCTCTTCCTCGCTCACATCTTCATCACTGTTCAGGTTCACTTCTTTGGTTCTGGGAAGGACAGAGCTGGTTTTTCTCTTGATTGTCGTTTCCACATCTTCATTGTCCTCTCCAAATGCTATGTCTTCATCAATCTCCTCATCCTGCACACACACCATAGCCAGAAATCATGAATAGTTTTATCTACTCCAAATCTCACTACTGGACCGAATCGTTTCTCAATAAAGATCAGAAAGCAAGCAAGTAAGAATACTTCAAAGAAAAACAAACCTCAAAGTCCGAGGGAAGCTCGTAATCCAACTGATCCACAGAGTCATAACGCCGATTCTTCCCTGCTTCTTCCTCCGGCAACTGCTCCTCGTACTCATACACATCTCCAGGCAAAATGCTGTCGTCTTCTTCCTCCTCCTTCGATTGTTTCCTCCTGCCATCGCCATCACCCTTTAACTCCTTCAGCAGGCTAGAAGCCAGCTGAGGCCCAACCTTCTTACCATTGGATCTCCCACCGGAATCTTTCTTCTGCATCTTCTTCTGCTGCTGCTTCTTGTTCATGGAGCCGTGGCCCCTTGGCCCTGCCTTCCGCCCCACCATCTCCAAGTCTTCGCAAAAACTGAAAACACAACCCTAACAAATTCAGGCAAAATTCAACGAAAGAAACCCAATGCACATCACTGCCACACACAGATTTTCCTCACAAACTGCTGCGTGTTCTTGCCATAACAATCAAGCTGAGTCTCAATCTTCCAATCCTCCCTAACACAAGTCAGACCCTCGTAACCTCCACGAAAATTGCTAGGGTTTTAGTCTTCGAGGTGGAAGATTACCAGGGTTTTTAGTGTTCACTGGAGAGCCAGACCCTAAAACCTTAAAGACGCTCGTAAAACTCATGGAAAATTGCTAGGGTTTTAGAGTTCATTGGAGAGCCAAAACCCTAAAACCTTGAACTGCAAAGACGCTCCTAAAACTCGAAGAAAATTGCCAGGGTTTTAGTCTTCCTTGGAGAGCCAAAACCCTAAAATCTGAAACTGTTAGCAATCAACAAAACCATTTAAGGTTTTAGGGTTTTGGATGGGGTTGAAACCCTAAACACCATCCAAAAGCAAAAAGTAAACATGCAAATAAATAAATGGGATTGATGATCAGAGTTTTTTGCCCCTTTTAGTTTGTCTAAGTAAAGTGGATGATGGTTACCATGTGGGCGTGATAGATGCATGCAAAGGTGGTGTTTTTCATGTTTTTAGGCTCGTGAATCCAATTAACTAGGTATACTATGAATACAATACCAACTATCAATTGGTAGTTTTGTGGTCACAATATTTATTTATTTCAAAAAAAAAAGTTAAATAATTTTAATTTGAATATTTTAGAATTTTGATATTCATGAAAAAGTACATATAGCGCACCTTACAATTTTCAAATATGTAACAATAATCTAAAGCTTGGGACAATGGACTATCTCATAGGTTGCAAGTTTGATTGTCATATATTTTGAAAAATATCATTTAAAAAAAAATACTCGAACCTTTTGAAAAGTATTTAACATTGATATTAGTTAGAACATGTACGATTAATTATGAAAATGATTATATTAGATAGTTTGTGTTCAAAACCTTCTTATAAGAATTTGAAAGCATGATTATGATCATGTGACTATGTTTCACTTCAAATTCACCACAAAAATATTTTTTTGGTCTAGTCAATCTTATCATTGATAACATATATATAATGTGTAAGCATAGTCAATCAACTAGTGTTGTGGAAGAACAACATTGCTAATGGGAGAATGTTGTTTCATCAAATCTTGTTGTGTTAGGTCGTAGTACATAAATAATTGGTGTTTGTTCACAAATTTTTTATTCAATAATTTGTGATTGGTTGGAGCCCCCCCAGTCCCTTGAGAGGCCCATCTAAAGCGAGCAATGGTGAAACTACGAGTGAAAAAGAGTGAAATGGTGTTCTTGTTTCAAATGATGTCATAGAACTTTCCCATTTTATGCATTGAAGGTGATGAGTTCGGTCCCTTGTTGGGGGTGGTTTGGCTACACATTCACTCACTTATCGGTGGTGAGTTTGCCCTCACCCAATCACCCATTTGCTTAACCACATTTTGTTAGGGTTTTCCTTTTTGCTTCTAGATTACAGCCACATAATGTTAGGGTTTTCTTTTTTGTGGTGCTAATAATACCTTTGTCAATCCTTTCTCTTGATCATTTTGCTTGCAAAATGGGTTTATTAACTAGTCTATTATATAAAAAATATGAATGTTATTGTG
>Ga0209208_10001731_pt1 | contig 31093 bp, 25 predicted proteins | sample S1TSphfallax_3_FD_187694 | JGI IMG/M metagenome (GOLD analysis project Ga0209208, IMG submission 187694) | Host-associated microbial communities from peat moss isolated from Minnesota, USA - S1T2_Fd - Sphagnum fallax MG (SPAdes) (version 2) | ecosystem: Host-associated > Plants > Peat moss >...
TTTGGATCTCTGGACCCCTAATTGTGAATGATTCTCAAACAAAAAGAAAAAAACTCTTCAGAAAAAAACAACAAAAAGATTGTACTCATCCTACTAAATGTGGGTTTTTGGTCTGTCTGCAACCCCTTGACCTAGCAGTTGTTTTTTTACACACACACCAGTCAAATACTTTTTCAGTCAGGTGCACCAGCCCCCTCCTACTTGGATGATGCACACCAGCGATAATGATACTAGTCAATGAAAGTCATCATTTTCATTATCTCTCTCTCTCTCTCTCTCAAAGCAATGGCTACATTTCCTTTTTAGAGAAGCTTATACTGTGCAAGATTGCCTCCTCAAAAACACACAGAAATTGCTCTTCTGAGGAAGCAAATTTCTTACAATCAACGTAACATGCCCGCGTCGTTATTGACGCCCATCTCACCATTTTCTTGTTCTTAACATGCCTGCCTCGTCATTCACGATCATCGCACGATTTTCTTAACATACTCGCCTCGTTTGTAGCTCCCCGACGCGCATCATGCTTCACGCTTGAGCAAGAACGTCATGGCTGAGTCACTGGATCTAGGCTTCGCTTGGAGTTGGACAAATTCGAGCTCCAAAGAGCTTAACCGCATGTACGAGGTTCAAGCTAGACAATCAAACGCTCAGATCGCTAGCGATGAGCTGTTTGTGCTCTAAAATTCGTGGCCTGTGAGTAATTTCACAACCTTCTCAAGCAGGAATAATATTGTTCAATTTAGCTCAAACCCTTCTTTGGATTCAAGTCTTGTGCTGAGAGTTCGGAACTGACTTTAGCTACTACAAGTTATCTAAGTCCAAAACACCTTAACTAGAATGCACATCTTGTACAGAATGAGTACCTTGTCTTGAGAGTTTCGAAAGTAATGTTGCTACATGATCAAGGCAGCTGTGTTACAACTCTCAGTGCATAGCAACCTGCGTTGCTCAGACAATTTCTTCTTGAAGAGTAAGTCAGATGAAAATGGGGATCACAACTCATGTAACTTAGGGATTCTAAACACCCTCTGAGCTGCCCAATCTACAAGAATAACTCCTTTTGAGTTTTATTCGCGAACTTCCCCTTCCGCCTGAATATAGCAACTTCAAGCTCCCCCCGCCTTTACCTGTCTTCTTTCCTTCAAAACACTCTTCGCCAAACAAGTCTTTTGAATTCTTTCACAGCTTTCATATAGCTTCTTCAATATACATACATTGTGGAGCTCTTTCCTCAAGTGTCCTTCCACTAGCTGTCTCTTCCCAATTCCTGAAGACAAGGAGCTAGCTGCAAACAGGAAGAACCAAACTTGATTCACCAACCTCAAACTTCAGCTACATGCCATCTCCATTTCTACGAGGTTGGAATCTCCAAGGGGCACTATTTAGGTGCAACTATTTAGGTCCTTCTGAAGCTCTTTGATCTCTTTCTTTGTTTTTCCTTTTGTTGATTCCAATTGTGGGTCCCAGCTTCTTGCTAGGTTTATAAGAGCTCCTTCTTTTGAAGCTCCTGATCTCTTTATATGGGTTTTTTTCTTGGTTGCCTCAAATTGTGTGTGCAGGCTTTTTGCTACATTGACACAAACTCCATCTACACATTTGAACTTTGAACTTTCAGGAATTCTTTGCATTCCGTGAAGCTTGGTTTTCTATACCAAAATTTTACACAAATGCCAAGCTTAATTCCCTCTAAGCAGAGCCAATAAATGCATGCAATCTAGTCCTACTTTTTCCAGCTTGAATGTGTAGAAAGGATTGAAGAGGAGGAAGAGGAAGAGCAGAAATTGTTCATATTGCTCTTCTGAGTCTACTTGGTATTCAGTGTCAACAGTGTCAGCATGTTTTCAATGTGAGAAGAATTTCCACAGGAGCATGAGACTTCTGTGAACACAATGTGAGACAATGTGCAAAAGAGGAATATGAGAAGAAACATGAAGGAGAATATGAAGAGAAAATAGGTGGAACAAGAGCAAGAAAAAAATGAACCAAGGCAAATTAAGGATGCAGTGAATAGATGTGCCTAACAAGTTTTCACACTTCAAATGTCCCATAATTCTCATCACTGCAAGCTCAACTCTCCTCAACTCTCTCCCAGTTGTGTGAATGGGGATTTGAAAGGGTTGTCTAGGTATTTTCTTGTGTACTTCATTTTATGTCAGCAAAAGTATTACACATCAATCACCTCATGCATGTAGAACTAAATTTATCATGGGATTGTATGTCTTACAGCCATTGATTTGGGTCCAAGTTCCAACCTCCATGCAGTCTCACTGATGACTTTCCATGGACCCCAATGTTGAGATGGGGATACAACCATAACTGCAGAATGAAAAAAAATGACGAAAAGAAAAGAAAAAGAGGTAAAATGGACAAAGTAATTTTCAGCATGGATTTGCTATGATTAGTCTTCAGATGTTAGTATCCAGACTCCAGAGACTGCCTTGAATTGTGTTCATCTGAGTTCCTGTTACAATTTGCAGTTTAGTTTAGCTTGGCTGCGAAATGGAATCTTGCAATTCCTCAGAATTGTTTTCAACTTTCAGTGTCTCAGCTAAGCATCAAATTATGATATAGTAGCAAAAACCTGGATGAGAATCAAAACCTATGCAGCTGCCAAAACCACAATTGAAACAACATTGTTTCTGGGACCAACATCACCACTAAATGCAGTACAGCAGGTTCTTGCACACACCAATTTCTCTCAACTATCTGGTAACACATGGCTAAGAACCACATTTCAAAAGTTGGGTACAATATACCATTCACCAATGTGGTTGTTTACAACATTTGTGTAGTTGCCCCTGGGCTAGCTGCAGTGCTAAAACAAAAATCTTTCCCATGTTCCTTGTCACGTTGTTGTTTGCTCTTCCTCTCCTAACAGTGCTACTCCTTGATCTTTCTTTTCCTCCTCTTCACCCTTTCTATACGGGTGAAACAAATCCCGGCTTTTAACAGCCCTGGAAAACATGCATTTGTTTCACCCATGTACCAAAGGATTTTCAAAAGATCTCATGACTGCTGTGGAAAATCTCATTGTTTGCTAAATTAGCTGACCATCAGTGATGTCTTATACCTTGTGCAAGATGGATTTGAGATAACAAACGCATGAAGTAGCTTCACACTTGCACAAACTTGTAGTTTATAAGCCTCAAGGAATATTCCAGTCTATACACAATCAAGCCACAAGGATACTAACACTCCCTGAAAGTTTGGACACTGCTACTGTGTTGGAGGAAGTCCCATAATCAAAGTAAACATTTGACACCAAAATGCAAAGCCTGCAGCTAATGATATTACTGTGTTAATACTTCTCATGCCAATAGGAGAAGCAAGCAGTGATGGAAGCTATACTTCCTGCAATTCACAATGGTGGCAATCACACAGTTTGTTCAGTTACCTCTCTCCTAGGGCTTCCTCCCATCCATGCATTTACTAACTCTGCCTGAATTCACAGGCAATTATTCTGCAATTTGTATGTGTATTGACTGCATGTCTGGCACCACAATTAGTGCTGCACTAGATGCAGTGCCAAACAGTCAAACTGAACACTAAAGACAATTCTTAGAAAAAGTAACTCTAAATGACAGAAAACTTTTGCTCTAAATCAAAACAAAAGAGAGTTTTAAAAGCAAAAATCTTAAATAAAAAAACATTTTGGCTACCGGCAAGGAAACAGGCTACTGATATGGTGGGGTCAGGAGCAAAAACCTTTCAACATACAGTAGCAACACTTTTGTAGAGTAGTGAATGCTGTGAAGCTGACCTTACAGCCCCCAACAGAGCTCAGTAGTACAACAGTTGCTTCAGCACCTGAAGATTCTAGGGTAGACAGACTGGTCACTTAATGCAAGAAAAATTCATAGATAACAAGCTTGCAAGGAGACAATACTCAAGAAAAAGAAATCCAATGAGACTTTTGAGTTTTCCATTACCCACAAGAAGAAGCAAACTTGGCCTGAATTGGTGCTTTTCTTCTCAGTGTTTCTTTCATGTCCCAAATTATACACTTGAGAAACATAGTAACATCAGGAATCTGTCTGTATTCCAACAGATATAATCAAAGCTCCAGCTACATTTTGCCACCAATGCTATCCTTCATAAAGCTGTGGTTTCTCTTACAAGCTTGATGCGATTCTTGCTCAAACTCTTCAAGCTCTAGCCTTTGTAGATAGCTGTTTCTAAAGAGATGAAGCTCAAAAACTATGCATTGACAAATGAAGAATAATGAAAGGGTTGTATATTTAAGAGGGAAGTGGTTCCAGAACTATAGAAATGCAAAGTCCATGTTCTCATTGAAGAGCCCACTCACTACTGTGGCCGTGAGATACCAATGCCTGTTCAGATTGTTGTCTACTAACTATGCAAGCATAATCTATGGTACACACTTTAAAGAATCATGCCCCTGTCAAGCTGTTTTTCACATGTATTTATTACACTAAAAAAGGGACATATTTGTCTAGCTTGAATGCATTTCTTACATTTGCATGAGGCACACTTCCTGCTAGTAAATTCCTTTCATTAAACACATCACATAACCAAACACCATTTGAACACATCCCCAAGAGATTTTGTGAAGTCCAAAACTTCTTTGGAATTTTAGAGTCTCAAGAAGCTTTCACATGCTCTCAGTAATCTCTTGATCCTTGAAGCTTTAACAAAAGGAGCTGAGTTTGAAGACTGGACATACTATCTATTCCTACAAACTGGCATAATCCTTCCAAACACATGAACTCCAGTTAAGGGTGATATTTTTGTATGCTTTAATACAATGTTTTTGTAGCTTTGAAAAGCTTGGAACACACCTTCCATCACCTGCCCTTCTCTGAGCACATCTTCCATACATGTATCTCAACATCCTTGACTGCTGCCCTAATCATGTATGGAACATTTGTTGGTACTGCATTGTGAAATCTGGAGTAGAAGTTGTAACATCCGACCCTCAGAGAACGTAATGACTAATGACCACCTGGTGGTAGCCAAGTATCTATATACACCTCAACTCAAAATGTGAGTGACATGGAGTTAGCTGCAGGAACCAAGCTACCAACACCAGAAACCAGATTTGCTTTGGCTCAACACTGAAGTGGGTGACAAATCTAGTACTAGCCTTAGCCCTGAGCAACCAACCACTAAAACTATGGTGAAACTGCAGAGTATACAAATGGAATAAACCTACACACATTGACAAATGAAGAGACTGTATATTTGGTAAAAATGGTAAAACGGTAAATCCTGGTTCTTCAAATCCAAGAGCTATGCTCTATGGTGTTCTTCAACATGCTGGATCTCTGATTTCAACTAACTCCACTGCGGACATCAAGAAGCAAATCGTGGAGCTCCGGAAATGTTGAAAGCAAGAGCATTTCTAGGAGGCTATATGCCAGTTGCTTTACACATACAGTCGACTGCACCCTCAACCCCCCCACAAAAAACACAAGATTAACTGTGTCCCTTCCACTCCCTATCAATTCTACAGGGAGATTGTTTGTGACCTTACTTCCTTCCTACTTTCACCTCATGTGTCATTGAATCCATCCTCTGATCTCTTCAACTCAAGGGAGAAAAGCCATTCTCTTATGTCCAGCCCCCACCATAAATGTCAACTATGTCATGCACTAATCCAGGTACAAATGAAGGAAGAATTCATTCAACATTTCTCCTGCCTCACAGGATAACCTACCTGAGAAAAATTGTATATATCGGTGGCACACCTTGTGTACTGCTTTTTACCAATAAGATTGACCAATGCAGCAGGTGCTCGATCTGCACACAGAGAGTGTTTCCTTAGAAATCTGTTGAAAAACTACCAGATGTGTTTAATAGATCATGCACTTGTACTGTGCACTTCTTCCAAATCATGAAAGCAATTTCTGTGAGTGGATAGGGGTTGATGTTCACTATGTATGAGAACAGTGAGAAATACCAACAACCATTTACATACATACATCCAACCTACCCAACAGAAGGACAATGCACCAACCAATGCACCGATCAGTTCAAAACTCATGCAAGGTGAGCTCCTCCAGCCACTATTCTGGTGGACAGCAAGAAAGGTTCCTGACCCTAGACAACGCAATGGGTGCTGTGAAGTTACCAAGAAGAATTTCACGCACAACCATGGCTCTCCGCAAAGCCTCAAGACGATACTCAAATGAATTCACAGGTGCCTGTTGCTGCACCCTTTGACCTCCTTTCATGGCTCCCTCAATTCCCAAGCCTTTTGAAGCACCTGAATTTGTTGAAGATAAGTCACTCCGACTTGGATGCTTGGTAACAAAGATACCATCTGGCCAGAGAATCTGCAGTCATTTTCCATGAGAATCTACCTCCTAGTTTTGATGTGGAATCAACTATGAGACCACAAAATGTCAGTCTTTTTTGCAAAACAAGCTTTGAAAGACAAGAATTCACTATTGACATATGGGATCCGCTGAGCACTATAGGGACTTAGACACATACCCCACGAACCCACTGGATCCCTGCGGCCATGGTATCATCACTCCGAAGCCATTGGATTTTTTCAAGCAGCCAATCATCAATTGCATCTCCCAAGCCAACCTTCAGAATTTGCTTCGCCATCCACAATACTTGTCGCCTGGCAACAAACACTTCCAGACAAACTATCAGAGTTTAATTGTGAATGCATGGCACAGGCACGAATCAACAAAAAGTTAAAAGATAAGTTCAGAAATGAGGATGTTTTAAGACCAGTCCCCAGGAGTCCAATTGCAAGACGAAATGTCACTTGCCATGCAAGGATCAATAATCTTAGTGATCTTTCAAGGAAGAAAAATTGTTTACCCATAAACTGAGGATAAGTTATAGGCCCAACATACAACCCCCTAAACAACCAATTCTTATGCACTGTCCATCTGCCAAGGTCCTTCAAATTTAAATCACCATAAAGCTTTTACTTGTTGATGTATCCATATGGTCAGGAGAGATCTGGCCATCTATGGCGGCTCTTAGGGTGCTGTATAGATCATGACTGAATGTTCAAGATGAGCATACCCCCTACTATTACAGTTAAGAGTCTATAATCCCATCATGTGGCAATGAGGTTGAATCACCCCTTAAAGCACTTGTCTCATTTTACAGGGTTGCATCTCCCCAGAAACCTCAAGGATGAGGCTCAGGGATGTCATGTTCATGAGTAAGGAAGATGACATTGCCTTGCACCACACAGCATCTGTTCATGTATTCTTCCAAAATTTTGTGTTGTTCAGACATGCACATGTGCCCAGAATAATGTTATCCTTCTCAGAGAAGTGAGAGTGCACCTGATCCAACCGCGACCCTGGAGTTGAAAAATGACATCAACTAGATTGAGCAGCGGCACACTCACTTTTGGAGGTGACCACTGCACATCAACATTCCAACTCAATGAATTGCCAACATACTACGCTGTCTACTAGAATATCAGTCTAACCAACCTCTGTGAGAGTAGACAGTGAAAGGCCAGACTTGCAGGCATTTGTGAAAGAAATTACTTGGTCACATGAACTTCATCCAAAAGGTGAGGCAACCACATATAACACAATTTGCTTACCTCCTGAGGAATCACAAGTTCATCTTCAACCAGTTCAGACATGAAAGAGTCTGCTGGTGAATGCCCCTCTGATAAAGCCCTCTCAGGGCGTCTACCAAAATAAAGGTTTCCCCTGTCATCCAGACCAGTAGACCCAAACTGATGGGTTGAAGCTTCATGGGTCTCTGTCTGCAAATCACTGTCAGACTGCCAATCAGCAGACCCAAAGCCTTGCGCACCACTATACTCTTGTGCCACGTGATCTTCATCTTCTGAAAGCGAGCTTGCAAAGATTTTTTCCCCATAACCACTATCAGAGAGAGGGAGAACTTGAGTGGGTCCTGAGAGCTTTGGATTTGAAGAACTCCTAGGAGTGGTTGACATGGCACTTTGGAGAAAAGCAGAAGTCATGCCAGTCTGGCTTATGTCCCCACTACCTAGAGGAAAACGATACCGGATCCCGCTTGTGGCTGTTTTTAAAACACCTTGGATGTCATCTGAAACTCCTCGGATTTGACGAAACATATCATCCATTGCATCATCGACATTTACTGCCACATCACAAGGTCATGCGACATTTTTATTCCAATTCTATGTACCCATTGTTTCATCACCAAACTACTAGACTTCCCTTCTGGTGTTAACTTTCAAAACAGAGGGAAACATGACACTTGCAAATTAATCCAACTGTATCACTTCACCCTTTTAAGAACTTACAGTCTCCTTTTCCAAGGTGGATACTTCCTTGCATTAATTTACATACAGCACTTAGTGAGCCCAGTGTAGACAAATTGCCTATTCTCACTCATGTAGTACTTGTGCTTAAGAATATATGTAGTTATCTACATCTGGGAAGAATGAGTAGCATTATCTCCAGGGCACATTCTATACATTGGATAATGACCTACATAATTGGAAAATGGAAAACTTACTGGCCTGGGCCATGTCATATGCAATGTCTTGAAAAATTCTGTAACAGAGAGATTCGAAAGCATTGCCTCTCGAAATAACACTCTGAACATATAGACTGAGAGGTGGAACATAATGACAAACTTAATTCCATGGGCAATTGAACAACTACTGCTAACAGACACAGAATCCAAATGATTGACCTCTGGTTGATAGCTTGGAGAGCAAACAAACTAAGTACAACAGAAAAGATCAGAACAACTTACCAGCTAAAGTCTTCATCATGGAAGGAGCAACCCCAAATGCGTAGTGCTACAAAGACATGAGACCAAGTTTGTATCAGTACCAACTGCTTTCCATTTCCCTATATTACAGCAAGATGAGGTCTAGCATATCAGGCAATTTCAACACTGGAACCCAGCTCCCTCAATAGTCTGCCATAGAAAAAGAAAGCCACCTGTGAGTTGATGCTCAAAAAATCCCATACTTCGTGAAGCTCTGCAATGCTTGGAATTGCCAGAAGATCCTGCTCAATGAGAGTCAAAACTTTTACTCCAAAACTGATGGACAAAAAGTGAATAACACACCAAAATCTAGTAGAAAACACATCCATGATTTTGACTTCTGACTAATTGTCCCTCTGATTGCTTTCTGTCCATGCCAAATCTATATGTGCCCAAATGGACCCCAGATTAATCAATATCAACTGGAACTAGACAACTGCAGCTCCAAAGTCCTCAATTCAGTATAGGTTTATGTAGCAATACACCAAATCAGAGAGCATAACACAGCACAGTGAAAGACAATATTTAACCTTTCAAGTCAGGACATTCTGTACTGCAGGATGTAGGGCACTAACTATAGAATCCTAATTCTCCAAATTCAAAATTTCATCAAAATCAGAATGTTCACAGCCACTATCTTACAGGATGGAAATAGTATTCTGGATTCTGAGAGTTCAGATGTGCAGAGAGGAAAAAAGGTAGGAATCAACATACTCTCAAGTATTTGTCAAGAAGAACACAGCGCTCAAGGACAAAGTCATTATCAAGACTTGAAGTGAAAAAGCGCTTTCGAGGAAGACTTAGAGTATAATTTGGCATGTCCTTTAACCGTCTATGGAGCTGCTCAAAATTGCGAAACCTGCCATGGCACCACATGGCCTTGAGACACATGCCAGGAGACACATGCCAGGAGATACAGTAAGAGTAGAAGCTATGCGTCAGATTCCAAAAGAAGCTGCAGCATTGACTGCTACTCCCATCTGTTGAGGCAGGGCTGATGAGTGTAACCTTCTTTGAACTTGCCAGGTTCGGTTGTCAGAGTCTCCGACCCTGATAGTATACACTGCAAAAGTTTTTGATCCAGCTTTTTCAAAATGAGCTCCCATCACCTGCAAGTTTAAAGCCAAGATTGACATCATTGCATTCTAACATCAAGAGACATCACAAGAAAATAAGTATTGAACAGCTCTGATAAACTATTGTCATGATGGACAATAGATCGTCGAACCCTGTGACATTGTAGGCATAGTACAATCTGCAAGAGACTGGCCAGAGAAGTGTCCACTGGAATAACATGTATGGCCATGCTATATCATTACTCACCCTACTGTCACAATATTGACCATGCATGTCTAGGGCAGTTTACCCTCTTCCTGAATTCCTGAAGAACTGCATAAGGATGGAAAGATGCAAAGACCAACAAAAATGGATAAAAGAGTTACTCCAAGAAACTGGTAGGGCAGTACTGAGAAACTGATCTGCCTAAAAATCTGGCTGCTTACAGGGATAGAAAAGTGCTTTGGATCAGTGCATAGTCTTGCCTTGCAATACAGTTTATTGAGGGACATGTGAGACGTCAAGACAGTTGTTGGAACATCAGTCATTGGCCTTAATGACATTTCAGATTCATCTTCAATGTGTGATCTGTTGATAGCATTATCAGGATGTGGGAGAACAGTTGTGGCTGTTGGTCTTCCTGAATTCAAAGAGGTTGGAACAGCCTCCTCTTGATGAGAGCCTCCTTGAAGGTCTTGCCATTTTTCCAGTCCACCATCATCACTCCTTGATTTTCGATGTGATGAAAGTATATTTGGTCTTTTATATTGTTGTTGGTCAGAATCCGGCCTCTCTAGATTCTTGGAAAAACTTACAGAATTTTGAGCTATACCTGCAGTTCCATGCTGATTCTGAGTACTCTCCATAGTAGCCAACTGTGAGCTACTTGAATCATTTGGCACCTGCAGGACCTCTGAAAAGCTCAAAGGACATTGATGCTCTTCATCAGTGTCATGTAGAGAAAATCCTATTCCTGGAAACTGTTGACCTCTGTCTTCTGAGTTGTCAAAAAGCAGGCCCTTGTACCTCTCAGTGCTTTTATAGCCTTGCTTTATATCCAAAAAATCTGAATCAGCATTTTTGTGAAGCCTGTCTAATGAAACTGGAAGCTGTGCAAGGTTGGTGGTCATAGAGGTCCCTTCTGTCCTAGCCATGGATTTTGCTATGACTCTTGACTCAGACAAAACAAGGTTAATTGACTTCCCAGGGTAGTCTGCAGCCTGGCTAACTGTCACACCTAATGAGGTTGTCTTTGCAATTTCCCTTTTTTTGTAATTCCTCCCTTTAGCCCACAAATTGTCAAGGTGCTCTGGTGTCAAAGCCTGTGTTCGCCGCTGTGTCACAGCATCCAATACCTGAGCCCAGTCGCTGCGAGGAACTGAACCCAACTCCCCATGGCACTCAGAACCAGGATGCTCCGAGATGTTGGCTACCTGGAATTGCAATTCACTTTTCAGCCTACTTCCAAAACTTCAAAGTACTTTACAGTTCTGCCAAAAAAGTAGGATGGAACATTTCCTGATCTTCCAACTCATAGTGCTAATATCATGATTTCTGTAGCAACTGAATCTTTCATTACCTACTTTAATCATGTGTTTCTAACCCAAATAAATTGAAAAGAAGAGAATTGCCTCTTTCAAGGACTTCGCATCAGAGATCTGTAGTTGTGTGAGAAAGGCACGAAGGTCTCCTGTTGAAGCTGAGTGTACTCCTTTTTTTTTTGGTGAAGGCTGGATGATTTTTGATTCCTCCCCTATTGCACCTTCTAAGTTGCTAATGGCTATCATTTCAAGGCCTGAGAGTGATGGCTTCCTTTGCAGGATCCGCTCTGGGAGACGTGACCTGACACCTTTGACATTGCTATCACCAGATGTAGATTGAGCTTGATTGGCCTGGCCTGATTTCTCTTTGGAAGTCAATGTGAATGACTCAATGAGCTCATTGATGAACCTGGATTGACAGATGACAACCAATTATGACACCTTTGAGCTCAAGCAAAAACCACTAGATTCAGATGTCCAAATTACCAAGTATAACATCTGCTGCTCAATGTCAGTTTGCTTCAATTAGAATGCAAAGAACTGTAATCAAGATCATGGCTACATGAATGCAATGAAAATTGATATCCCGTTAAAAACTCAAGAGGTTAGAAAGAAGTGTTGCATGATGGGCAATGGAAGGTGTACTACCATATGTAAACCTTGGCAACCCGATCTAAGACACAGTAAGGCCCAGACCAGTACTGGTCATCATCACAAGTGACTAGATGTAATTGGTAGGAAGGAAAAAGGGCCAGCATTATGCAATGTAGTAGCCTGCAGAGCCCACTAAGGTATGGGTGGCATAGTTCAGTAAAATGGGTTTACCCTAGACTTCTTCTGACCTCTGCAGAACATTCACCAAAGCCCATCATACTATTTTGGGAAAAGAGCTCAGCATACCCACCCAGGGCTGGCAAAGTTGAGGACAGGCTGCAATACTGCACATGTCAGCAGCTCTCGGGCTATGCTTCTAAGCAGCCGACAACGCAAGTCCTCACGTCTCAACACTAAAGCAACCACACCCCCTACAAGCTGCTTCAGTACCTGCAACAATGCCCATAAGCAAGTGCTTGTAAGGAATAAACTCTGTTGGAAATGCTTGAATTTCCTGTTAGGTGCTCAATCTCCCAGGTTCCTAGGTAGCTCACAGATTTTCACATTTGTAAGGATCAGTTTCGACTGATTGGGCAGCTCAAAGTTTGGTTTCCACCTTTCAACAGTCCATTACATACCGGATTTTTCAGAAGGGTTGAAGAGCAAGGAGAAACAAAAGAACTGCTTACCTTGTACTCTGATTCATGGGAGATGAGGGCTGGGTGTAATTCCCTGGACACCAACATAGCCTCCTTCAATTTCTCATCCCTCTCTTCTACTGAGAGTGATGCCATCACATCCACCCCCACCTTTGTTTTAATCTGACGAAAGAGCTCGAGATGGCTTCCTACTAAGTCTACCATATCCCTGCATCATCAATGTGCATTAAACTTGTGATTCAAGGTGCCTTGCGGTTCAGCCCTTCATATCTCATTGAAAGCAGCTTAGCATCTGTCTAGATAAGTCACAGAATAATCTCCGATAAAAACCAAATCTGGAGGTGTCCTTGCAAGGACCCTTACCTGCAAATAAGTGCCATAAGGTCCACACGCTTGACTCGGCGGGCAAGTTCCCCAATGACATTATTGATCAGAAGTCTAAGCTCTTCAGGAAATTCCTGATCAGGGGTAAGTGATGAATACCAAAGATTTGTAACCCATTCATCTATCAAACATTTTGTCAGCTCATCCACAGCTACCTCAACTGAAGGTGAATCTATGTTGTGACGCCACCTGTCACCCAGTTGCACAACATTAACAATCCACAACCCCACTACCAGCCAGGATACAGGGCCAATAATTTCCATACAGGCTCAGCCTCAATAAACATCAGCTAACCGCTTCAGACTCACCAGTACCAGAGACATGCATCAAGGGCAACTACCCAGCTATAGGCATAGTTTGCTCCGATCTATTAGACCACCAAATTTCTAACAAATTCACCTCTGCTCTAAAAGCAAGAAGTCAATCTTCAACACTCACTCTCAATCACTAGAGTCCAAAAATGTCCAGATAATGTTGAGCCTTCTGCAACTGTGGATAATCATTATAATTGTTTGGTCTGAGGACAGCGCATGCTAAAGGATATGTGATCTGGCAAGTATTAGACAATAGCAGCATACAGTAAAATTGCACAATTTAGAATAAGCAATGGAATAGAAGCAATTGTCTTTTGGTGACAAAATCAGAGTGAAGCAGGTTGTGAGGTTTTGGAAAACTACACAGTAAGCATTCTGATGGCAGCTGCTGTTTTCATCTCCCACCTCTAAGCCTGATACACAAAATATCACAACTAACCCTGCAATTCCAGTGGCCCAGGAATTTTGAAACCTTCACATGTTTGCTTATTTCAAGCTAGAGATTTATCAGACACAAATAAAATCTATGACTTTGAGGTGGTAGTATCTTGCTCACCTGCTTCTAGCAAAGTTAGATGGTGCAGAGAGAAGAGGGTCATTAGGATTGAGCTGGCGTCGTAGTTGGTGTCGGGGAGGAGGTGGACCATCTGGAGGTTTCCTTCGAATCTCAACTTCTAAAGAAAGGCGGCGCACCACAGCTAGTAAAAGGATGGCAACAGGTATATTGATCCATATGGAGCTGCTTGTCACTGAAGAATAGAACCCAGCAACAAAAGCACACTAATGAGATTAGGCAAATTCTGAAAGACCAGAAACAAAATCTCACACAGAGCTGTGAAAAGGAGTGCAAAAAACTGCCAACAAACTGTGAGAAAGATGAGGCACACTTGAGAGCACAAACCCTTAGAATGGGTCTTCCCTTCTTCACCACAATTCAAATTCAGGACACAATAGCAGAGACAAGTAGGGTTTAGCACTCTGCCTGAAACTCTTAATTTATACCTATCAGTTGAGACTGAATAGCATCTGTCAGATACAAACTACACTGAACACAAGGACTCACATGATAGGAGGTTTCAGAAGCAATCACAAAAGCCTAATACATGAGTTCCGTGCATCATGTGAAATCTACTCGGAGATGGTCCTAGTGTCATCAGAAAAAAAGGGGGAAGCTTACAGGACATGAAGTAGGCAAGGCAAAACACCAAAATTGCCCACAAAATCGTCCGCCTTTTGGCTTCTTCAACCAAATCCTTCAACGTCCCCATGGCATCTCCAGCCTCGGTAGGCACACAACCTGGTCATAAGCAAGTTCTCTGGAGGGGGAAAGGGGGCAACGGTACCCAAGGTATATTCGAAGCACTACTACGAGTGACCAGCAAGCACACAAACAACGTTGCTATCCCCAGTCGATCGTCAATGAACACCAGCGATCACTCACTTGTAAATGGATGGGTTTGCAAGGCAGGATCATCGTGGTCCAGAAATAGTACAAGTGAGAAAAGGAAACGCACAAAGGAAACCTTACGACAGCTCTCCGAGCTTGTGATCCAGATTTATATCCATCGCTACTAGCTCGGGAAAAAAAGCAGCGCCTTCCCTCCAAACGTCACACCCTTCTTCCTCATTTCCTTCTTCTTTTTTGTTGCTTCTTCTTCTTGAAGTTCATCTGCTGCTGCTGCTGCCGCCAAAGGCTCCTCCTTCATGCACGGTACACCACCGGCTCTTTGTACCCTGATGAAAGACATCGTATTTATTCCTTCCTCGAAAGGCACCGCGCGCGCACACAACACGGACACACAAAAAGACGATGAAAAACAGATGTCTTGCTAGGAAGGGCACGTGGTCGCCGTCCGGAAGTCGGTGTGAATATGTGGTGGTTTGATGCGTGAGCCGTTTTCGACCTTCGGTCGCCGGTCGCTCCGTAACTGCCTGCGCCCTCTTCTTCTCTCTCTGTTTTTTCGCTCCTCCTTTTCTCTCTGGCTGCACCAGCTCAAAACGCGAACAGCACCCCCGACGTCTCGCGCAACGCAAGTGGTAAGATTTATATGGAAGTCTAGTTTCCGTCTACTTAGAAACCATATTTGTACTCTAAACCTTTTGTTGTATTTTTGTCCAGTTTTTTTTTGCCGGCGCTGGTTTGAAGGAGGGGGGCGAAACCTGCTTCCTTTTCTATTCTGACTCTCTCAAGTGGCGCACTTTAGACCGGCTGGAGTGCGCACCGAGTTTTTCTTGTATGCATCCATCATCTACTTTGCAGACATTAACAACCAATTCGGACCTTTGAGTTTGAGGTTTGAGGTCGTTGCTCGATATTTCGTAGAAGGTAGCAGTCGGAGTAGAGTATGTGCCTGCTCCATCTCTGACGTCCTGTGTTTTCTTTTCCCCTTTTTTTGGGGGGTGTGCGTCAAGGACTTGCGTTACGCATCGGCTTGATCTACATCGTTTACAAAATCATTCATGATTAGAGAGAAGAAGATCGCGGCACCTTTTTTTAGCTTGATATGTGTTCTTGAGGACGTTTGTATTTTATCTCTTTCTCAGTTTATTCCCTCCTATGACTGCTGTCTATGGCTGATTTCCATCTTCGTGCAAACATGACGACATTCCCGCAACGAGTAAGTTCAACCAGGCGTTCAATTAGTGTTTTTGATTCGTGGTGTCGAAGTATCTCTCGTCGGATAATCTCATCATCATCATCTTTGTCTGCACTCTCAATTCTTGTTTTAGTCTTCTTCATATCCGTATATCTAAGAATTCTCGTGAACTTGGTCAGAAATCGCTGTGGATTCTGTTTTTCTTGTCAGTTTGTAGAGTTTTCAACTTTCAATCTCGCTCGGATTTGTTGTAGAATTGTTCAAAACGGGAATACGCAAACACGACTTGGTACTTCTGTTGCCTCAAGATTGCTTCAATTGATATCTTCTCATTTTCGGTCAAGAACTTCCGCTTTGCATTGGTTCGAGCTATCTCGCTCTCCCTTTCTCTCTCACAGGTTGAAGGAGTACTTTGGGTCTTCCATTTTTTCTCTTCTCATCTTGGTTGGCCTTTCTATGCTGTAGGCTTAGATGCTCGGTAATGCAGCAGACAAGCTAAACTGAAATAGAAGCTTGCCCTCACAGGCTTGTTGCAGCTTGGATTGGGATACTGCCTATTGACGTTTATCATTAGCACTGTCTCTTGAGTGCTAGCCAACATCATGACTAAGTATCCCAGTTGCTTCCAGAAATGTGACAGATTCTCAGGATGCATGTGTGTATGCAATGATAAAATTTTGGCCAGAGTAGGCAGCTAATGAAATCAGTGGGGAATCATGGGAGCTCACCACTGCTAATTTCTATTTATGATGGAGGTGAAGGTCAAAACATTTGTGAGTGACACTCATAAGGTTATGACTTCAGCCTCAGTGAGTTCCAAGGTTTTCTATTGTTCATTGTTGCGACAATAGTCCTCTCCTCATCTGAATCTTGAGATCATTCTCACCATTGGTATCTTAATTCTTTTCTTCTCTTCTGTCCGCATTGAAATTTCCCTTTCTGTCAACTGTGTTGCAATTGACTCAATTTTTGTACTGTAAATTCCTCTGTATAACCTAGCAAATCTTTTTACATCCTATTGAGTGATTTCAAAGTTGAAATTCTTGAGTTTGTCAAGTCATACTTCCTTGTGCTCAGATTGTTAATGCAAACATTGCTTGAATGATGTGATCAATGGAAGCTGCTGGTGCACATGCAAACTTTTTGTTAAAGAGTTTTTTCCCTCCTCTGTAATAGCAAGCCTGCTGAAGTATGTCTGATCTTCTCTTCAAAGTCCATGATTATTTGTTTAAGTTCCTTGTGATATTCTTATCACACTTCAATTATTTGTTGTGAAGGTGTTCTGTAGTACCAAGAGGAGAGGTTCAATCAATCCAGAGGTGTAGTATTCTTATCATGCTTCAATGATCTATTGTGAAGGTGTTTTTCGTACTCTGAAGAGAAAATCAATCAAACTTTAGGCCTGGTACTTCTTGTGACACTTCATGACTTTGTTGTGAAGGTGTTTGTTTTCCTCCCAGGAGAAGAGATCAATCAACCCATATGTGTAGAATGCTTGTTACGCTTCAGTGATTTTGTTGTGATGGTCAGTGTTCTACTCCCAAGAGAAGATGGATCAATCAGGCCATAGGTGTAGAGTGTTCTTGCATGCTTCAATGATATGTTGTGAAGGTGTCTCTTCTACTCCCAAGAGAAGATCATCAATCAACCTGTAGAGAATTCTTATTACAATTCAATGATTTGTTTTCAATGTGTTTGTTCTACTCCCAAGAGACAATGAATCATCAATGTGTAGCTATACAAACTTGAATGATTAATGTTTCTCACAATATGATTACGATGTCTACTGCCATCATCTCTAACAAGATGCTATTGTGTGCTTCACTTTGTTGTTGTTGGTTGTTGTTTGTTAGGTGTTTTGGAGCTCTTCATTATATTGACAAACCAAAGACGACAATGATGACAACTATTTTGCACACCTCCTATGCATGAATATGAAACAGCAATGAATTAATCTTTCTCCAACAAGAGATTGATTTTTGGATCCAACAAGAGACAAAAACAACACTCCCTACACCACCAACAAGAAGATACATTTAAGTACGGCATCAACATATGATCTTCCCCTTAACTAACGAAACAAGCAAAAATTGGTAATGATTGAAGAATTGATTTAGCTCAACAACTCACAACACGAAAAGGACACGAACTATTGAATTACACATATCAAAAAAAGACTCTTACAAAGTTACAATGGATATAATTAGATCCAATTCTTAGGCAACAAAAGTGCATGGGGCTTTTGTAATAGTAATGTTGAAAAGCTTCATGAATTGCAGAAAATGCATGGCATGGTGGGGATGATCTTAAGTGTTATGACATTAACAAGAATTCTCATAAGGAGTTATGAGGATCATCATCATGGAAGAGAAAAACCAAAATTGATGGAAATGGTCAAGCATGTTTGAAATTGAAAAGTATATAGAAGACAAAGATCAAGCAAGTTTCAAATTAAGGAGTGTTTGGAAGTGAGGTGTATGAAAGAAGGAGAAGATCAAGCAAGTTTCAAATTAAGGAGTGTATGGAAGTGAGGTGTACAAAAGAAGGAGAAGATCAAGCAAGTTTCAAATTAAGGAGTGTATGGAAGTGAGGTGTACGAAAGAAGGAGAAGATCAAGCAAGTTTCAATTAAGGAGTGTATAGAAGAAAACAAACAAGAAGAAGATCAAGCAACTTTGGAATTGAGGAGTGTATACAACAACAAGAAGCAAACGTGGGGAAGAAGGGGAGGCACTTGAAGGATGATGAGTATGATGATGAAGTCCATACCAAATGGGGATGAGGTGTTGAGGAAAGGTCCTTGGATGCCAGAAGAAGATGAAATTCTTGTGGACTATGTTCGCCAATTTGGAGCTCGTGATTGGAGTTCCATTCGATCCAAAGGATTACTCCCACGAACAGGCAAATCGTGTCGCTTGCGGTGGGTCAATAAGCTCAAGCCTGATCTTAAAAGGTGTTTTCCCCATCACTTCCAATTTCCCCCACCCCCTTTCCTACTACTCAAGAAAAGTAAATAACAAATTAAGAGAGAAACATCAAACTTCCTCTCTCGTTCCTTTCCTTTGTCTACATAAAAAAATATACCACAAATATGTTGTCTCACTTCACTTGTGACATTGAAGAAAAAATATGTCCATTCATCATGATGTCAAGCTTTTATATTGTCTTATGAGATGCATTGTCTTGTTTATGAACAAAACAATGTATATGGAATAAGAGAACATATAATGTCTATCAACTAATCACAAAACTTCATTTCCATAGTTCCTAATTCTGCTCATTGTTAGAGAAAGTCAACACTAAGGATCCTCTAATTTAATTATGTTAGAAAGTCAATTTCAGTATCACACAACACTCACACACTTTCTTATCATACACACATTTCTTTATTCACCCCAAGTCAAGTTGGATTTTGTAGTGTTTGATTATTTCATACACAATTAATCCCTCAACACCACCATCCTTTTAGATTTGTACAGCTTTTAAGACATGAGATTGTACACAATGATAATTGACCTCTTGATGTTAATGCACATTTTGAAAAAAAATTCATTGATCACAAACAATGGCACAACTCACCAAGACAAAGTCTAGGGTTTAGGGTTTGGAGAAAGAGATGTGACACTCCTTAAACTGGAATGAACATGTTCTACACTTCATACATGCATATTTTGGGAGAGAAGAATTTAGACAACTTGGAAGTAATGTTGTGGTGAAGATGTACTAGTACAATTGCCCCACACTCAAATGATTTGGTATTGGATGCTTATAAAAACTATGGATTGATTGTCATGTTTTTGGGCACATCCAAATTCCTTACTACAAACATTGTGAATCATGAGAAAAAGCAAAGGACCCATTTGTCCATGTGTTCTTCATGATGTCTCCACAATTTGTCTCTTTCCCAATATCTTCATAGTCTGTGAAGGAGAAATTTTGATGTTTTTCATAGCTTATATCAACGTTGATGAGCCACATGACAATTTGTTGTTTCAAAGATGAATTATGGTGTGGGTCAAACAAAGTTTGTTATATAAGAAATAGCATGTGTTGTAGACATTAGCACTGTGAATTGGGGTGGTTATCTCCCATGACTGAAAAGCCACATGAAGAATTTAGCAAATTCAGTCTTGGGGCTCTTCATGGTTTGTGAAAATTTGTTATATTTTTTGAGTCAACTTGTTATCATAGAAAGTATAGTCAAAGAACTAATATTTCATTGTGATTATGATCAGTTGCTGAAATTTGTGGTGCATCTTACCCCAGTAACTTGTTGGGGCCAGCTGCAATTGATATGAATTGTCTTGCACCTTATCCCCATTCAATTCCCTAATATGGTATCTCAAAGTCTTGTTACAAACTATCTTTTCATCTTTTGTCATGGATGATAGACAACCTTCTGTGCTTCAGGCAAAAGACTTGGTGAATCTGGCCAGCATAACTATCTCATTCAGATGCAGTTAGAAAATGTTTTTGTGAGCCTTTGTCTCAAGTTCGCCCTATACATGTAGTTTAGCTTTGTGGCAGATACATGCAAAATGCTCATCCATCTTCATGCAGCATCTCTTAGGACTGCACAATGGTGGGGGATGATGTTACTCCTTCCAAATGTTGTCTTTAAGTTGCTGAGTGTGTTCCAATAGCAAAAGAGAAGAGAGAGTGTAGAATTGTAGCAATAAGAAAACAAAGAGTTTCAACGAAAATTTCACTAGATATCTACTGAAACTCTCTGCAAGAATGAAAATGTTTTTGTTTTTGTCCTTGTTTAGAGGAGTTGGGTGTTTGCAACTTGCATGATGAGAACCAGGTTATAATGTGTGTGACACAGGAGCGGATGTAAGTTTGCCCCTGAAGAGGAGAAACTAGTGGTAGAGATGCAAGCAAAGCTTGGCAACAAGTGGGCCAAGATTGCTAGTTGTCTTCCAGGACGCACTGACAATGATGTCAAGAACTTCTGGAGTACGAGACAAAAGCGCATTCTAAGAGCCCTACAACGTCCCAAGATGCCATCAGGAAGTACTGATGCATCTGCAGACACATCTGATCTAAGCAAAGACCCTTCCTTATCTGACTTCAATGCACTTCAGGTACATCAGTTTGTTTTTCCCCAGTTTTCTTATCCCCAGAGTTTCCCATCTTCACTGCCACAATCTATTATCTCCCAAGGAACAATGATTCAGAATAGCACTGTCTATGAAGATCTCTCCATTGGGCTTGATATATGTGGTAGAAGCAATGCTCATAAAAATCTTGGGATTAAAAAAAAGCATGGTGGTCTGATATTGGAGATCCTACAACAAATCTTCTCTTGGATATGGCCTCTAGTTATCATTCTTAAGAGACTTTCCAAATGCTCTTGAAGATGCAATTCACAATACTATGCTTGAATCTAAATAAATTGTCAAGAATATGTGGGATGAACAACTGTGATAATGTTGAAGTGTCATCTTGAAACAACACATTATTGCCACCACAATTGAGACAATCACCAAGCTCATGCACTAAACTACCAGCATATATACAACAAACAACTCAAGTAATGTGCCATGAGCAGCTTGAGTAAAATCAGAGAATGATGTGTCAAAACTCCAAATTCTTGTTTAAAGTACTTTGCAATTTGCATGTCACATGTTTGCATGCAACATGTTCATTAAGGCAACTCTTAAAAAACAATTTAAGACACCTATATAAACAATCTCATTGGCCACATTTTCTTTGCACCTAGGGACAAGCCTATGATGCTATTACAACATTTAAGTGCAAGATTAAAATTAACTCCTCAAAACAACTTGGAACTTGCATTCTAACAATCTGATTGGCCATATAGACTTTTTTTCCATCCCTAAGCACAAGCCTTTTGTGTATACCCTGTATATTTGTGTATATTTTCTACACTAATCCTATAACCCTTGTCTGTATACAGAAAGGGTTAACAAAAGATGGAACAAACTGTAAAAGCACTCAAATCTTGCATGGCTGGACACTCCAAGAGATTTTTCTATTTAAACACATTAGCATGCAATCGGTCTTTCACTTCCAAGTATATGGAAATAATTTTATGTGGTGACTGTCATTTTGTTCTCTTATTTGAAGAAGCTGCTAAGAGGCACCTCTTACCAAAACCTGATTCTGCAGGTGCACAGCCCCACAGGCGGTGTGGCATCCATGATTGGGGCTGGTTTTGTTCCACCTTTCATTTTTGCAGAAGAGGAGAGCCCATTCAGGGATACTACTAGCAGTGACATTCGCCGATTGCGACAAAATGCACATAGCTTCACCTCTATGGATGTGGATGATGTGTTGAACATCAAACTTGAACACATGACTGCTGGAGGTATGTACATAGTAGTACTTCATTCCCCTCTTAACGGCCAGTTTGATATGCATCATAGTGGACCCTGCAAATAACAGAGTCACTGGGTAAACTTAGATCATAGTTTCAGTTAACATGCTTTCAATGTCATGGGCAACCATGGCCCTCTTCCACTTTGAGCCTGATCCACACTGTTGGAGAAAGGATCACATGTGAAACTGGTGTGATGCCTCTTCCATTCCCTCTCCCATGTCCCTACCCAATTGGTACATTTCAGTGTGAGGAGTGCATTACCAGTCCCTCACACTTGGCAGCTGACAGATAGCAAGATCCTTCCAATATGTACTATCCTTTAAAGAGCAAAGAAATTCATCACAAAGAGCCAACGGGTTAGAAAGTGAATGTAGGTTGATGTCAGCACCTTGAAAATTATTTAAACTGCATCAACACTGACACCATACCAGACATCGCCAATATAACACTTCTGACATTAAACTCCCAAGAATATATCCATTAAGAGCACACAACTACTGCATCTGAAGTATAGGATCTTCAAAAGATGTACTAGAAATACTTCATATCATTCATATGTTTTATGCACTTAATCCAGAATGATATACAGAACTGCCATGCTTTGCATTCAGTAAGTAGATCTTGTAATGTAGACCAACATGGAAATTATCAAGATTCTACCAGTTAAATCAGATCAAAGAACAACTCTTGATAACCATTTTCATGCTAAGATACTAGCCACAGCAAAACCAGAAAAACTAAGTTTCTCCATTGAAGTAGAGAAAAATCTAGGAATAATCAGGGTGCACACAAAGAAAGTAAGTACAACACTTCAGTTCATAGCGTGGAACAGTGAAACAACTGAGCTCAATATTTGGTTGTTGTATAGTGCAAACAAAATGTTCTAATAATGAATCACTATCAAATATATGGGCAAGCAAACAATGCACAAGTGGAAACATGTCTGTCTAATTCATCTACAGAGAGACACAGAGTTCAAATAGGTTGAAAAGGCAACAATTGTTAGCCATATTTTTATTGCAATGAGACCCAGTACCAAACCACTCTAAAGCAGAACAAAAAAGCACTTCAGGCACTTAGTACAATGTGACCAACTATAGTTCAAAGAAATGTACCATGAACTCACCAGACTCCAATAATCTAATGTATTTTCCTTCCCTACAATCTGAGGATCTGATTTAACTTGTTGGATTTGGGCTTGCAATTACAGTTGAAATGATTGCAGCTTTCTCTTACTTGTTATATGACTTGTTCCCCCTTTCTAGCTTGGTACCCAAATCTGCACATCCCACTCGTCTTTCATAAGGTAGCTTTCCCACACAAACAGGAGCCTAGACTTGATGTTTAACATACTTGGTGGTCATACAAGACTGACTTTGATGGCATACTTGATTTATACAGAACTATACAGCATCAAGTAGATGGATGTTACAGATCCTTGAATAACCATTATACCAAATCCTTCATATGAATTGTTATGGTTCACAAAGCAGGAATTAAAAACCATATAATGGCAGGAGCAGAGGCACAGTATGGAGAAAACAAACTATTTCCAGCCACAGGGAGGGATGATCGCCATAGGCACACTGGAGGTGGGCACTACCCACCATCATCAATGCCATGTGGCACAGTGAACCAACGTCCTGCACGGTCAGCGAGACGAAGGCCACGATCCCGAAAGGACAATAGGGCATGTTTTGAGCATGCCTGCAATGAGGGTGGTGCAGAAGCAGCTAGTCAGTTGTTATTATTACCAGAATTGGGCCTCCCCAACTTGATTCATCAAAGTGGAAGAGGTGCTGACCTATTTGGAGTAGCACCACTCACCGATTCACAACACAACAACTACTTGGATTTCCTTCTCCATCCAGATCAGGGTCCATCGCTGCAAACTTCCCAGGTGTTTAGTCCTGAACTTCCTACATTTCTTCCCACTAGTCATCAATGGGAGAAGTTACCTATGTTGTACTCTGAAGATCCTGGAATGCAAGAATGTGACAACAAAGACACAAATTCATGTAGCCCAGATAGTGTCATCACAAATTTTTCTGGTGATGTCTTTGACTCTTTGGAGCCACTGTGCCCAGCTCCATCAGAATGGTGGGTCATTCACTAAACGTAGATATGGATTACTCCAAGAATTTTGTGGGACTTACTCCATAAAGTGTATTACACTTCATGGGATGATCTGTAAACACATAGTATAAACAAATGACATATTTGGTTCTTGAAATTGGAAAGTCCACATGTCAAAGTTTGTATGGAATTCAGTGCCTCAACACTTTGACAAGCACAAATTCAGCATTTACTGCCACTTAAACAAAATGTACAGAGTGGAAACCTGATGATCTCTGTGCATTTATTCTTCTTGTTTTGAGCTTGCAGCCAAACCTTGGGCTTCACAGATCTTACATAAACATCAAAGCTACATGATCTATGAATACAGACACAGTGTGAGAATGTCAAATCTGATAGACACACAGTTGCTTGCTATCACAAGCATTCACATGGCAGAGGAACTGTAGACTACCGAATCCTTGAAAGATTGCAACAGCACCATACATGTAGGCTTTTGGGTGGCAAACCATACCTTGCAATGATTGAGGTGCTAAATTTTGAAAATCTCTTGCAAAACTGCTCCTCCTGTATGTCCTTTGCATTTGATAGGACACATTTCCTCATGATTCTAACCTACAAAAGCCTTATCCTCTTCCAACCACTGTGATGCATCTGAAGCAGCTCTGCCAAATGTCTGGTCAAGGATCACAGAGTTCAACACATTCCATACACGGAGCACAACTCCATCTGCAGCAGCAGCAAAAGCAAATTGTGCTGCATCTCTCCTTGGCCTCAGGCTAGCTCCTTTGCCAAGTAAATTATGCAATACATGAAGCAATTCTTGTTCCCCATCAACCTGCAAATCACATAATGTACTTATGGTGGGCTCTTAAGATTTGACATAAAGCCTCTATCCTGCAACTTTACAGCTCCAATGATTACTGGTTTCAAACTTTTGGATGACTCCTAGAGAGTCAATATTACAGAATTTATCTTAGATATTGCAATCCATCAGGAGGCATGTCAGAACCTTCCTTCACACATTTAGAGAATTGCTGATTGAGGCAGGTGAGAAAAGATGAACTCTTCAGTCAATATCAAAGAGGCATAGAATAAATTTGCAACAGGTTACAAAAAAGGTGAATGCACCACACACCTGTTGTACAGAGAGAGGTGCTATCTTTTGAAGCTCCAACAACATTTCTTGAAAGTGTCCAATGTAATGGCCTGTCACAATTCCAATGCACAGTAGAATGCACATTGAGATGAAGAAGATGCAAGGCAGATCACCCAGCCCACATTATCCACTATATCTTCCAGGTGCAAGGCAATAAACAGCAGTACATGACACTCAGTAACATGGAAAGCAAACAATCAAAGAAATATCTTCAAAGGTATTAAGAACTTCTCCAGACTTACATTAACCCAACCTGAATAGACCTGAGAGATGACCCAATAATAACGTTATAGATCTGATAATAAAGCAGCAAAGAGGAGAAAGAGGAGACCTAACCCTGGAAAACAGAGGAAAAACTGGAGGCAGTTTAAACAATAGCAGCAGCCATGCACATGTGCAGTGACCTTCAACAGCAACAAGTATTGTAGTGATCAGCTACCATAAGATCCCAACTGACTTCATCAGCTCCTGTCAGTGGTAGGAGTTCTATGTCATGCATTAACCCACAAAGAAAGTGTAAACATCAGCCAGTTTACAGAGCACAACCAGGTTGCTATGTACCTGTAAGGACCACACATCCCGCAGCAGCAGCTTCTGCTAGATTGTGGCCACTCAATCCTTTGACAAGTGAGCCTCCTACAAATGCAACTGGAGCCAACGAGTAGAATTCTTTGAGCTCACCTGAAGCAAACCCATTGTGAAATAGGTTATCCATAGCAAGACAAAGGAACAGAACAACCTCATACTTGACCCTCTAAGAAGCTGTAGTATCAAAGTGATAATACAACTCATTTGCTCAGGATAATTCAGAAAGAATACAGTGGACTTCCAGACCCAGCCTTTATCAATACTGCAAGGACTTCACAATATAAGGCACCTTGATACTCCTCAATTTCTATGTAACATCTGCAGGCATTTGGGAGGGGGAGGTACAGGACCAAACCTAAGGTATCAGCAATATACACATCTGTGCTTGTCAACACTGGATCTCCTTGTGATCTCTGTGCAACATCAAATCCCTGCTGTTGCAATTGCTGCCTCATCATATACACCAGCAATGGAATAGAGTGAATTCAGGCACAATTCACCATTACCACATTTGCTGACAAGTGCAACTATAAACCCTAAGGGTTACAGCCAATGCCTTGGGAAACTTTCTAACCGGCCTGCAGTGTGCAAAAGCCCCTAAGATCCCACAATGTAATCATTAACCAATTGACCCTGAACATAACCAGGTTGACTACCATGAATAACACATCCCCCATACTTGTGGGATCTACAACCATGGACAAGGTGGCAATCAGCTGTAATAGTCCGACTTGTCCTCAGCTTCAACATAATCAATTGCAGCCCTCCATCAGCAGTTGATCCAACTGCTTGGGGGCCATATTTCAAATCTGTAACAATCTCAGGAAGCAACATTGTGCCAGACCCAGAAGTGATCAAGAAAGCACAAAATACTCTAGACATGCATGCACTCACAGTCCGTATGGAGTGACCACGTGCTGGATGTCTGGGGGCAATGATAGTAAGCAAACTTGGCAGCCAGTTACTGAGGTTCTGGTGGATTCTGATAATTGCTGCAACTCCACATTCCCAACAGATTCCAGCAACCACTATAAGTATAACACAGAACCTGCAGCTTCCAAACCATAGCATTCAGAGACCACCAGCAAACACTACAAATAAGCTGAAAGAGCTTCTACAATGAAAGAGTTTCAGGGGAAAAAGAAAAGACAATGTGGATCAACCTTCTTCTTCCTCCACATGGGTGGAGGCAGCAAGCCATATTTGACGACCCACTAGTGCATTTTTGAGTTCAAGTGACAGCCCAAATTTCTTGTTTGCATCCCCAGCTCCACAGGCTGCACAGTCATCAAACCTCATGACTTGTAAGAAAGAACACAGTCACAACATTAGCAGCCTCATTTCCTGCATAATGATACAGAAGTAGTTACATACTGCAATCTGTGATACTGGTGACTTCATTAATCAGTTTCAGAGAGCAACTTACCATACTTGAGATTGCCAGCAAAATGGATCACAAGAGGGGATGCACCTAAGATCTGGAAGCGCACCGCTTCCTTAGTGCTCTACCTTTCCATCCCAGAACACAGGCACCCTAATGTCACTAGTCATGATCACATGCTGACATCTCTGTACCTCCCTAATTCGCAGATATAGTTCAAGAAAAAAGGACTTCTCAAATCAGCAGCACAATTTGGGAACCAAATTCACAGCAGCTGACAAGTGATCTATCAATGCCACTTGCTCTTCTAATCAATGGCTAGGAAGCTTCACTAATCTTCATAGCACATAAGAAATGAGGGACACTACCAGAGGGGTTATGAGTGAAAACTGTAAGAGCATTGCTGCCACAAGTGACCGTGCAGGTGGCAATGACCACCGTTCAAATGACTTGGCTGACATACGTGCATTTAGCAAGGCCAATGGCATCTGCATACCAGGTAAGAAGACATCAATGAGAAACAAACCATAACTGATAGGGATGACACCAACTAGAAAGACCTGCACAAAAAACTCACTCATCTCTGGTCACCTCCTTTCTCCAAGACCTGAACTTGCTGTAAGAGTACAACACAGGTAAATTAGGGCAACAATACTCACCCCTTTCAGGGCAGATGCCAATAGAAGGTTTGGCCACAGTTCACTTTCCATGAAAATAGCTGCTTGTGGATGCCAGTGGCTCAAAAATCTCTCCACTGCCAGAGGTGTGTCAACAGGTGCAAACTAATAAGACAGCACAACCAGAGAACAGGGATCAGGCAACTTAGCTTTGCAGAAAATCATCGATCATCTCAAATGACATAGGACACATTTAACTTCTTCTGGTAGGTTTCCTGCCAGCATATTAAGGTTCAAAAGTAGCATCAAGGAAAGTCTCTATTCTCACAGCACATCCAATAGAGACACATGATTCCCAGAGGAAAAAAGATTCCACCTTTTCACATAGAAGATACAATGCAACAGATGTAATTAGCTGATTTCAAGCTATGATATCACAGGATCTGAGACCATCACATGGTGAGCCTTATCTTGCATCTGTCCTTAAAAGTGCAAAATGATGATAATAGGGGACAAACAGGATTAAGCTGGAAACCCACACCTGCAATAGCACACCAGGAGGTAGACATTTCTCCAGCAAAGAGCTATCAAAATGTCAACAGAACCCAAGTCAAATTCATTCAGCTTGTTTGCACTTGATTGCCTACAATCCTGAGATGTCATCAAGAATGTAAGAGTTTTTTGCATCTTTCTCGTGGAATAGAAACCCTTAAACCACAGAATGACATAACAGTTAAATAATGCATACTAGATGCATAAGAAGTGGATTTTAGACACATTATCATTGCAAGAAGTTGAGGGGCTGGAGACTTACTGTGCCGTCACAGTTGAAGTTGTCATCAGAATGTTCACAATAGGTCGAGCTTGGATACACCGGCGAATCACTGGAATTGCAGCCATGCCTTCCCCTGCCACAAGTGATGCAAGACCATCACAAAGCCAAACAAAACTTCAGGGTGCCAGCACAAAATTGAGCAAAAGGAAAGAAGAATGCAGAAGCCATCTGGACACCAACCAGGATCATGCAGAGCTGGGTCAAGAATCAAATCTCACTCAAAACTTTTGAGTTCATCTGTTAAGGAGCATAGCAGTGAATGGCCCTTTCATACAGATGCAACTTATTCTTGACTGGGCTATGATTTGGTAGCAAAATTCTCTTAAAACTGTAGAAGCTTCCAAGTTTTCAATCTAAGCTCAGCACAGTCAATGGAAGCACAAAAAAGGATTGAGTCATTGTGCAGTTTTCACATAGAAAAAGCCTATGAAGGACAATCCGTTGGTGTAAAGGATGGAAGCACATAGAGTTAAACCTGCATTGATTTTGTTGCAAAGAAGCGAACCTTGTATCCATGATAGAGACAAGGATTATAACTTCGCAGTTTGATCTCCGAGCACTAAATGTCACCAAACTGACAGAACTGAAGATCGGTGAAATAAGGTGTACTCAGTTGGACAGATCTTCTCAGACACAAAGCGACTTGTCTCACAAATTTGGCTCTGCCTTTTAAATAATATCCAGAAGGATGAAAAATATTCAACATACTAAATTGGAAACACATGGTGGTTAGCGTGGTGAAGCCCAAGTGGATCCTTCAGCTATGCCGGAAATGCTTGCAGGGATACCAAACTTTAGCCCGTTTCTGAGTGCATCACAATGTCTCTCCCCAGAAGGGCAGAGCCAACAAAATCTCCGAACATGCAAGGACTGACCCTTCCATGAAGTAAGTAAGTAAGTAAGTAAGTAAGTAAGCTGGATGGCAACAGTCTAAAACAGGAAGAAGAAAAACCATGAAGATTGCATTCGAGCGAGAGACGTACCTATGGACACGGCGTGGAACCAGAGAAGGGGTCCGGATGGACGGGACAGGGAAGGGTATCCACAACGCACTGACCAGGTGAGGTATTGTTCCCGGCCTGTGGCACGGCGAGAAAGGAGACGGAGGTAGAACAATGGGGAGATACAGCAGGCGTAAAGCAATGCACCCCAACCCCCTTCTCTCGCCATCATCGTCTTCACCGCCATCGAAGAAAAAAGGTAGCAGCAACAACCACAGCACTATCCTGCTGTTGTCGCACGCAAGGCACCACATAAAAACAACACCATCCGCATTGCAGGAAAAATTTTGCGTTCAAGAATTACGTTCCGCTTCTTCCTGCTACGTACGACTATTTGGGAAGCGAAAAATGGCAAAATTGATATGGATTCGCTGCAAGTTTTGAGCAGATTTGAGCAGTTTTTCGTTCGGCAAAAAGCGGAAGAAGAAAAAGCCAGCCAGGGTTTTTACTAGGGTTTTGAAACCCTGGAGAAAGGCTCTCAAAAAAGCTTGTAACCAGGGTTTGGCGGATGCTCATATTTGTAGAACTGTGGTTAGTTGGTACCTGACACGCGACGATGGTTAAAATTATTTCTTCGTAGTGTGGAAATTTCGAGCTGCCCAGGGGTGAAAGTCTTGGAAACCTTTTGTTTTTTTTTTTTTTTTTTTTTGGGTCGTTTTGTCATAGTAATTGTACGTGCCCTAAACCCCCCCTCCTACACACACATGGTTCATATTTATTATGAACTTGAACTAAAAAATCCCCAGATGATGCTTACCCAATGATGCAAGATCAAAAAATCGAAAATAAAATTTAAAAATTAATACATTTTTTTTTAATTTTCTAACCAAAAGACAATTGTGTAAAATAATATCCAATATATTCCTAGATTTTATTTTTATTTTTATTTTTTTGCTCAATATGATAATTACTTTATTCATAGACCTAGAACAATACATTATTATGATGATTATAATGTTACTAATATTATAAAAACCCAAAGTTTAGATATGTAAATAAATCCTTTGCCCATTGGAGAGGTTTTTTTTTTTTTTAATTAAAAATTCTCACCCCAAGAAGTTCTAACCATAAAATGGTCCTACACACACTTTTGGGTGTAAACTTTGCATCCATTGCAAAAGAGAATAGGAGAGAGGTAAAAGAGAGAGAGAGAGAGAGAGAGAGAAGGAGATGAAGAGGAAAAAAAAAAAGGCCTGATCTTTGGTTTGTCAGTTGCAACAAAATCTTG